>Ga0115000_10005518_pt1 | contig 10133 bp, 9 predicted proteins | sample ArcticOcean_MG_C_6_FD_89690 | JGI IMG/M metagenome (GOLD analysis project Ga0115000, IMG submission 89690) | Marine microbial communities from western Arctic Ocean - ArcticOcean_MG_CB8_128 | ecosystem: Environmental > Aquatic > Marine > Oceanic | place: Arctic Ocean: Canada Basin | collected... | reverse complement strand
CTTCCTTCGCCGCTGAGGTGGTCAGATTTCGAGCCGCACTGATATGCTCGTGGCTGTGGGCCTCACCGGCACCGAGCAAGTATATTGGAGTTTGACTCAAGTCCGCAGCCCGCTCGGCTGATGTGAGCACTATGGCGGAGCCACCGTCAGATACCAGAGAGCAATCCAGTAGATGCAAGGGATCGGCTATCATTCTGGACTCCAGCACATCTTCAATAGTAATCAACTCACGCATCTGGGCAGCCGGGTTTCTTGCCGCATGCTCTCGGCAGGCAACGGCAATGCCTGCAAATTGCTCTTGAGTCGTACCAAACTCAGCCATATGTGCCTGCGCAATCAACGCGTAATAAGCTGGTACCGTTGGACCATATGGTTGCTCAAATTCCGGATGTCCGGTCGCGGCCTGCACTAACATCGCCTGATCACGCGTCAATCCGCTGCGCATAGAGTCCGCCATTGCCACCACAACGATATCCGCCATCCCAGTCGCTATGGCGGACGCCGCATGATGAATGATAGAAAAAGTCGTACCGCCTCCCGCCCCAGCGGCGATGCAATAGCGAGGGAAAATCTGCAAATATTCTGCGGTCGCTTCAGCGTGATACATCATGGGCTGCGCCATGGCGTTACACGTCACTAAGCCGTCGATGTCTCTTTTCTTAAGTCCCGCGTCCGCAATGGCAGCAAGCGCCGCTTCAACTCCCAGCTCCATTGGCGTTCTTCCGGGTATAACCCCGACTTCGGTGTCCGCCGCACCTACAATCGCGACTTTACCGCTAAAGCTTTTACCCTTCATCAGCAAACCTCACCAAAATCTGACCTGGAGTCACTATTTCACCAAACTGATTTTTAATATAGGCATCGATTTCAACTTCCCTAGAATCTGGACGCAGCGCTGTTATTTCTCCACTGGCACTCAGAGTGGCGCCGACGAAAGTAGCCTCTCGGTTCGAATAATCGATTGAAAAAATTTGACCATCTTCGCCAAGCCATTCCTCGACGCACTGATGTAACCAGTCACCCAGCATGGGACCAGCAATAACCAGTCCCGGATAGCCTTCTGCTTTCTTTGCATAGGGCTCATCAAAATGAATTCGATGTGCGTTCCAAAGCGCCGCGTTGTAAAGCATCAGCTGCACATTGTCAGGAGAATATTCTCGACCTTGTATATGCTCGCCCACACGCAGGCCAGCGAAGCGATCCAGATTCCCTGCCATCACCGTAATATCCTTGTTGTTTTCTCTAGAATGACCAAGTCACCATCATCGTTAACAATGTCCAACACAACCTCATAAAAAATTAAGGAATCCGAACGACCCTGCTTCTCGTAAATATCGGTTAAAGTCCTCATAGACGTTAGCCAGTCACCCGGATAGATGGGCTTGTGGTACTCAATCTTTAATCCACCTGCCATGGCTTTTTCAAGGGGGAATTTTGGAAGCAGTCCATCAATAGAGACACCATCAGGCGTTAACTGCCATAACTCAACTACATCCCAAAAAAGAGCCACATGAAACATCGGCGGCGCCTCATCTCCATCGAGGTATTTGCGTTGCCGGTTATCCGTGGCAACAGCATATTTTCTTATGTCGCGACGCGTAACAATTTCTCGACGCAACTCACTCTTACGGCCGATGGTTGACAAAAGCTGCTCGGATAATAGTCCGCTCATATCTGGTTCTCCGCTATGGCTTCACTTGTATGAGGCATGTTGAAATTGGGGAAGTCGTCGGCAAGCCTGCTTGGTTCACTATAAACGAAATCAACTGATCAGGCATTGGATCAAATGATGTTTCAATAAGAATACTCCGAGTTAACATCATCAATTCTAATCAAGATCACGATAAACCGATACTGACGACTATTTTCTCAGATTTTTCTAAACCCAATGGCGTAATTAATCGTTTTAGATCGACATCTTTAGCAATTTAATCATGACTTATACGAACAAAGAGAAGTCCCGCATTGCTGAGATGGCTTGAGAAGATAGAACGCCGTTTGAAGCTATAAAAGTACAGTAAGGTCTAAATGAGCCAGCTGTGACAATTTTACGAAGGTCGTAGCTAGCTTGCGTGAAATGGGCCGGCACAGCAATCTAACAAGCATTCAGCAAGGGTAGAAAAGAAATGAAGCTTAAGCTAGCTATTGGTATTCTTGCGCCGGTTTTTTCGGTTTCAGCAATGGCTGACAACCACTTTATGGCAGGCGGGCTCAATCACTCGTCAACAGAATGGCAAAACGAAGCATACTTTTCAGCAGCGCCAGCTTATATCGGAAAACATTCGACAGTATGCGGCGGTAACGGAAAAGTTAGTGACGTATTAGCGAAACCTGAGCAAGGCCCAATGGGAAGAACTATATCCACAACAAACATCAATACAAAAAGACGGATGGGAACGTTGTGAAACGATGGTCGACTCCGCAAGAGAAGGCTGCAAGAAAAGCTGGCGACGGATAAACGATAGATGGAGACAGGTCGTGAAAGAACGTGTGAATTATTGGGACACACTTAAAAAATCCTATCGAGGTTGCGTTCCAAATTAAATAATTTGTCAAATGTATGACTCTTTAACGAGAAAGTGTTGTTTCACCGCGCTACTCATCCACACTAACCTGCCTTAAAGCCCTTCGTCCCCTGTCTCTCTTTTTTACTATTTAAACATTCGCTTTCTATGTAAAACCTTTCTTGCCTCTAGTTCTTGAGCCCTGCTCGGAGATGAAAGAGGCAACAGCTATATTCACACCTCGAGCGGACGCGGCTCGAGATGAAGACTCTCTTTCTTTCGCATTTTATAGACGCGGAATAGACGAAGCATAGTAGGAATTATCGTTGTTCGAGCGAATTATTGTTGAGTGGAAGCCAACATGCTCGACGTCATATTCTTACTAAACGATGAACCATAACGGTTGTCAGCCATCAAACTGCCGAATTAAGGGGGCAAAAAGCAATATTGTTCTCAAGAATCAGTTTCCTCAAGTTTTTTAAGACTCATTTTTTCTTTCAAACCCATTAAATAAGCTGCTACCGATAAAATAAAAACAGCCCCTGCCTCTGCTAAAAGAATAGATGGCTCCATATCTTTACTCTGCATAACAATTAATCTGCAAAGCGCGGTCATGGCAATAATGATTGGGAGGGTGATAGGAATTCTATTTGTCGAGTAAAAAGCACCAATCATGCCAATAATTTCTGCGTAAATAAAAAGCATAAATAAATCAGGTAACTTAATGGCCCTCATCAGAAACATACCCCAGACATACTCAATACTTGCAAGAACAGTTAAGCAGCCAATCACTGCTAACAGGGTCTTTTCCGACGCGATAGTAGTCCAATGAAGACCTCGATTTAACTTGTTTCTCTGAAACAACTTTTCGAATATATTTTTCATTCTTAGCAACCATCCTATAAAACGTTGTATGGGCTTACTGTGCCCTACCCCTAAACTTTGCGGGCAGGGCTTTAAACCTTTAACTCATTAACTCATTAACTCATTAACTCATTAACTCATTAACTCATTAAGTCATTAGCGATTGAATATTTTTTTCTGCCTCAGTTTTACATTTCGCATCTATCTTTAGTTCAATGTTTTTTTGCTTCTTTAATTGCTGGTCTCTTTCATATCGTTCTTTCAGCCGGTCTAGTTACCGCTTAGGTAGCTAGACTCCCTGGTTCCAGTCAAAATCGTCATCAGCATGTTAAATACCCAATTCGTTTTGCCTCTGCCAAAACCCTAAACCCGAACCTTTATCTCCGCTCATCATCTTAAGCGCTATTTTTGTCTGTACTGGAGTAGTTTTCTACCGCGCTTTTATAAGCCTCTGGTGCAGGAAAACAATACCTGTGAACTCTTCCATTTCTAATAACCAACTGAATGAATGCTACGGGTAGCATAACAATCGAGAGTGAATTACTTAATTCTCGATTCTTATGCACGCTTATCCTCTCTTACACTGACCACTGACCACCGAGAGTGTAGTTCTGGCAACTTGTCATTGCTATTACTCTTTGAGCAAGCGGCGATTGCTCAAAAGCGGTCATGCCTATTGTCATTCCCTCTTAACCTCTCCAAAGATACAGCCAAACGAAATCAAGCTTCAACTCTGGATTAAACTGGAGCTAAAGGTCAACACACTAATGACTGGTTGGGCTGTTATCTATTTCGTAGGTTTCTGACCATACATAATATTCATTTTAAATAACTCTAAGTATGTATTGCTAACGCCAGCACTTGAGCTACAAAAATCATATCGTGCTTCAAAAGCTCTACTCTCAGACTTTATAGCAGGTTCTCTTTGAACAACTGGCGCAACGCTGTAAGCATGCTCCTCAGCGTATGTGAGCTGACCACTTGTCATTTCCGACCACATCCAGGCTTGAGTTTGTAACCATTAGTTCCACCCAGCCTCTATCCTCAAAAACCGGTTCAACGGGCATTTTCTTGGTCACCCCATCATTGACTCCTATAGAATAAGGCTAAGAGCGAAGCAGAGGTTTTGTTTCTCGAGAAACGCCTGTATTGCGGCTAAATTCGCCGTTACCGTCACGCAAAGCGTTATATTTTAACGCCTACATCCCACGCCCATTGATTCATAATAAGGGCATTGTTCAATGAAAGGCGATAAACCTCTCCGAGGCCTTTAGATCTAAAGGTTTCATATAGCTCTTTGAATTGTTGGGCATGTCTTGATGTGCAAGTTGGTGTAAGAGCACTTGGGAGTGGCTGCAAAATCACTCTCGCACCTAAAAAAATCTACTACTTGAGGTGCTTTCCCAGCGGCACAGATTATTTTCATTTATATATCTATCTCTTGCTCGCATCTAGAAACCGTGGTTAAGGGTAGTCTCGTTGAAAAAAAATGGATATTTCCTTAGTTATTGTTGCGTAACACGAATGATAATGGTTATCATTCGTATGCTGGGCCGCGGAGATTTAGTCAGAGACAACCGCCAAGGAACCATCGGTTAGTAATAACCCAGGAGCTAATTTGAGAAAATGAGTGCACTCCTGTAGTTCGCCGATTTTCATAAAAATTAAATATTTGGGCTATGAGGCTCAACTAAGAGTTCGACTTGAAGAGCTTGGGCTAAAGGTTTTGCCTCTTCTGAACATGTGTTTGGTCATGAGGGCCCCTCCCCTCTATGATACTGTTGTCAGATGTTTTAGAAGAGGCTTTTTTTTAGGCGTTAAAGGAGAAGCCATCACCGGAAGTGGCACGCTAGAAGTCGTTTTGGCTTTCAACACTTTCGGTTTACTTTTATCGCTTAACTATTTGAGGAGTCTATTAATGAATAGAAAACTAAACAGAAATAAATTACCGAAATTCGAGCTGATTTTGGCATTTCTCCTCTATTTATTGGCGCAATATGTTACTTCTCGGAAAGAGATTCCCCAGGCAGGGTCTGAGCATTTTAGACTTATTCATCCGCATCCGGACCGTGAGTCTAAGATTTTGCGGAATGTCGGTAAAATCCTCCACCTACAATGGCGTGGGCTGACTAACCGCCTCTGGTCGACTTTGGGGTAGATAAAGTAGAGCCACATTAAAGTTTCGTCATTTTTAAAAGATGTTTACACCTCCTCCACATGTCTTGGAGAGCACCACGAACTTAAAAACTAGTTGGTTAAACCTATAAAAAAAGGAGAAAATTGATGTTTCTTGCAATGAACCGATTCAAGATCACGCCAGGTTTTGAGCCTGGGTTTGAGAAGACCTGGCACGAAAGAAATTCTGTTTTATCTCAGGTGCCTGGTTTTAAAAGGTTCGCGTTACTTAAAGGGCCTGTGACAAATGCTTACGTTCTTTACGCCTCCCATTCCGTCTGGGAGTGTAAGGGGGCATTTGAATATTGGACTAATTCAGGCAGTTTTCTAGAAACACATAATCAAACCATCGCACCTAAAGGCACTTATCTTGCTCACCCGGTAGAGTCGGAAACCTTGTTCGATGAAGTACGTAAGGATTAGCGAAAAAATGAAAAAAGCACCATTAGACTTTGTGATTGAGTCAAATAAAAAGACAGTCGTAAACTATTATACGCCGACCCCAACAGATCAAGTAAAGACCGCGGTGCCAGTTAGAGAGTTGTCAAAAAGTGGGCAATTGGTCCTTTGGAGTATCAGGAGATGGGTCCAAAGAAGTCGACTCGGTGATCGCGTTGATACAACACTAAAAAAGACATATTCGCTTGCAGGTATACCCGACGCGCAAAAACCTTTTGAGGAGTTGATGACACTACTTGCGACCGTTGCATTGCGTCATGTTGTGGTGGAGTGTCAGTGCTCTGCATTTTTGAGCTCAGATGAGTTACTTATTATGCATACTCTCAGGTCACTGCAATCAGGACATCATGAAATTGCTGAGCAGAGAATCGCGAGAATTATTGGGGGGCAACTTGGTTGGACTTTCTGTCGAATAGGCGCTGACTATGTGAAATCTTTGGAAAAGGCGGGGTTTTCTTTGAATCGGATTAGTGTTTTGTCCGTTGCGCGGTAAAGAAAGATCTCGCTGTAACTGAAGGTATCGAGCCAAGAATATTGGCTCTACCGAGAACTACGACACTAGCTTCAGGTCGGAATCTAGTCTTATGCTAAAGAGACTTACATGATGCTTATGCTGGGTAAGGATCAGATTACCACTATGGTATCCTCTTGAATGGAGCAGCCTTCCCTATCGATAATGATGACTCAAAAAAGCTAGGCTATGCGAGCAAGCACACAGAGGCAGGTTTTTTCTGCTACCGTATTTTCTACGGATAATACTTATTTATCATGACTATGCCTACTAGATAAAGTGATGAGTAATACCTGAATCGTATTGAAAATTTACGTGTCTTTGATCAGCTCCCCTTCATTTACCTACATACATTCGACGCTTCAGAATCACGCGGCTTGCAAAGAAACGCATAAGTATTTAACTTGCGCAAGTGGTTAGCCCCTCAATATTTGAATGGCATACACAACATGCCTTACTTTTTTACAATAAGTATTTATTGCAGCTTATGACCTCTATCATTAACTTTTTCAGCAACCTTAAGCTAATCGGCATTATGGTTTTCAGCGCCGTATTGGGAAGAATTTACCTTAGAAAATTCAAACCAGAGACTCTTTGCTTCTGTCGCAGTATGGGCTACGAGCGTCTCTTGGACATTTACCGCCCTAAATCTGCCTCCGCCAAAAGACTACCCACCATAGTCTGGTTTCATGGCGGTGCTTGGAAAATGGGTGACCGAAAAGCCATTGAGCGGATAGCCGCTGAACAACTGGAACGGGGCTTTGCTCTTGTTAGCGTAAGTTACTCACTAAGTGATACCGCCCAGTGGCCGGTTCAATGCCACGAAGCGAAGGCGGCGATCCGTTATTTACGCGCGAACGCCCCCCGATTAGGCTTAGACCCAAACAAGCTTATCGCCGCTGGTATGTCAGCTGGTGCGCATATGGCTTGTATATTGGGTGTGTCTGCAGACCATAAACAATTGAATGGCCAACTGGGCGAGCACCTTGAAGAAACGACCAAGGTAACGGGTGTCCTAGCCTTGTACCCCCCAACCGACTTTCTCTCCGTTAGCAAAGACTGGGACGGACTACTAGATTATTACTCTAAAGATTCGCCAGTTACCGAGTTATTGGGAGAATCCATATCAACTGCACCTCAGAAATCCAACTTAGCCTCACCCCTAAAACTCTTTGAGCGCAATTGCCCGCCTACTCTTTTTTTACACGGTGATGCTGACCCAATAGTGCCAGCGAACCAAAGCATCATAATGCACGAGAAGTTGCAGGCAGCAGGCATCGACAGTCAGCTAATGCTTCTGCCGGGGTATACGCACGGGGACCACCGATTTAACCGGGGTGAAGCCGCCGCGAAAATTACTGCTTTCCTAGAGGACCTCGCCATTAGTTAATCGCAACTGAGATTCGTAACTCGCGGATCGCCTGTTATTTTCTAGAAAGGCTGGCTGGGCATCCATTCGCTTCTCCATCAGTGCAGACTAGAGAAGTGTTGGCAAACAGTGAACGGCACTTATCATGAGCCTAATTTTTTTCGCTCTGGCATTCTATGCGTGCAACCATCTTGCCGCTTGGTATTCGGTATCGATCTGTGACTTTACCTCTTCTTTGCTCATCCTTGGGAAAAGAGAAGATAAAACTAGCCTAGTAACATGGATGCTGCAACCGCATAGGCAACCCATTTTACTAAATTCTTTATGACGATGATGACTGACTAAACCAACTGGATCGAGGCTTTCCCCTTTCCCAACGCTCACGCCCGTGGTGCAATCCGGAACTATTTACCTATGCTAAACATTCGAAGGCTGTTGGAAGCAGTAAATGTTTTTCTAAACGTGCTCTAGAGAGATCACAAAAATGGTGGGACGCCTGATGGGGTCCTATCTCTGTCTCTTTCCGTGTTTGAATGCTTTTTACTTAGCGACACTTTCGCACCATCGGCGTCACGATGGGGGAATTATAAATTTGAATCTCTCCAATGACTTCAAAGCCATGCCGGAGATACAAAGAGATATTTTTTTGGTTGCTTGATTCCAAGTAAGCCATCGCCTTTTCATTGTCTAACTTCTCGGTCATATGTTTCATTAAGGCTGCTCCTACACCCTTGTTCTGGTGTCCTGGATCCACGCCAATCAGTGGTAAGTACCAACAATTGTCATCATGAGGATGATAAGAATCCATAGTCGCGAGCATTTCGCTCACTTTCGGTAAAAAATCAGGACTAAATATCTTCGCGAATGTTTCACCGACCGCTTCCTCATCCGTTTCTGCACCGGGAGCTAGCCACATAGCAGTACCTTCAAAATCTGATGTGACTAAACAGGTGTTGCCCTCAACTGAATGACCCGCAAAGACGTCGAAAGTTTCAATGATATTTGAAAAATAGCTGTCGGATGACGGAAACATCCATCGCAGTAGAGGGTCTGAGCAAAACGCTAAGGCTAATGTGCTTAAGGCCCCAACGCGATCATCGGGTTTAGCCCAACTGACTTCTGGTGGATATTTCAATTTCTTTTTCCATATCTAAATTTTGCAACACAGTAACCTATTGAGCTTAAGTTATGAATGGGCTTTTCTTCGAACTCGATTAATTGATCGGAGAGAACCCGACACATGATCGTTTAAGTATTCTTGCAAGCCTGCGTCACTTTTAATCTCATTGAGTCTTCATTTAGCAGTAAAAATTTCTCTCCTCCTCAAGATCCCGTTCCGCCAACAACTTCTTTGATCGACTATTTTCTTGCTCCAGTTGCTAAGGGGAAATTTATCTTGTTCGATGAATTCTCAAGTAGTGATAAGCCTCATTAAAATACAAAACAACAAAATCAATCACTTATCAGATCTTTATTCTCAACCAATATCGCCATTAGACCTACCGAGCCATTTTTACCAGCCGTTGAGCGCGCCAGAAATGAAACGCCGTCCAAATATTAAAGAGGGCAATTGCCGCGACGCCGCCACGAATCCCATTTGCTTCTAGTGTGGGGTCACCACCGGAAATATTGTCAGATACAGCGCCGACAAACAGAGGCCCGAAACCAAGACCTATTAGACCGCTAAATAGAAGGTAGATGGCTACTGCCATCGCCCTAGTTCGATCACCTGCCAGTGATTGAATCAGCGAAAAGTTTGGACCGTAGTAGAAAGTGGCAGCAAATGTCGTCATTCCGAGCAAGCAGATAGATAGATTAATATTTGCTACATTAACCGCAGCGAATGTGCAGGGAACAGCAAGAAGAAAAGTCGCTGTAATCATCTTAAGCGACGTGCCCGGCCTATCCTTGTCGAACTTGTCACCTACCCTGCCACCTAGCCACGCGCCCGACATGCCCGCAATAGCCACCATAAGACCTAGCTTCAGTCCGAGCTCACCGTAGCCGATGCCGAAAACTCGCACATAAAGGCTTCCGTAGAATGCGGCAGTGCCATAGGAAACGAACTGAATCAGAATGCCCGACATCACCAAGTGCCAGTAGATCGGTTTAGACCATAGTTCGGTCAGCGCTTCTTTTGGCGTCTGCTGATCGGGTTCGGGTTTAAACGCTTCTCTTAAACTGACATAACCGCGAGGTTCTCGGACCGTCCACCAAACGACAAGCGCAACAATAAGTCCGGGAACGCCTG
>Ga0115000_10005517_pt1 | contig 10133 bp, 9 predicted proteins | sample ArcticOcean_MG_C_6_FD_89690 | JGI IMG/M metagenome (GOLD analysis project Ga0115000, IMG submission 89690) | Marine microbial communities from western Arctic Ocean - ArcticOcean_MG_CB8_128 | ecosystem: Environmental > Aquatic > Marine > Oceanic | place: Arctic Ocean: Canada Basin | collected... | reverse complement strand
TTTAAATTAGTATCAACACTCGCTTAATTTATATCTGAAAAAGTCCACTTTTATTTGACGACATACAATTTATAACTACTTGTTAGTCATTGTTTTATGCCTTGCTTCATTTTTTTCAGTGTATAACTTACTAAATGTTAATAAGGATAATAGCCACTGTTTTGGCCTTTTGGACATAGACATAGCCTTTTATACCCCGTTCGACCTACAAGCCTTTTACTTAATAATTACTCGAAATCTCCATGATCAAGTAAGCTGGGTTTTTAAATGAACTCCACAGGCCTTTAAATCATCAAATGATGCCGTTCCCTTGTGCCCATCGAGCATCGCGCCAGATTGTCCATAGAGCTTTTTGGGTTGACCTGATAAACCGGTAAATAATACCTTGATTTTTTGTCGATGAAACGTGGCTAAGGCCGCATGCAACAACTCCAAACCTGATTGGTCCATGTAAGCCACTCTTTCAAACCTCATGATCACGGTTTCAACTTTATGGTTCTTATCCAAAAACTCGGTTAACCCATGAGTCAAACCGAAAAACAAGGGTCCAAACAGGTCCTGCACATACACCCCACGGAGCTCCTCTTCTGACAATTGAAACCCCTCTTTTAAGGAGGCTCCCGGGATTATGGTCATTTTTTCTGCCCCTATATCCCCGGTTTTTTTCATGAATACCAAGGCAGCAAATATGAGCCCTAAGCCTACTGCAAAAACCAAATTCCAGAAAACAGCCAATAGCAATACGCCCAACAAAATGACGGATTCGCTTCTTGGCATTTTTAATAAGCCTTTGAGGCCTTTATAATCCATCACGTCAATACCTACAGTGATGAGAATCCCCGCTAGAACCGCAGCTGGGATCTTAGAAGCAATTGGTCCAATGGCCAACAATATGAACAATAAAAATAATCCTGCCATCATTCCAGACAATCGAGTTTTGCCGCCGGCCCTGATATTGACAACGGTTCTTATGGTTGCCCCTGCTCCGGGTATGCCCCCAAAAAAGGCGGCAATCGAATTGCCAATCCCTTGCCCTAATAATTCTTTGTTTGGCGCATGTTTTGTGTTGGTTAAATTATCTGCCACCACAGAAGTGAGCAGAGAATCAATGGCCCCTAACAAGGCCAATGTTACCGCAGAAAATAAAAAGGGGGACATTTCTACTAGATTAAAATCATATAAAATGCCCAAATTAAAGTCAGGTAAACCACTGGGTATTTTGTTGATCTCGAGATACGCTATGTTCAATAAATAAGCTCCTGTCGAGACGACCAACAGCGCTATAAGCGTACTGGGGACAGAGGTAGTGATCCGCTTAAATCCGAAGATCAATAGAATCGTCAATGTACACAACATAAGCTCTGTATACTTAATCTGACCTATGGCCCTGGGCAATACTTTGAGGGTGCCCACTACGCCATTCGAATATTGAGTAGCAAGCAATTTGGATTCCTTTTGAATTTCCACTAGAGGCACATTTTGTGCTCTTGCAATGGTTTCATCGAAATTCTCAAGGACCATGACATCTTCCATCACCTCTTCTACCAGAATTTTTTCTAATATATTTTCTTCTGCCTGAGCTTTAAATGTTTTAATCAACGCTTGATCTTGATTTGGATAATATCCTAATGCAGGAAGCATTTGTGTGACAATAATCATAACACCTATCGCGGTCATAAATCCCGATACCACAGGGTTCGGTATGTAGCGTACATAAGTTCCCAAACCACTTAAGCCCAAAACAATTTGTAGGCATCCTGCGAGCAAGAAAATAAGCATAATAGAGGGAAATGCCTGAGATAAATCCCCATCAAAACTGGCCATTACACCTGCAATCACGGTCATACTTACTGCTGTCATGGGCGCAGTGGGTCCCGATATTTGGGTCTGGGTTCCTCCAAATAACGCCGCAAAAAAGCTTACAAATATAGCACCGTACAAACCTGCCGCGGCACCTAACCCTGAACTCACTCCGAAAGCCAAAGCCAAGGGTAAAGCGACGACACCTGCCGTCAAGCCCCCGAATAAATCTCCCTTAAAGTGAGTAAAATCAAAATAATTCTTTATTCTTGAAAACATAATGCTCCTCCTTTTAGTAGTAAAATATAATATAGATTTTGTCTTGGAGTAGTGACCCCAAATTTAATTTCACAAGACGTACTTGTGGATCAATCCATCTATTTTCCTGGGAGGTCGGAGGATGATTTCTAAAAAAAATGCAATTAATGAATAATTAATGTGTGCCCGTAACAAAGCCCCATTTTTGAGGTCGTTTGATGCCTTATTTCTCGCAAAGAAAAGATCATTCAAGGTTTTCTCATCCTCAGTGTTTTCCTCATTATTTTCAGCATCAAAATCAATCAAATGTATAACCTCAAACGGCTTGTCAGTAGAAAGAAAATATCCTTGATTAAAAATAATGCTTAGGGAGAAAACCAAAACATATGCAAACGACACTTGACGCAAACCGTTTTGTAATGTAAAGGATAAAATAGCATTTATTAATTTTTTCATTCTCCCCTAAAATATTAAATATATTTTAAAAAAGTTTAAAAAAATGATTTAATTATTATAAATGGTTTAATAAATAGATTATAATTTGACTTTTTTTGATTTCGATAGACGTTAAAATTTGCTAATTTTTTTCGGCTTTTTTGGCCTCCTCCCAATAAATATCCATTTCTAGCGCCGGTAGCTCCTTCCAATTTAAATTTAACGATAGTTCCCACTGGAGCAGTGGTGTAAACTTTCATTGAAATAGAATTTAAGGTACTGAAATCTAGGTTCTCCGTTAATGCTATTTTACTCCCTGCCCAAATGGCTCCATCTGATCTGATTATTTTGGCGACATGGGTACTTGTATTGATCCCTTCAGCTTGTGGATTTTCTAAAACGGAGGCTATTCCTCCATCAAAATCAACAAAATCAGAGGTATTGATGGTCGTCTCAAAATCTATAGGCAAAGATTGTGAGTGACCAATGAGTCCCAAAAAAAGCGAAGTTAAAAAAATAGCTATTCTCATGTTTTTTTATTTTCTGTAAAACTGATGACATTCTTTATCAATGCCGACACTTTTTAGGAAAAATATGATCAGATAAATATGAATGTCATAAAACCTATCGATTATGCTATCTTATCTAAGTGTTTTGGGACTAGTTAGTTGGTCCTTGTATTCGCGAGATTCCTTATCTCAAAGATCTTGAAAAAAAATACAAAGGTTCAAACATCCAATTTGTAAGTATTTCAATCGATCTCATAGATGATTTAAATAAATGGAAAAATTTTGTGAGTAAAAAAAATCTTGGGGATATTCAGTTGTACGCAGAGGGCGATTGGAAATCTTCCATCATCACTTATTATACCATTGAAGGAATCCCAAGATTTATTCTTATTGATCCTCAGGGTAATATTGTGAGCGCCGACGCGATGCAACCCTCAGATCCCAGACTCGTTGCGCTTCTTGATGAACTCACTCAGACTGACTGATTTAACCGTACACAAGCAACTAAGTTAAGCCTAAAGTTGAAATAGACATTAATACATAATAGTTTATGATATTTGATGTTTGGGGGCTCTTTAAGCTCTTTTCCTCTTTGGTACTTTCTTTTTTTAGACCGTTACTTTTTGATCTGGGAATTTTTCGGTTCATTCTATCGGTATTTCGCCGAATCAGATGCCTACCGCAGATGCCCTCATTGATTAAAATAAGTCTTAAAACCACTTTATGTTGATTCCAATAGATAAAATAAAACAGATTTCACCCCACGTTTAACATTGATATTTTTTTATTAAATTTATTTCTTTTTTAAATTTTAAACAATCATAAAATGGGAGAACTAGAAATATTAAATTATTATCAATTAGCCTTTATCGCTAACGCAATTTATCTATTGACCTTCACCGGACTAATTTTCATCACTTTCAGACTGGTCAGGGTTCAAAGGGAAAATAATGCCAATACTTTAGGAAAAATATTGGTCACCTTATTTGGACTTTGCACTACTTTTTATGGATACAATATTTTTTCATATTTACGCATCAATCAATTAACTCAATCCTTCAGGTTATCAGAATTAGAATCTCAAGGTGTAGGCATATCATCCGTTGCAGAAAGTTTTATTGCGTTCACTGGCCATACTTTTGATCAGGGGGTGCCTTCATCATTCGCACCTGAACCTGCTGCAGCTGTTTTCTTATTGACATTTGCCGCAATGATCATTGGAGGAATCTGGATGAAGTTGACCAAAGATTAACCCTATATCCATCCACTTATTCCAGGAATTTCAATGCAGGGAGGTCTTCAAATAGGTCTTCCTGCATTTTTGTTTAAACGAAAGCGGTCCATTCAGAACCTACGTAGCGCATATTAACTTCATTCTCTTTGATAACCATGGGGAAGACAATATGCTCAATAACGATTTAGGTTATCCTTAATCCCGGACCTAGATACCCATCATTATGAGTATTTAAATATTTATAATGATATGACATATTTTGATTTTATTATATGAAAAAACTTATATTTTATTGTATATATTGTAGATGTGCAACGACAAAGGCTATCCACTCGTGACCTACTTTTTTATCTGATCTTATTGATCATTGCTGTTTATCTCATCGGATTTTTTTCACAAAACATGCGTTTTTTTTTAATAATCTTCCCTTAAGGCTTTACTGCACATTTCAATTGCTCATCACAAGGTTAAGGTCAAAAAGGGACATATAAGGACTCATGAACTCCTTGAGAAAAGATGAAAAATAATTTTATCACCCATTAAATAAGTTTTCTATTTGGATAGACAAGCATGGGTAATAGGTATTACTTCAATGGTATCGGTTTGAACCACATCTCCTCCTGAATCTGCTAAAAGCCATCCAAATACCACCGGATATTAATTTATAAAATCATTTATACGGGCTCAGGGCCCCCGATTTTAGGGAAAAGTAGACTCCCTGGGGTCACTCAACAATGCAAATACGGATATTATCCGCTAAAGTCGAAAAGTAGGATCTAACTCAAATAAGTATTTCAAATTAATCTTGACCTTGGTATTTATTTAAATCATATTAAATTACTCAAAAAAAAAATTTTACAAAAATAAAAGCAAATATGAATGCTAAAAGCGCTTTTTCTGGACAGATCTTAGTTGTGATGTTACTGTTGCTCACCTTTTCTGTAAATGGGCAACAAATCGTTGGCCAATGGAAAACCATAGACGATGAAACAAAAAAGGAACGATCTATTGTAGAAATTTATAAAGTGGGGGATCGCTATGCCGGTAAGATAATTAAGCTCCAAAGAAGCTTGGAGGATGATCCAGACCCGGTATGTAACTCCTGCGATCCTGATGATGCCAGGTATTTACAAAAGATCATTGGTATGAAAATCATACAAGATATGACCTTTGATAGGTCTTCAAATGAATATGTTGATGGCACCATTCTAGATCCCGAAAGTGGTAGCGAATATCAATGCAAGCTGTGGCTCTCAGATGAGGGCACCCTAAAAGTAAGGGGTTACATTGCCTTTTTTTACCGAACCCAGACCTGGCTTCCCGTCTCTATGACAAATTAATACGCTGCCCTAAGCTAAGTAGCCATTCCTTTCTTGCCTGATCCTTACAAAGCAACTCACTATTCCTGAAAAAAATAGACACCTGAGCAAACAAGATCATAAGTATTATGCAGGAGCGGGTAGAGCCGAGATTGCAAAGAAGATGGGAGAGACTAATTTTGAACCTTCCACAGCTATTGTTGTCAGAAGATAACTTAGCTATTAAATTTTTCACCTGCACAACATTGCCTAGACTGCATTGAAAAATAACTTTATTGCTGAAATTAGGAGGTTTTAGTGGTGATACCCCCTTGGACTTAGCATTGAAATTCTCTACCGCACCTAAACTTTCCCAGTTTATCTTCGTATGTATTAGTATGAAAAAATATTCCCTTCTTTGTTTGTTCTCGATTCTTTTTGTGATCCCCTCTTTTTCTCAGCAAAAAATAAATCCAAAGGACCTCTATGGGCAATGGAAACTTCACATCGACATCCAAGAAGCGATGAAAGAAGCCGCTGATGATCGGATTTTTATCGAAAACGTCCTCATCTCAGGTGTATCAGATATGGTAGAATCAATTTTAAACGAAGTTACGGTTACTTTTGATTTTCAAAAAAACAATGAATTAGTATTAACCATTGCCATCACTATCGAAGACACTGAAACGGAAGTTGAAAATCTAAAATGGAACCTTAATTCAAAAAATCAACTCATCATTGAAGACATTGACAATGACCAAGTTCAACTTCAAAATGAGGGGTTTTGGTTGTTGAAAAATGGGGTTTTGATCAACTTTGATGAGCAAGGTGATTTTCAGGAACATGTTTACTTGGTGAGGGAATAGGTTATAACAACCACACGATCTGATGCTCTTTATCTTACTTCGACAAGTTTCGATGGAACTTGGAAATCAAGAAAAGAGAAATTGAATATACCATTAGAGAATTAATATCTACCTAAAGAAGTGCCATTAAACATCCTTACCATTGTGACTCATGTGCTCCTAACGTTGGGAAAATTCTGAGAAATAAATAATTCCTTAATTTAGCCGTATGGAATATTTTGATTTTTTATCTCTTGCTTTCCTTGGCCTCCCTTTTTTCGAAATAGAATTTTTTGCGTGGTTGTTGGCTATACTTTCATTTTCGTATCCCTTCCTGTATGCGATATGGATAGGTTGTCAAAATGATAAAAAATTTAAGAAGCAACTAGGAAGGCAGGGATTGGATCAAGATCTAAGTTGACCAACCCCCCAATTCCACCCCATCATTTTCAGACAAAAGCGTCAACGTATTCGCAACATGATCATCATTCTATTTTAATATATAAAGAAGAGATCTATTCACAACCTAATTATTATGAGTAATCATCTTACTAAAGAAGAAATCCTAAAATAAAATACTGGTATTGGATTGAGAGTTAATATTGAATGGCTTAACTGTGGGATGCATACACTTAGCCTATGGAAGATTAATAATACTTGTGATGACACTAAGGAGTTGAGCTTGTTATTTGCTTTGCCTAAAACCCTCTTGGGAGTATCTTAGATATTTTTTTTGATTATCAAATTAATAGCTTAATCTTGATTTAATTATATAAAAAAACACTAAAATATGAATGATTATCTCTATTATATCGGTTTGGCAGTAATCATTGGGATTTATTTTTATCGAAAAATCAAGAAATCAAAAAAAGCTTCTCAAATGATTGATTCAGGAAGTATAATCATTGATGTTCGAACCCCTCAGGAGTTTAAATCTGGTCATTATCCAAATTCAATAAGCATCCCATTGGATACCCTAAAAAACAACCTAGATAAAATAAAAGGCTACAAAAATGGTATTGTTGTCGTTTGCGCCAGTGGTATGCGCAGTGGCCAAGCAAAATCTATATTATCAAATAATGGAATTGAGAGCTTCAATGGAGGTTCGTGGAAAAATCTGTAATTATTAAACGTTCTAAGGCCGCAAGGAAAAAATTAAAAATGAATACACCTAAGATAAACGTGGGTTTTGAACCGATACATCCACGGAAAAAGAACATCTAAAACCTTGAGCTACATTCAATTTAATTTCGAACTGCTACTGACCCTATCAGAAAAAATACCTATGATTTCTTTTGAAAAAACAGGCAAGAAATGGCTTTAATTTCTCATCTAAAGCCTTCAAAAATGTCTATTCCTGTATGTCAGCAGCACAGTTAACAAAAACATCAATAATCCCTTTGATTGATTTAAATTATTTACCTTTTCTCAACACACGCCCCCCTCTTTTTTCTGTCAATACACCTTCTTGTATGGTTACTTGTCCATTGACGATGACGTATTCGATCCCTTCTGGATAGTGATGTGGATCTACAAAAGTACTTTTATCAATGACCGTTTCAGGATTGAAAATGGTGATATCTGCTTTCATCCCTTCTTTGAGATAGCCACGATCGGTAAGGCCCAGTCTTTCCGCCGGAATAGAGGTCATTTTCCGTAATGCTGATTGCAGGTCAAGCACACCCAGTTCCCTGACATAATAACCAAGAACACGTGGAAATGTCCCATAGGCTCTTGGATGTGGATGGCCTTCTCCAATATAAGCCAGTCGACCATCTGAAGCTACCATGGTCATCGGATGTTGCATAATTCTCTTAACATCATCTTCATGAATGGCATGGAAAATACAAGAGGCGCCCCCGTTCAATTGGGCTTCAATGACCAATTCAGCGCCATTTTTGAAAGTGGGTGATAATCCTCTTTCAATTGCCCAATCCTTTAAGGTTTTGCCATTTAAATCAGGTTTCCAGGATACAAATGCAAACTGAACGACATCTAATTGGGCCCCTCCGCGATCAAATTCTATATTGAACATAATATCATCAACAATTTGCGCTCGGGTTGCGGGATCCTCCAAACGCTTTTTAAAGGCCTCTTGGCCTCCCGCGCGGGCCCAATTTGGAATCAATACGGATATCCCTGTTGAACTGGCGGTATAAGGATATTGATCCATCATGATATCTAGGCCTATGGCTCTTGCTGAATCTACCATAGCCAACGTTTTGACACTGGCACCCCACATGGGTTTACCAATCGCCTTATGATGGGTCAAGACAATGGGAATATCAGCTGCTCTTCCAATCATGATCGCTTCTTCAACAGCTTCCAACAATCCAAGTCCTTCTTCTCTCAGATGAGAGGTGTAAATACCCTTTGACGTCGCGGCAACTTTTGCCAGTTCAATTACCTCAGCTACATTTGAAAATGAACCTGGCACATATTTCAGTCCTGTTGAAATACCAAAAGCGCCCGCGTCCATAGCTTCTTTTACCATGACTTTCATTTCCTCAAGTTCCTCGGGCGTGGGTGGTCGATTGTCCGTTTGCATGACCCGCTTTCTTATGGTATTATGTCCTACTAAATAGGCCATATTCATGCCAAGGGCATGCTTGCTTAAGGTATCCAGGTAATCTTGCATCGGAGAAGGGCCCCCTCCATCGGGGCCTCCTAGCACCAAAGTAATTCCCTGTTTGATGGCACTTTCTCCCACAGGAGATCTCATGATGTCTTCTACATGAGCATGCACATCAATAAATCCTGGAGAAACTACATGACCTGAAGCATCTATTTTCTGAATAAATTTTTTATCATGGAGACGACCTATTTTTACGATCTTATCTCCGATGATCCCTAGGTCATTGATTTGAGGTTCGTTGGTGGTGCCATCATAGATCAAACCATTGGTAATAATAAGGTCATAGGATTCCTGAGGACCGCAAGCGATCATAAAAATGCTTGCTAGAATGTGTAAAAATAGCTTTCTCATCATAACTAAAAACTTTACCTAATTAAATATAATCAATTTATAAAAATTGACCCACTGAATAGCGATGAACGGTAATCGCTCGAATGACTCCAAATGATTTGGTTTACAGTAAATAATTCAAATTCAATAATGAAATAAGAAAAATGCATTCACCCCAAAAATTAACATTGATTTATATTGCTCAATATGGTTACCATCCCATTGAGTCCTATTAAGAAATTGGGCTCATAACCATTATAACAACTCATGATCAAAATCAAAAAGGGTGCGAGCATAATAGCTAAAACCTTTTTTTTGTATTCATATATAATGCCTCTAAGGCTAAATGAGGATAGTAATAAGAAGGTATTTCATCTAGCTATTAAAATGATATTAGGTACTCATTGTCTTCTCTAATCATATTACATCGTTTAACTTAGTTCACATAAATAATACACTTCCTCATCCAGAAATAACCTATGAACTTTATTAATGATCCCGTATATGTATTAGTGATATTATGCCTAGTCATTGTTTTAGGTGTTTATGCCGCCAAAACTAAATTGGGGAAAAAATTTGGAACTGCATTAATTATCATCCTATTGGCCGCAGTACTGGCCAACCTAAAACTCATCCCTTCGGCCTCTAACAGCATCGACCTCTACACCCTTATTTTTAAATATGTAGCACCCATTTCTATTTTTTATTTACTCCTCAATGTCAATATAACTTCAATTAAACAAGCAGGATTTCCAATGGTTGGCTTGTTTCTGATTGGATCCTTGGCAA
>Ga0115000_10005516_pt1 | contig 10135 bp, 10 predicted proteins | sample ArcticOcean_MG_C_6_FD_89690 | JGI IMG/M metagenome (GOLD analysis project Ga0115000, IMG submission 89690) | Marine microbial communities from western Arctic Ocean - ArcticOcean_MG_CB8_128 | ecosystem: Environmental > Aquatic > Marine > Oceanic | place: Arctic Ocean: Canada Basin | collected... | reverse complement strand
TCGCGGCGATGCCATGGTCGTCCATGGCCTTCACCAGCGAGTTCACGCCGGTGGCCGTGCGGGTCGGGTCGTAGGCCCGCTCGGTGGTCTGAATCTCGCAGGCCGAGTGATAGATGACAAAGTTCATGTCGGGGAACTGGGCCGCCATCGCACAGATGTCGTCGGGCCCGTTGAAGCGGCGGTCGAACTCCTGGAGCGGAAGCCCCTTATACGCACAGATTGTGTTGACGCCAAGACTGAGGGCTTGTTCGATCACTGGAATGCCGATGGCGGGGTCGGCGAGTGAGTAGCCCTGATTGCCTGGGCCCCAGGCGGTGTACACCTTGAACGCTGAAACTCGATCGCTATCGGCGGTGGCGGCCATCGAGTCGAGCCGCATTTGCAGGTCGCTGAAGTTGGGCGCGATCACGTCGTGGATCAGTACCGCGAGCCGCGGCCATAGCACCCGATGTCGTGAGAAATCGGCGGCGGTCGATTCCGCGCCGAGCAGCACCAGACGCGAGTGTGTCGAGCATCAGCTGTGTCATGTGCCGCTCAAGCGGCGATTGCGACGGAGGAACGAACTCGCCGTTCGACAATGAGGTCGGCCACACCGGCAACGCGGGACGACGGTCTGGTTCGCGATCTCGCTCACGCCGCCACCGACTCGTCATGGGGCGAGGCTAGGGCAACAGGGTGAGCCGTACTGGCGCCACGGTCGCGTCCTACGCTGCGGCGCTGCCTTCTGGCTTGCGGGCCCGTCTCGAACTACCTCCCAGTCCAGGTGGTCGACGAGTTCGACGTCTATGTCCTGAGCAGACGCTGAGCGCTACCGTGGCCCATGGCCAACTCTTCGTTCCGCGTCGCCCAGCTCTCCGATCTGCACTTCAGTAGCGACGGCACGGCGAACGGGCGAGAGACAGGCGAAACCTTCGCAGCAGTGGCCGCCGATGTCCTCAACGATGCCCCTGACCTGGTGGTTGTCACCGGCGACATCGCCGATACCGGCCAACCGGGCGAGTACGAGGTCGCGGGCGAAGCGCTCGCCGCGCTCGGCTTGCCGGTGTACTGCCTGCCCGGAAATCACGACCGCGTCGACGAGATGCACGCGTTTCTTCCTCGGCCCGGAGTAGTTGTGCAGCGGTCGCTTCGTGTGCGGGAATGGCTCTTCCTCTTTGGCGACAGTAACGACGAGGGCGTGGTGTTCGATGCCGACCATGGCTGGGTCGACCACGACGATCGCATGGAGCTTGCTCGTGGGGCGATGCACGATCACGAACAGTCGTGGCTGCACCGTCAGCTCGAGCAAGGGTCGGCGGCCCAGGCCATGTTGTGGCTGCACCATCCGCCCGCCGCGCCTGGCATGTTTTCGCAGCCGGAGTACGACGCGAAGGTGGCCGACCTCGTGGGCCTAGCGACGCCGGTTGCGGCGATGGCGGCCGGCCATGTGCATACCCACGTGGAGAGCACCCTGGCCAGGGTGCCCGTGTACCTGTGTCCGTCTACCGGCACGAGCCTCGACTTCGACGAGTCGCGAATGATGCCACCCGGCTATCGCCGGTTCACTTTCCACGACGATGGTCGGGTCGATACCGAAGTGGTGTGGATCGACGACGAGCGCTGGAACAAGCGATACCGCCTCCCGGACTGGGCGATCGAATATCTCGCCGGCGAACTCAGCCAAGAAGAGATGGAACGCCGCCAAGCCGAGATGATGGGGGGCAATAACAAGACACAAGAGTGACAAGCAACCCAACGCAGCGGGTAGAGCGGCGCAAGTTCGCTGTGGCTGTCGAGTTTCGCGAAGCGAAACTCGGTTAGCGAGCGAAGCGAGCGGCGTGGAGCTGGAGGGAATCGAACCCTCGTCCGTCAGGTGGTTACCCACCGCGCTACGACCGTTCCCGTGACCGTGGGTTATGGCTCCCACACTGCCGGGTCAGAAGGACCCGAGGGTCCTGCCACAGAGTCTTTCCTCAATGTCAGCGGTCTTTGCCAGCTGTCAGTGGTCTTTCCCTACGGTCCACCACCGCTTCTGGTGACAGGCTGCGGTGGTCAGGCCCCGCGTGCCATTGCTGGTCGCGATGACTCTCTACTATCTGACTAGGTCAGGCAGCGAGAGCGAGATCGTCCGTATTGGCGTCTCTGTTGTTGCCCCGTTTTAAGAGTCTGAGCAACTCTGGTCGCACGTTGTTGCATCCGGTTCCCAACGTCGAAACCGATCAGCCCCGTGGTGCTGCGTTGGATTGTCAAGTAACTGGCTCCCGATGAGGGGAGTGGACCAATGGTACCGCGCCGCGGCGGGGTTGTTCGGTCGGTTTCTGTGGTTGGGGTACCGTTCGACCATGACGGATACTGAGCGGTCGCAGACGGACGAAGAAATTTGGGCGGCGGCGACGCCGGTTGAAGACTGGAACACCGACTACGACATCCGTGACCAGGCGTATGTCGAGGATCCGGTGCCGATCTGGGCGCAGATGCGGGAGCAGTGCCCTATTGCACATACAGAGCGTTTGGGTGGGTCGTGGAACCCCACAAAGTTCGATGATTTGCGGGCCATGGCGAAGATGGTGCCGGAGCTATCGAGCCGTCAGGTGCTGGTGATGCCGCCTCCGCCCGGTTTTCCGGAGCAGTCCATCTATGAGCAGCAGATCGCGGCTGCGCCGATCACGGCCGATGCGCCAATCCACACGTGGACGCGTCGCATGATTCTTCCGGCGTTCTCGCCCAAGGTCGTCAACAAGTACCAGGAGTTCACCGAGTCGCTTTGTCATGAACTGATCGATGGGTTCATCGAGACGGGCGAGTGCGACGGTGCGGTCGACTACGCCCAACAGATTCCGCCGCGGGTGATCGCCCACCTCATTGGGGTCGACGGCGGTATGGCCGACCAGTTCGTCCTTTGGGTCAACGACGTGTTGGGCGAGGGCCTGTTCGAGCCGGAGCGTCGCATTAAGGCGCGCGACGAGTTGCTCGCCTTCCTGCATGAGGAAGTCGCGAAGCGCCAGGCCGATCCGCAAGAGGATCTGATCACCGAACTGCTCTTCATGGAGCTCGATCACCCCGACGCCGCGATCACGGAGGACGTCGTGGTTGGTATCTGCAATCTGCTGATTGTCGCCGGTATCGACACCACGTGGAGTTCAATCGGTTCGGCGATCTGGCACTTCGGCACGAACCCGAGTGACCTCGAGCGCCTGCTGAACGAACCGGAGCTGATGCCCATGGCCGTGGAAGAGAGCCTGCGTTTCTACGCCCCGGTCACGATGGCGCGGATCGCCGACGTCGACGTCGAGTACAACGACGTCCACATCAAGACCGGCGACAAGATCTTGATGAACTTCCCCGCGGCGTGCCACGACCCCGAGCACTTCGAGAACCCCGACGAGTTCATCATCGACCGGGCGAAGAATCGCCACATCGCGTTCGGCTCCGGTATTCACCGTTGCGCGGGGTCGAACCTGGCTCGTCTTGAGATGGAGACGTCGCTACGAGTGTGGGTCGAGCGCATTCCCGAGTTCCACGTGAGCGATCGCGAGCCCATGAAGTGGGCCGGCGGTCAGGTGCGTGGCCCGAGGGTGATGCCGATGTCGTTCCCGCCGGGAAGTCGTCGTTAGTACTTGCCGCTTCGAGCGCGAGACATCTCGCGTTCGGTATCGCGCTCTGAATCTCGTTTCGCGATGGAGTGACGCTTGTCGACTTGAGACTTCCCTCGCCCGAGCCCGAGTTCGAGTTTGGCGCGACTGCCCAGGAAGTAGATCGAAAGCGGGACGATCGTGAGGTGTTCTCGTTCGACGCGGGCATCCCACTTCTCGATTTGGCCTCGATGGGCGAGGAGTTTGCGACGACGCTCGGTGTCGTGGGCAAAGGCCGCCGCGGAGTGGGAGTACTGCGCGATGTGGAGACCCACAAGCCAGAGTTCGGATTGGTAGACGATGGCGAAGGAGTCGGCGAGCTGGACCTTGGCTTCACGAAGCGACTTCACTTCGCTTCCGTGGAGCTGGATGCCGACTTCGAGCGTGTCGAGAATGTCGTAGTCGCGACGAGCGACGCGGTTGGTCGCAACGGCCACGGCCCCGGCGGGGATATCGCGCTTCTTTTGTGACTTCGCCATCATGTTCTCCTGGCTGCCACGCTAGCGGTCCGCTGTCGTGAGCAGGGCGGGATTGCTAGGTTGCGGTGGGGGATATCGACATGCAGCATCGACATTGGGCACGCGGACGAATACTTGTGGTCGTCCTGACCAGTTTGGCCGTGCTCGCCGCGGCATGCGGTAGTGGAGGCGACGAGGGGGTCGAGACTTCGACGACTTCTACGGTGCCCACGACCGAAGCGCCAAGCACGTCGACTGGCGACGTCGCCACCACCACTGAAGCGCCGGCTCTCACCGCGTCGTGGAAGGGCGTTACCGAAGACACGGTGCAGATCGCGGTGTCGTATCTCGACTTCACCGACCTCATCTCGGCCGGGTTGCAGAACTTCGGCTGGGGCGATCAGCAACTGGTCTGGGACTTCTATATCGATGACTTGAACGAGCGGGGCGGATTAGCCGGCCGTCAGGTGGAGATGTACTTCGACGGTTACAACCCGGCCTTCGCCCTCGAAGCCGAAGAAGCGTGCCTTCGGATGACGGAGGACCACGAAGTCTTCGCGGTGATCGGCGGCTTTGTCGGGCCAGCGCAATCAGCGACGACGTGCCTGACCGAGCAGGAAGATCTGGTGCTCATCGGCGGCGCGATGACGACCGACCTCCTGGAAAACGCAAAGAACGTTTGGATCAATGCCGGCTCGTCGGCGGCCCGCCGTATCCCGATCTTCTTCTCGTTGTTGGAGCAAGTGGGAAGTCTTGACGATCGTGCCATCGCGATTGTTTCGGGCGATGAGGACGTGGCATCCACGGAGTCAGTCATCGAACCCCTTCTTGCCGACCGCGGCGCCAACGTCGTGATGACGGCGATCAATACGATTCCGACCGATGACACGCTCGCTGAAGACCGGTTCTGGGTGACCACGGCGGAGCGGATCCGGGATGAAGGGGCAGAGGTAATCATCATCAATGGAGACACCACCGGCGCGTTCCGAGGGATTGCCGACAATGGTCTTGACCAGGAGATTTGGGTCGTGACCGTTGATCAGCTCGTCAATCTCGGCACCACGGTGGACCGTGCCGTCGCCGATGGTGCGCTCGGTCTCTCGCTGGCGACGCCCGAAGAGCAGTGGACCGAACCGAGGATGGTTGCGTGCGTTGACAAGTTCCGCAACGCCCATCCGGAAGTCGAGATTCTCGGCCCCTTGGAGGTCGACGAGGTCGACGAGCGTTGGTACATTGAGATCCAAGTCGCGTGCCGTCGTTTGGCCGTCACCGAACTCGTGTTTAACGCCGCAGGACCGGAGCTCACTCCGGCCACGGTAAAGGCGGCCTACGAGTCGCTCGGTGAGATCTCGTTGCCGGGGTATTTCCATGTGTCGTTCGGTCCGGGCAAGCCCGATGCGAACGATGGCTTCCGGCTCGCAGAGTTTGACCACACGCTCGGGGCGAACGGCGGCATGGCGCCGATCACCGATCTGCTCGACGCCACGCCGTAGCGGTACCCTCAGGGTCGTGTTGGAAATCCCCCAATCCGTTCATGCGGAGATGATTGGCCACGCCATTCTCGGGCTTCCCGACGAAGCGTGCGGGCTCTTCGCCGGCGCGTTCGGGGGCGATCGGGTCGAGCGTTTCTTTCCTATGACTAATGCGGCCAAGTCGAGCCAGATCTACGAGCTCGATGGCCAAGAGATGATGCACGTCGAGCGCACGGCCGATGATTCCGGCGTGGCGATCATTGGTGTGATGCACAGTCACACCCACACGATGAACTATCCGTCGCCCACCGATGTTGCCGATGCAGCCCGTTTCGATCCGTTCGGCGCGTGGCGCTTCATCATCGTGTCGCTGCAACACGCCGACGCGTCGCTGCGGAGTTATCACATTCTTGATGGCGAGATCACCGAGGAGTCGGTGCGGATCGTTGCCGGCTAGAGCCGGACGTCGCCAGCCTGAATGCGCTGGTAGACGGCATCGTCGAGAGCGACGAAGCGCTGTTGACAGCCATCGAGGAACCAGAGCGGATCAGGGAGGGCCGGGTCGAATCCTTCGGCCACCGCGTCCTTCTTGCGGTGCTTGAACGTGGCCGTGATCTCGACCTCGGATTGGATCCGCAGAAAGATCGGCCGGGCGTAGGCGGCAAGGTTGGCCGCCACGTGTGCGCGGGTCTGCTCGATGTCGAACGTGTCGTCGACCACAAGGGTGGCCATGCCGGCTCGACCGTCGGCGCCCGGTACTTCTACGCCATAGACGTTGGCTTCCAGCACTCCCGTGCAGCCACCGAGGACACCGGCGACTTCGGCCGTTGAGACGTTTTCGCCTTTCCACCGGAACGTGTCGCCGATGCGATCGACGAAGAAGTAGTAGCCGTCTTCGTCCTGGCTGAGAAGGTCGCCGGTGCGGAAGTAGGCGTCGTTGTCTTTGAAGGCGCCACGGAGCACCTTCTTCTCGCTGGCTTCTTCGTCGGAGTACCCCTCGAAGGGGGTGATGTTGCTGATGCGGGTGATGGCCTCGCCCGGTTCGTTGAATCCAACCGGGATTACTCGCCCTTTGGTGTCACGAGCGATCTCATCGGCCTCCACGTCGTACTCCACGAGATGGATACCGAGGCGCTTGGCCAAGGCCGGCCGCACCCGGCCGATCGAACCGACCCGGTTGTCGAGGTTGAACAGCGACGCGGTGCCTTCGGTGGCGCCGTAGAACTCTACGATCCGCGGGATCTTGAATCGTTCCTGAAAGGTGGGCCACACGTCGGGCCGGAGGCCGTTGCCAACACACACTCGGAGCTGGTGGCCGCGCTCGAGCGGATGGCTCGGGCTGTTGACCAGATAGCGGCAGAGTTCGCCGATGTATTGGAAGGCGGTGGCGCCGTGTTCCACGCATTCGTCCCAGAACCGGCTGGCCGAGAACTTGCGGGTGATGATCGCAGTGCTGCCGCCGAGGAGCGAGTTGCCAACTGCCATCACGCCGCCGGCCGTGTGGTAGAGCGGCAGGGCGATGTACATCCGGTCGTGGTTGTTCAGCTCGATCAGGCCGGCACTTCCGTTGGCCACCGAGAGGAACTTCGAGTGGCTGAATCGGGCGGCCTTGGGGAGGCCCGTCGTACCGCTGGTGTAGATGTAGAAGAGCGGGGCAGTGTTGTCCATACCCTCGCGAACTGATGCGTCGGGTGAAACGGTTGGTTGGTCGGCCAGTGCGTCGTCGTAGCCGCCGCCATCGCCCCACACCCACTCGGTGACTGCGCCGTTGTCGCGAGCGTCGTGCCACGGCTCGAGTAGCTCATGGTCGACGATCAGGTGTCCGGCTTCGGAGACACCAATGGAGTGGCGCAATGGTTCGCCGGTGAGACTGGCATTGATGAGCGCCGTGACAACGCCGACCTTGGCGAGGCCCAGCCAGGTGGCCACAAACTCCGGCCGGTTGAGCATGAGGAGCGCAACGACGTCGCCCTGGCCGAGGCCCTGCGCAATCGCCCAATGGGCAACCCGATTGGCGTCGTCGTCGAGCTCGCCGGCCGCAATCTCACGGCCGCTGTCGCTCGCATCGATGAGTGCGATCCGACTCCGGTTCGCCGCGAAGTTCGCTTCGATCCGGTCGCTCACCGTTGCGGAGTTGCCGGACCGGTTCTTCACGAGATCGGGCGCCGCTTTGGCCATTGCCTTCACGAGGCGCAGATCACTCTCGATGCGTTCTCGTCGGCTCAACCGTGCCTGTGTCGTCCCCATCGCCCGACCCTAACTCTCGGACCCGTTCGCAGGGGTGGGGAAGCAGACGGTGGGGTGACTACAATCCCGATTGAACTGGTCGGAATTAGGAGTTTTTCGTGGTGATCCACAGTTCAGTGCTCGACATGATCGGCAACACGCCGATGGTCGATGTCAGCCGGCTCAGTCCTAACCCGAACGTGCGCATCCTCGGGAAAATGGAGGGTCAGAACCCGGGCGGCTCGGTGAAGGACCGCATCGCTCGGTCGATGATTCTGGCTGCCGAAGCTGATGGCACTCTGACTCCGGGCAAGACGCTCATCGAGCCGAGCTCAGGCAACACCGGAATCGCCCTGGCCATGATCGCCAAGGAGCGCGGCTATCCGATCAAGATCGTGCTGCCGGAGAATGTTTCCATCGAACGACGGCAGATGCTGGAAGTGTTCGGCGCCGAGATCATCGATTCACCTGGTTCCGAAGGCAGCAATGGCGCGGTGCGTCGTGCGCAGGCGCTGGCCGAAGAACACCCCGAGTGGGTCTTCCTCTACCAATACGGCAACGAGGCAAACCCGCAGGCGCACTACGACACCACCGGTCCCGAGATCTGGGCCGACGTTCCCGACATCACCCACTTCGTTGCCGGCCTCGGCACGAGCGGCACGCTCATGGGCGTCGGCACCTACCTCAAAGAACAGAACCCCAACATCAAGCTGCTCGCCGTGGAACCCCCGATCGGCGAAGCCGTCGAAGGGCTACGCAATCTCGAAGAGGGCTACATTCCGCCCGTCTACGAGAAGTGGGGCGGCCCCGAGTTGCTCGACGGCAAACGCATTGTTCGTCCCCGTGAGTCGATCGAGTGGACTCGCCGACTCACCGAGATCGGCATCTTCTCTGGTATCTCGGCCGGAGCCGCATTGGCCGGGGCAGCTCGCACCGCTGAGAAGATCGGCGAAGAGGACCCAGACACGACGGCCACGATCGTGTTCATCGTCTGCGACGGCGGCTGGAAATACCTGTCCACCGGCGCGTGGACCGACGACCTCGACGAAGTCGTCGAACGCGCCAAGAAGATCATCTACTTCTAGCCCCAGAGCTATGAGCCGAGGATCACGGCCTGTTCGGTCCGGCGAAGGGTGATCTCGTCGAGGTTACCGATCGCGGGCGCCATCACCAGGTTAACGTCGAGGGCGAGGGTCACTGAGATGACCGTGCGGGCCTGGGTGTCGAGCGAGATCGTCACGTTCTCAACGCTCGCCTGCGCAAGCGCCCCGCCGCAATGGATGCCTCCGCGAGTCGGCGAGCATCGGCCTCCGAGATCACGATTCCTTGACCGGATCGCAGCGCGCCGACATCGAGGCCGGCCAACGCATCATTGGCGGCCGAGGCGGCGGCGGACTCGAGCTCCCTTGCCCGCACCTGCGTGAGGCTGACGTCGATCACCATCGCGCCAAGGATGAACATGATCAGAACGGCGGCGGGGAACATCAGCAGGACCGTGCCCCGCTCGCTGGAACGGTGAAGCGCTAACACGAAGCGACTCCTTCGAGTCCATCTCGGAACGGATCAACAATCTCGCTGTGAGTCGACTCAACGGGTTCGAGTGAACCAAAACCGCCGATGAACGGAATCGCGATGACCGGCACTTCGTAGGTCACGATGATCGAGACTCGAGCGCGGCGCCCGAACGGTTCGGCGAGGACAGGCTCGCCGACGGATGCCCGTTCGCCGTTGCGTCCGTAGGCGATCATCGTCTCTTCGCCCCGGGACAGCGCCTCAGTGATTGGCTCGCCATCGATGAACGTGGCACCGTTCAGGTCTCGGACATCGAGGATCTCGCCCGCCCGGAGAAACTCGAGGGCCGAGGCGCCTTCGAGCCCGGCCGTGCTTCGCAGTGCGCTCGCAGCCACCTCCGGAGGGAGTGTCATCGCGGCGAGGGCAACCCTCGACGTGGGGTGATCGTTCTCGACGGCGACGCAGTCGACGCCCCAAGGTCGGCTTCTGCTGGTGGAGGATTCGCCATTGATCGCCCCTGCTCCCTCTGTCGGCGCTGCCGACCTTCGCCTTGCGGGGCCGCCACAGCCCAAGCACCACGAAGAGTGGTCATGTCAGTGTCAGAATGTAGCCAAAAGAGTGAAAGTATGAAAGGGGCACGAATATTATTCACGTTGGGTGATTCTTGCGGACATGATTCATCACTGAAAGCCTGCAAAGTAGGTGAAAGTGCGCGAGAGTATCTGCCATGACTCCGAGCCCTGGTTCCAACAACGCCGAATCCGCTGACGACGTCGAGTGGTTGTCCACTCCCGCAGCGGCCGACCGGCTGGGTATTACCTCACGAACGCTCTATCGCTTCATCGATGAAGGACAG
>Ga0115000_10005513_pt1 | contig 10144 bp, 8 predicted proteins | sample ArcticOcean_MG_C_6_FD_89690 | JGI IMG/M metagenome (GOLD analysis project Ga0115000, IMG submission 89690) | Marine microbial communities from western Arctic Ocean - ArcticOcean_MG_CB8_128 | ecosystem: Environmental > Aquatic > Marine > Oceanic | place: Arctic Ocean: Canada Basin | collected... | reverse complement strand
TGATTTAAATAAAAAATTTTCATCTTTTGGTTGGCAGACTCTATCAATTGATGGTCACAATAAAAATCAAATTTTTAAAGCATTAAAAAAACAACAAAAAAAACCTTTTGCAATAATTGCTAACACAATTAAAGGCAAAGGTATTAAATTCATGGAAAACAATCCTGAATGGCATCATAAAAAAATAGATAAGAAAACTATAGAAAAGTATATTTTAGAAACAATTAAATGAGAAAACAATTTGTAAAGACAGTAAGTAATATTTTTTTGAAAGATAAAAAATGTGTAATTTTGTTGGGTGACATAGGTGTATATGGGTTTAAGAATCTTTTTAAAACTGACAAAAAACGAATTTATAACATCGGTATTCTTGAACAATCAATGATTAGCTTGTCTGCTGGCCTCGCAAAAGCTGGGTTAAAACCAATAGTGCATACTATAGCGCCATTTATTGTGAGTAGAGCGTTTGAGCAATTGAAGATTGATATAGGTTACAATAAACTTGGTGCCAAATTTGTAAGTATTGGGTCTTCTTATGACTATGCTGCTCTTGGATGTACGCATCATTGTCCGGAAGATATTAATTTAATGTATAATATTCCAAATATGCAAATAGTTGTGCCTGGCAATAGCTATGAATTTGATCTTTTATTTAAACAAACATATCAAAATAACAAACCCTCCTATTGTAGGTTGTCTGATTATGAAAATAAAGACAGTTTTAAAGTAAAATTTGGAAAAGCTAATTTTGTAAATAAAAAATCTAGAACTACTATTTTAGCTGTTGGCCCTGTTCTAAATTTTATTTATCCAATAATAGAAATGATGAATATTAACTTAATCTATTTAACAACCATTAGACCTTTTGATAAAAATATAATTCAAAACTTAAAAAGTAGAAAAATAAAAAATTTAATAATAGTTGAACCATTTTATAGCGGTGCAATATTGAGTGAAATAGTATCAAAGCATAACTTAGAAAATTTAAGAGTTAAAGTTTTTTCTGTCCCGTTTAAATTTTTATCAAATTATGGAAGTAAATTTCAACATGATAAAAAAATTGGCCTTACATCTAAAAACTTAATTAATTTTATTAAAAAAATTAGCAAAAATAATTCTTAAGATTTTCTTGAAGTAGTTGTTAAATATTTTAATTTTAAAGATGAACTTATTTATGAATAATATATTACAAATTTGAAAATAGACTATCATATTTATTTACTAAATTTTTTAACTCAAATCTATAAAAGGTTTTTCTAATTTTAGCACATTTTTTATTTAATATTGAGGGATTTTTATAATGATCTAAAATTTTTTTTGAAAGGTTTTTGTGGTCACCTTTTGTAAAAATATCAGGGCCTCGAAAGTTCATAAGTATTTCTTTAGGACCTGACTTGCAATTTGAAGATATGACTGGCAAATTCATACAAATACTTTCTGCAATAACATTTGGGAAACCCTCATAAAGAGAAGTTAAAACAAATAGATCACTTTTTTTATAAAATGTTGCTGGTTCAGTAATATTTGTAATAATTTTAACCTTTTTTTCTAGATGTAAATGACGAATTAGTTGATTTAATTTTTGATACTGAGATCCATTACCTATAATAATTAAATTAACATCTAATTTTTTGTTAACAAGATTGATTGCTTTTATAAGTGTAGCTTGATCCTTTTGCTTTTCTAATCTACCCACATTAATAATTGTTTTTTTATTATTTTTTTCTCTACTTTTTTTATAATGATTGTTTAAAACTGAATTATAAACAGTATAAATCTTTAAATTTAAGTAATTACCAAGATCTTTTGATAGTTCTTTACTATTACCAATTATTTGGTCAAATTTATTATAAGTTAGTTTCATTAAATTTTTTATTATTAATTTATTAAAAAAATCTTTTATACCAAAGTATGTAAAAAGCTCTGAAATGTGATTTCTCTCTATTGCGACTGTTTTTAGTTCAGTTCCTAAATTGTATGTTATTAAATAAGACAATATATTTGCAAAATTTTGATTAGAAAAGAATACTATTTTTTTATATTCTTTTTTTAAATTATTTTGAATAATTTTCCTTACTTTAAAGATAGCAAAAATAGTTTTGGGGGATTTAATAATATGAATCTTGATATCTTTTTTTAAATATTTTTTTATTTTTTGGCTATTCAAACATATAAATTCAATTTTATATTTTTTGTGGCTTAAATTATTAATTAATTTTGAGAGAGATAAATCTGCACCTCCTATTTTTGAATAAGGATGAAAAATTAATACATTTATTTTAGACTTATTCATTTATAATTGTCTTTAGTGATCTTGGTATTAAAGCCCAAGTCATACATCTCAATTTTTTGGTAGTTTGTTTTTTTATTGAAATAATTTTCTTCTATTTTTTTTATTATAATATCTGCCATTTCTTCTGGTTCATATTTATTGACCAAAATACCATTTTCATCATTTACCACCAGCTCATTCGCTCCTTTTGTATTAAAACTAATAACTGGTAATCCTGCTGCTATGGCCTCAATTATAGTTATGCCAAAAGACTCAATACGGGCTAAATTTATATACGCATCATGTGATTTATACATTTTTATTAGTTGGGAGTGTGGAAAATAGATCTCATCTAAATTATTAATTTCATTTTCTATATTAAAAAATTTTTTATTTTTAATAATAAAATCTTTTTTAAGTAAGTTTGAAGAGTCTCTGCCTACTAAAGTCCATTTAAATGCAATATTTCTTTCAATCAATATTTTAGAAATTTTTTCTATTAAATCTAAACCTTTCTTTTTTTCATAATATCTTGCGACTGTAATGAATTTTAATATTTCTTTATTTTTTCTACCATCCTCATACTCAGAAAATTTTTTAACCTCTATCGAATTTGGAATTTTAATAATTTTATTTTTTGGATAATCAAAAAAAACTAACTCCTTAATAATATCATCTGAAATTGCGTAAACCTTATATGTAAATTTTAAAGTTTTTTTTAAAAGATTTTCATATTTTGAGTCAAATCTATATCCATAAATAATATTTTTATCTTTTTGAATATCTGCTCCTTGAAAAGTTATGATAACTTTTTGGCCTAATTCTTTTAGAGGTTTTATATATAATAAAGTTTTGTAGTTTACCGAATGAAAATGCCAAGCATCATATTGCCTTATATTACAAATTCTCTTAAAATAAATTTTTAATAAAAAAGTAAAATCAAGGTTAAGATAATATTTTGATATAAAAACGAAGCTTATTATAAATTTATTTAATACTATTATATTATAGTTTCTATTTTTAATATTTTCCTTATTAAGCAGAAATATATCAACTTGACTTCCTAACTCTACTAATTTGTTGGCTGTATTGTGAGTTTGTATTTCTGCCCCACCAATCCATGGCAAAAAAGTTGAAGGTATAAAGGCAACTTTCATTTTAGTTAAATTTTTTTAAAGTTTTTTGTAACAAATTGTAAGCCATATATATGGTTATAACCAAAAATACTTGAATAAAATTTTGTTTATTAAAAAGTCTTATTCTAGTTTCTTCAATTACTTTTGTAATAAAGGGTACTCTAGAAGAAACTCCAAAAAGATTAAATTTTCCAAAAACTTCAGATCTTTTTGTTGCGGTACCAATTAAGTTAGACTTAGTTATCAATCTATAAAATAAATCTCTATCAGCTGAATATTTAAATTTTAAATTATATTTACCTAATTTTTTTTGGGTCTTTCTTCTTATAAAAAAACTTACAGAATGAGATGGATAGATATTAAAAGTATACCATAACTTGTGAGGATAAAAGCTATGAAAAATTTTTTGTTTTACAACGCTTCCGAATAAAAAATCTATCTTTGATTTGTTAAAATATTTTGCAATTATATTAAAAACATTTTTATAATAATAATCATCTGAATTAAGAATACCTATTATATCTCCAGTACATTTTGTAAGACCAATATTCATAGCATCATATAAACCCTTATCTTTTTTGGTATGCCAATATCTTATATTTTTTTTATTTTTTTTTATTATTGAAACAGAGTCATCTATTGATCCACCATCTATAATAATATGTTCAATTTTTTTTTGAGGATAATTCTGCCCCGATACACTCTTTAAACATCTCTTGAGATACTTATCCCCATTCATAACTGGTGTAATTATTGAAATCTTTGGTAAATTAAGCTTTTTATATGATTTTTTTAATTTCATATAATTTGTTTATTTTTTTTTTGGTTTTGTATTGTTAGCAAAACCTCCAAATTTTTCAGGTAATAAATTTTTTATATACCATGAATATTTAATATGATTAAAAATAGGCCAGCTTTTATTGTGTCCATTATCAATGGTATATCTCTTTTGATTTGGATTTAAGTTTAGACCGTGTGCAATCGCTCTCGGATTTGTTTCAATGTCTATAAATCCATCACAAAAAGATAATAAATACGTTTCAACTAAAATATCTCTTCCAAGTTTATATCTGTGTCTACTTCTTGAATAATTATCCCAAACTTCTAAATCTGTTTTTCCTCTTTTTGATGTATTTAAAAAAACTACTTTATCTTTAAAATAATTGACTATAGAATCAAAATTTCCAACATCTTCAGTTACCAAAAATATTTTATCATAATTTTCCTTTGATAAAATTTCATTAATTTTATTTATCATTTGATTTTTTGTTATGGCATAAACTACACCTGCTGTTTTATACGTAGTACCTCTAAAATGAACTCCTAAGATTTTTTTATCCTCAAACAATCTATTCTTCATCGACTTAATTAAATTAAGTTTATTTTTTTTTAATTTTATATCATTGTTAAGTATACTAACTAAATCTTTAGAATCTGTTATATTTGAAAAAAAACCAAGGTCCTTTGAATAAAAACGATTATCTGTTAAAATTACATTTTTACTTTTATAAACTTCCTCTAAAGAAAATTTTGATAGCTGCTCAAAATAATACTCCCATGAGTTAGAAGTGTTAAATAGTTTGTATTTTTCGTTATATATTGTTGGAAAATTTTGCATATCTACAATTGGAATAAAGCCTAAACTTTTAGCAATCTTTATGTGGTTTAATACAAATGCTAAATTAGAGAATAAACCAAAACCTGGGTATCTTTGAATTACATAAAAAATTTTATCAGGATACAGATTTCCCTTATTAATTAAAAAAAATTTTTTTTTGGGAAAATTGACTTTTTTGTCTAATATTGGTTGGTAAAATCTTTGATAAATAATTTTTCTTATAATGTTTTTCATTAATTTTTTTTGATAATGCGTTTTATTATATTTTTAATAGAATATTCTCTACTTTTTATTGTAGGGCCATGTTTTAAGGGTTCATTATCTAATTTAATAATTTTTGCGAGTCCTGATTCTTCAAATGAAAAATAAACTTTCATTGACTCTTTATTATTTGATAAAATATTTAAAATTTCAGAGAAAGTGTTTCTGTTTATAATTTCAGTATGAAAATGGTCTCTAAAGTTATTTTTACAATAAGGTATCCATGAGATATCATCAATTATAATCATTCCATCCTTCTTTAAATGGTTAAAATAATGAAATATAAGTTTTTTGACATGATCAGGGTCATGAAAACTGTCTATCAAAATCAAATCAAAACTTGCTTGTGATTCTCTAATTACCTTTTCATAGTTATCATCAGAACAATGAATAAATTTCCAGTTATCTTTTTTAAATAAATTTGAGCAGTCGTTTATATCTACTGAGTATAATTTGCCATTATTTTTATCACATATATCTAAAAAAAAATTTGTTGAGTTTCCCTCACGAACACCAAATTCAAGAATAGAAATATTTTTTATATTTTTAATATCCTCATAAAAAAATGATTTTAACTTAGAAATATATCTATGATTATTCATAAGTTTTTAGACTTTTATTTTATAGTATTCAAAATACCAATCTAAAAAAAATTTTATGCCAGTCTTTATTTTTATTTTAGGGGTAAATTTTATCGTTTTTTTAACCCAATTAGTGCAGGCTTGAGTTTTGTAAATATCACCTAGTTGCATGGGAAGATAGTTTTTTTTACTTTTAATGCCAATATATTTTTCGATAATTTCAACAAAAGTTTTTAATTTAACACATTGATTGCCTCCAATATTTAGTATCCTAAATGGACAATAACTATTTTTAGGATTCATCTTTTTAAGATTATATAGTTTATTTTTTTTTGGTATTTTTTTTGAAACCAGATATATGCTCTTAACAATATCATCTATGTAAGTAAAATCTCTAACATGATGACCATTATTGTAAAGGTCAATTTTTTTTTTATCTATTATATTTTTAGTAAATTTAAAGAGTGCCATATCAGGACGACCCCAAGGTCCATAAACAGTAAAAAAACGGAGACCTGTTGTTGGTAAATTAAAGATACTACTATATGAGTGAGCAATAAGCTCATTGCTTCTTTTGGTTGCCGCATAAATCTGACCTGGATGAGTTGATGGAAAATCTTCTTTAAGGGGGTAGTTTTCATTTTTACCATATACACTACTTGTACTGGCATAAATAAAGTGCTTTATTTTCTTCTTTTGTGAACAATTTATAATGTTAAAAAAACCATTAATATTTGTTTTTATATATTTTTCTGGGTGACTTACAGAATATCTAACCCCTGCTTGAGCTGCAAGATTTACTACAGTATTAAATTTATATTTATTAAATACTGATTCTACTTTTTTTTTATTTTCAATATCTATTTTATGAAAAAAAAATTTTTTATATTCTTTTAATATTTTGATTCTATCTAATTTAAGCTTTTGATCATAATAATCATTCAAATTATCTATTCCAACAACTTTCATTTTTTTTTTTAATAAATATAATGAAAGATGAAAACCAATAAATCCTGCAGCTCCAGTTATTAAATACATAAATGTTTTATTTATTCCTTATTAGTAATATTATTTTAATAATCTCCTAAAATCTTAACTAAATTATTAATTTTATTCTTATTTTTATTTGCATATTTTTTGCAAAAAAAACTTCTTGCCTTTTGAGTAATATCATCTTTCCACCAATCATCAATGTTTTGGTGATTTTTTTTTATAAAATCTGCTGCAGACTCATAATTGGGATGGAATATTTTTGCTTCAGAGAGAATTTTGAGATCATCTATTGTATCTTGATTTAACAAACAATCACTCACATTTGTAAATACTATAGTTGGAAAATTTGATGTTAATGTTTCTAAATAGCCAGTTCCAACGTATGAGTGAACAACTAATTTTGAATTGCTAACTAATTCATGAATAGATTTATAACCTTCATCAATGTTTAGTTTTGGGAATTCATTTTTAAAGAGTAAACCCTCATCCCAAAATCTTCTGGCATGCAGTCTTACAATTAATTGATTAGTTTGCATAACATTATCAATTTTTTTACAAAATTGAACACACTCTTTAAAATAGTTATGTAATTGATATGAACCAGAGTAAGAATTAATTCTATGCGTATATCTAGATTGGCTTCTTAAGATTAATAAAATTTTATTATTTTTTTTATTATATTTAATTTTAGAAATATTCTTAATTATCCCAAATGGAACTACTTTTTTATTTTTTAAATTCGGCCATCCCCAACTTAAAAATTTATCACAAACATCTATCTCATAATCTTGAAGAGTTGAAAAAAGATACTGCCCATAAGCTCCTCCATGTTGACCGTGAATTAATTTAGCATCAAACTTTTCTACTTTTTCTGCCGTATAGATGGCTTGAATAGTTTTTTGTAAAAAATGTGATGTAAATATTATTTTTGGTTGTTCGGGCCAATTAATATTTGAGATAATTTTTTGTATTTTTTCAAAATTTTCAAAGTAAGATATTGGTATTTGAATCTTGATTAAATTACATAAAATTTTTTCAAATTCATTTTTGGGACTAAAATCTTTTAATAAATACTCTTTTCTTTCTTCATCATTAATAATCTTTTCTTCAGGTAGCTCAAAATTATCAAATTTGGGGAAACAGCCTAATTTTAAATTTAAAATAAGTTCACTAAAAAACCCCAAATAACTTTCTGAAATTAAAAATTTTTCTTTTTTTATTTTCTTTTTAAAAATGCTTGTAAATAAAGAGTATATTTTTCTTATTTTTGAATAATGTTTTATTTTTAAATATCCTCTAAAATTCTCCCTATCTTTAAATTCTTTTTCTTTAAAAGATATTTTTCTTTGATTTTTAAGATTCTTTATTATTTCACTGAAGATGAAGTGATTCCAGGTGTCTGACATAATTAATCTTGAATACATTTCGTAGTCTGTTGGCAAAAGAATATTTTTATCTATCTTAAGAATAATTGTTTCATATTCATTTTCATCACCCTCAAGTTGTTCTATATTTTCATATCTCTCCAATACCACTTGAATAAAACTTAACAGCCATGGACCAAGTACAATTTTCCAGTATCTGCTGCTATAATTGACTTTATGATAAAAATTTAAATTTTTTGTTAATTCACTTATCAAGTTATTGTAAAGACTTTTTGAGTAATTGTAGTCCTTTTTAAGTTTTTCCCGATTATTCCAGTGATAGGTTTGTGTTTTTGAATTGAGTTTATTCCAAAAAGCCTTTCTATGTATCTGCTTACACCACTCCCCTAAAAAAAAAATTTTTTTATCTGTATTCCAGGTTTCTTCCAATGATGTAGTAATTAAAAAGTAATTAGACACAAAAGTTATATTTTTATAATTTCATTATTTTTAATTTCATAGATTTCATCACAGATACTCAGTGAGCTTTTTTGATGGCTAACCATAAATATAGTGATGTTCTCAAAATTCTTTAATGTATTTAAGATTCCTTCTTCTGTTTTTTCATCTAATGAATTTGTAGCTTCATCTAGTATTAAGATTTTAGGATTTTGGTACAACGCTCTGGCAAGAGCTATTCTTTGCCTCTGACCTCCTGAAATTTTTAAACCTTTTTCACCAACAATTGTATCAAAACCTTGATTTAGATTGTTTATAAAGTTTTTTAATTCTACCTGGGAAACTATTTTTTTTACTTGGTTGATATCTATATCTCTTTTATCTCTCCCAAAAGCTATATTATTTAAAATTGTATCATCTGTTAAAAATAGATCCTGAGCGACATATGCTATTGATCTTTGCCAATATTCTAAATTTGTATTTATATCAACTCCATCAGTGAAAATTTTTCCCGAGGTTGGGTCCAACAAACCTGTTAATAAATTTATAAATGTGCTCTTTCCAGAACCGCTACTTCCAGTAATACCATAAATTTTATTTTTAGAAAATTTTATATTTATATTTGAATAAATATTTAATCTTTCCTTAAAAGAGAATGATATATTTTCAAAAAATATATTATCATTAAAGTTAATTTTATTTTTTATATCTAGAGATTTAATATTTTGATTATTTTTTTCTGAAATTATGAACTGTTGATATAAATTTTCAACTGGTGCATTTGAGAAGTTCAGACTTTGTATGTGGTTAATAATTCGATTACAAGCGGGACCAAGTCTAAAAGCTGCAGCGACATATGCTGTTAATAAAGGAACAATATATTCGTAATTTTTTCCACTTAGAACTAAAAAGGAAACTGCTGTAACCACGGATAAAATTATGAGCATTTCTATTAATACTCTTGGCATAAAATCAATAACTGCAAGTTTAAGTATGCTATTTAAAAATTTACTTTTTATATTTTTTGCTTTTTTAATAAAATAATTTTGTCCATTACTAAAAACAATTTCTTTTATACCGTTAAGACCATGGTTGATAATTTTTAAGTACTCTCCAGTAGTTTCGTGTCTTATTTTTCCCCATACTGGTATTTTATTTTTAAATACAAAAATAAATAAAGATCCTGAAAATAAAAAAACTGATGATACGAGTAAAGTCGTCTGCAAATCCATTAATAAAAACAAACTGAAAAATGCTATGGTTACTATAATTTCTGTAATTAAACTAATTGCTCTTCTATAAATAGATTCGAAAGAGCCTGCTTCTTGAAGGTTTCTAACCAGAAAAGAAGTATTTGAGTTTAAATGAAAAGAAAAGTTTGAATTTAAATATCTTGCAAATAAATCAGTTGATAATCTAAGTGAAATACTCTGTGTAAACTTTATTTGAAAATAATTACG
>Ga0115000_10005512_pt1 | contig 10144 bp, 2 predicted proteins | sample ArcticOcean_MG_C_6_FD_89690 | JGI IMG/M metagenome (GOLD analysis project Ga0115000, IMG submission 89690) | Marine microbial communities from western Arctic Ocean - ArcticOcean_MG_CB8_128 | ecosystem: Environmental > Aquatic > Marine > Oceanic | place: Arctic Ocean: Canada Basin | collected... | reverse complement strand
GATGATGATGATGATGATAGTTTCGAAGAGGGAGAATTTGAATTAGGTAATTTAATAATGGGAAATGATTTAGAAATTGAATCGAGTCCTGTATCTAAATCTCTAAGCAAATCTAAGCCGAAAAAAATATCTACACCACAAGAAGAAGTATCACGCGAAAAAAATAATTCTATTAAGGCTTCTTCTGACACAACAAGTGAAATGGATGTAGATTGGTCTGGGGTATCCGTTTCTGGAGCTAAAAATCTATTTATGAAAAGACTTGTTGAATATGATAAAGAACTTTTTTTAAAGAAACCACAAGGAAAGTTTCACGCTTATACTCGAACTTGCCCTTGGCAATATAGAAAACAACCGGTTGTTCTCAATAATCGTGATAAAGATTATATTGATAGAATGGATAAAAATTTTGGAATTAAATCTTATGATGAACATATAACATATGGTTCAGGAGTAAAAAAAAATCATTACATTTGTCCAAGATTTTGGTGTCTACAAGATAAACAAGGTAAGCAGCGAAGTATATCAGCTAATGAAATAAATGAAGGTGGTTGCGGTGGATGGGATGCACTTATCCCAGGAAATGCAAAAAAAGTTACAAAAGGGAAAAGAATTTTCCAATTTACCGATGAAAGAATGCATAGAGAGAAAAAGAAAAACTCTGAAAATAATTTACTTATATATAAACCTATGTATCCCGGTTATATGGACCCAGCCAAACATCCCAAAGGGTTATGCATTCCTTGTTGTTTTGAATCTCCTCGCGCTGCTGTTGATTCTGAAGGAAATATATGGGAAAAAATACGTGGCCAAGATTGGCGTGAAGGAAAGTCAAAAAAAAAGTCCAAATGGATATTTTATTGGAAAAATAAAAAAACTGGGGAGAAAAGTCTTGATGCACCCGAGGTTAAATTAAAAGGAATGATGTATAAAGCTAATCCTACCCCTACTTATGAAATGAAAGATGGTAAAATTATTGAAGACAGCATTAAAGGTGTAAAACAAACAAGACCGTTGGTTTCAAAAGGAAAAAGAGATAAAACCTGGGAGTTGTGTGATGATAAAAAAAGTGACGAAGTTGGTGAAACTGATGAAAAAAATATTTTAGATGAAGCTCCTATTACCAGTTTCCCTTTAAAATATAATCAATTAGGATATTTATCTATTTCATTGCAAAAGTTTTTAGAATTTAATAATAATACCTGTAAAATATCTAAAACTAGTGACCCAAGATTGAAAGCAGAAACAGAATGTTTACTAAGAAAAGGTGTAAAAAATAATAAAAATAAATCATTCCTTGAAGTTATTTGTGATATTTATTGGTTTGTATTAGATGATAAAAAAGAAGTAACAATGAAAATTAGTAAAGATAAAGTTTTAAAACTTGATGAATTAATAAAAATTATAAAATCTAGAATTACAATAGATAATTTCGTTGCATTGCAAAATGGAAGTCTTGTAGAACTTTTTTCAAAAGATAAACCCATTAGCCCCAATAATTATAGAGATACTCGTTTATATAAAATGAGTTCATCTAGTGAATTAAATAGAAAGTATTTTCAAAAAGTCGCATCTGCATATGAAAATTTTATTGAATATATATCGGACCCGAATTCAATTATTAGTTATGAATATCTATGGGATTTTATTACTATGCCTTCGATGTTGACATCTGATGGATGTTGTGGTCTATTTCCTGATGGTTTAAATTTAATTATTTTGAAAGAACCTGATGATGATGTCGTATCAAAAATGGAATTAATATGTCCAACAAATCATTATTCTGATGTTCTTTTTGATGAAAACAAACCCTCTCTTATTTTATATAATAAATATTCTTATTTTGAACCTATATATCGTGCAACAAAAAAACCTAATAATAAATATACTCTAAAAAAATTGTTCTTTTTTAATGATTTACATAGAGATGCTCCTGGATTAGTCGATACACTATCTATGATTAAAACACGTATTATTAACAACTGTAAACCTTTACCTAGTTTACCAAAAATTTATAAATATCGTCAAAATAAAAATCTTAAACAAATATTAAATATTCTTAACGAACATAATTATTCTCCTATTGAATTTATAGCTAATTTTAATTCCAGGATAATAGGAGTTACAGTAACATCTAGAGCTGATGATACTCCATTATTTGTTCCTTGTTATCCTTCTCCTATGTTTTTAGACAGCAACATCTCTATTAAATTTTCACACGAAGTTTCAGGCATTGATTGCAAACATACTTTAGATTATCTAAAAGAAATGCAATCTATAGGATTATTGACAAAGCCAATACAATTAATTATTAATGATGAAATGATTGTTGGTGTTGTTACTCAAACTAACCAATTCGTCCCAATAGCACCAGAAGCATATGTTTCATCTCCTTGTAATATGAAAGGTAATAAATACAAATTATCCATAATTAAAACTTATTCTAATAATTATCATAGTCTTGATGCTGAATTATTAATGGATGATTCTGTTGATACAACGAGAATAGAAACAGTAAAAAAAATAAAATTAGAAAGTAATTTTTTCAATATGTTTCGCAATTATTTGAGAATTATTCTATTGAATTTTGAAAATCAACCAATCAAGCGAGAGATTATCACAATTGTTAAGGATGTTACCATTAGCTATTATGAAAAACTAGATAAGTTAATCGTTATTTTACAGTCTTTATTAAAACCATTTATTGAATTTTCACTTTATTCAACTAAATCCATATATGATATTGAAAAAATATTTTCCTGTTTAAATTTATCTAAGGGTGATTGTAAGTCAAAAAAAAATTGTATATTCAGTGATGGCTCTTGCAAGATTCATATTCCTAGAAATAATTTGATTAGTGGAAGTGGGAATAAAGAGATTTATTTTGGTAGAGTTGCCGACGAACTAATTAGATATCCCAGAATCCGAAATTTTATTTTAAAACCCAAAGCTTTTTTATCATTAAATCCTATTTCATACGAATTAAATAATAATGAAATAATCTTACTTGAACAACTTTTATTAGAGAAATATTTTGAAGATATTGTATTGAGACAGGAAAATAAATATGTAAAAACTAAAAGAATATATGAATTAATTAATCCTGATAAATCAGAAAACTATTCTACAAACTTTAAATATAGTAAAGAATCTGTCGCAAAAATTATAAATCCTTGTATAATCACTGATTCTAGACAATCTGCTTTTGAAGGAAAACAAGGTAGTTTTACAGGCGCAGGTAAATTTTGGAGAGATTTGGGTTTAGATTCACAATTTCCAATAAAAGAATTTCGCTCTACACCGAGTTGTTCCTGGGATGTAATAAAGACTATTTATTCTGATTTTTATAAACGTGATATTTCTACTGAAGATTTAAAAACCATACTGAAAACTAAATATACAGACTTATTTTCATCTAACGGTATATTAATTAATAAAATTTTGGCAAGTCTTAAATGGAAAAATCGCTTTTATCATTCTAAAAATATTCGAAGAGAATTCGACGAAATATTTGATGATGATTATTATTTAAGTTTTCTAGACATTGTCTTTTTAATTTCAGAATTGAAATTACCCGTGGCTATACTTAGCCGTTTATCGTTGCCATCATTCAATAAGTTGCCCAGTGGTAAAGGACATACTAGAAAAACATTATTATTAAATACAATAAATAATGATTCTATTTATATTATATTTGGTTCAAGATGGAAACAAGCTCCATTATTACCTGTTTATGCTCTGATTTCTCATAGAGGAAACTTTAAAATAAATATTAAATCCTTTCCGGATTTATCCAGGGAAATCATAAAAGAAACTATTACATTAAATGATTATTTGCAGGAACAAACTTGGCATCTTTCTAAGAAAAAAAAGAAGAAAAAACTTATCAAAATCTTTAAACAATAAATCTTTATCTAAAAACGCATTCTATTTCGTAAGGTTCCTGAACTATAAAGCGAACTTCTATATGTGTTTACAATATTACCAGTATTGGTAGAATTATTTGTATTTGTAGAATTATTTGTAGGAGTTCTCGGTAATTCATTTCTAGGTTGAAAAGCTGTCGAACCAGTAATATTTAAATTTAAACGATTTGTTAGTCTATTTCTTGGAATTTCATTTGCTCTAATTCTATTTCTAATATGAGATAGATTCATATCAGTATTTGCACCCAGTGCAAAACGTGCCATATCCAATACAGGTGGTGGTGTTATACTAGGTAATCTTATTCTTTGAGGAATCTCATTAATCTGTGGTGGACGTGCAAGAGATGCAGGGATATTTGTTGTTACTGGTATAGTAGAATATCTATATCTTGAATTTGAAATAGTAGTTGTTCTATCTCGTCTTCTGATTCTATATATTATATCTTCATTATCCGTTTCTTCTACGAAATTTTTTAATTCTCTGACTAATTTTTCTTTATTTTCTGTTCGCGTTTGAGGATTGCACGATAATGTGGTAAATAAAAATAATAAAACAAAATGTTTCATTCTTGGTACTATTTCATCTTGTTCTGTGCGCGTTGGAAAATGCGGAATATATATATCACCAACTTCATCTTTTAGTTTATTTAACATTGTCATGATATATTCATATATTTCATAATTACTAGCTTCATTGTAGTAAAGAATTATTATTCTTTCGCGAAGCAATGGTAAATAATATCGTTTAAAGACTTTTAAATCAAAATTAACTCGAAAAACAGCACCAATGTCTAATGGAACTTGATAATAAGTATTGCAAATACCAAAATATAGATTATACAAATTATGAATTTTAAATATTTGATTCGTATGTGGATTTTTTGGGTGTTGTGGTTCAGAAAATAAACCTTGTCTATGTATTAACGATGTTGTCCATATATTTATTATATCACTAATCTTGAATCTATAAATTGTTTTATTTGATAAAATTGATACGACGTGATTCTTAGGCAATTCATCTAACTTATATATCATACAAAGATCACTATCCCAATCATATATCCGCGCTTTTTTCCATTTGTAATGTCTTATTAATTTTGTAAACCCATTGGATATTTTTTTTGCAGAAAAATAAAAATCTAATAGGTTTTCGCTAGTATCTAATAGACCACATTCTTGATTTGATTTCAAATAGTAATAAGATTTTATATCATTATCCAAATCACCCACATTATTTAAACATTGGTAAGATAAAATAATATTTTTATCTATTTTTTTCTTCTCCAATATTCTATTAATAAAAAAAGTTATTAATGGCATTAATATATTACAAGATTTTATTATTCTATAATTTTGTAATATTAGTTAGAATCCTGGGTCATAATCATCATCAATCTTGCCCATATCTTTGGATTGAATATATTTAATATCTCCACTAATATCAATATTTTGTTTTGAACAAATATCAGTAGTATCATCAACCATTAAAGCTTTTTCTAATTCAACTTTTTCTTCTAAAGATTTTTCTCCCAATTCATTCATTTTATTTATATCCAACATTACTTGAAATGCAGAAGTTCCAAAATTTCCTTGTTGACCACACATAATATTTGCAGAAACTCCTGTCATCGGGTCTAACTCCGCGTGTCTGGCTGCGCGAAGAAACATTTCAGGTGTTTCTTCAAATGAAGCTTTCGCAATTGGACCTATATTATCATTGTTAATTCCGTGTCTAAATATTGATGTCATTTTCTCATTGCAAGTCATTCTGTCACATAAAAGTTCCAAGTGATGAGAATTTATATATGTTCCATTAAATTCAAACGATTCTAGAATCTCATTGTAAATAGTTTGTCTTGCTGCTTCAATACCCAAAACTCTGTTAGTTTCATGAATATGATTACTATATGTTCTAGTTGCATCTATTCCTTCTGTGCCTAGAATTCCCAAAAGATTAGTCCCCACTGTATCCAATACCCACGAATCCTCTAATTTATAAGAACCATCTATAAATCGTAAATTATTTGTCTTCTTACGAATAATAATTTTGGGAATATTTTTAATTCCTCTGAGTTTTAATTTATCTAAAAGATTATCCTGGATATTTTTCAACATATAAATTTCATCTGATTGATCTAGACTTTGCTTGTTGCTTTTAGTAAGAGAATCTACTAATCTTATTCTAAATATTAATTTATCAGAGTTTAAATCAGAATACATACACATTACCTCCTTTTTAAAACTATTTTTTAATGCAAAATGAACATCATCCATTGATATATTTTTATCTAACATTGCTTCTCTATCAAATACGAATCGAATAATAAATTTAGACATTGAATCACTTTTGTCCTCTTTTTCCAACTCGACGTTACTGCATTCTCTTATCAACTTTTGAAATTCAATATATTCTTCCAATAATTGTTTGTCTTCTTCTATTACTGTTGTCATTTGATTAGGCTCGAAATAAATATTAACATTTTTTGTAATATCCCGCATACTTGTAAATTCTAAGTCGTGTTTTAATTCCAATGCCTTTTCATGACTTGTTTCATTCAAATGAGGCAGGAAAATTGTTGTAGAAGGTTGTTTTGGATTATCTGATATAGATAAGATTTCTTCAATTCTAGGCACACCACGCGTAACATTACTTTTACTTGCTACACCAGCAAAGTGAAACGTATTAAGAGTCATTTGTGTAGTAGGTTCGCCAATACTCTGTGCGGCAATAATTCCTACCATTTCACCTGGATTTACTATAGATTTTTTATAGATATTTTCTATTTTCTCTGTTAGTAAAATAATAGCCTTACGATTAAATCGATGAAACATTAATAAATTCTTTGGCGTCAAATAATAATAATAAACAATCTCAAACAATTTTGTTGGGGAAAGTCGTGGCAACCTTTTAAGTTTCTCAAGTGAAAAGTCTAAAATTTTATAAATTTCAAGTGGAGTAATATCTACCATCGATGTTTTTTGAATATTCAACTGATGCTGAAGATTTAACAATATTCTTTTAAAATTTACCGGTAAATGAACATTATTTTTATTTGTAAATTTAAATACATTTTCAACAAGATATTTTCTATTTATAATCATTTCATTTATCATTGTCTCTAGTTTTGCATTTAACGCCCCTTTTTGACGTTTTAATCTTTTGACTGCTTCTTTTGTATAATTTGTAGTAAACATTTCATTTGTAGTATCATCCAAAGGAACTTGAAAATGAGCATATACTTCTTCAATTGTCATTTGTGCCAAATCTATTATTTGACTTTCTATTTTGGTTGTTTCAATATTGTCACCACCATATTTATATTGAATAATTTTATTTTTGTTATTTCTTACTGTCATATCATATGCAACCTTCAAATCTTCATTACCTTTAATTAATCTTCTTTGAATATATCCTGTAGTAGATGTCTTAACAGCAGTATCAATTAAACCCGTTCTACCACCCATAGCATGGAAATATAACTCTTCTGGAGTTAATCCTTGAATAAAAGATGACTCTACGAATCCACGAGCTTCTGGTGAATCATCATATTTATTATAACAAGGTAAAGTTCTATCTTCATAACCATAAGGAATTCTTTTACCATCCACATTTTGCTGACCCAAACAAGATACCATCTGAGCAATGTTTAAAATAGAACCTTTTGAACCAGCATTTACCATAATAACAAATCTATTATCTTTATCCAAACTTTTTCTTCCAATTTTACCAGCTTCTTCTGCAGCTTTATTCAAGTAAATATTTACTTTTGTTTCAAACTCTTCCTCATTAGATTTTCCCGTTTTATTTTCAAAAGTTCCGATGTGCAATTCATCAATAAGACCCCTGACATCCATTTTTTTCTGTGTAATTGCTGTATTAATTTTCTGATTTGTTTGATTATCTGCAATTAAATCATTAATACCAACACTATAAGCACTTATCTTCATATAATCTGTTACAATTGCTTGAATATCATCAATAAATTTAGTAGCAGCAGCACTTCCAAAATCATTGAAGATGGAATGGATTAAGCCTTTTGAACCACCTCCCAATACACTTTTTTCCATTTGACCCCTCAAATATTTTCCATTTGAAATCTCGACAATATTATTTGAAGTTTTTTTGTCTTCCTCTTTTTCTATAAGTTTATTCTTAAACTTACACGACATTGGTGGAAATATCTGTGATAATATATCGAAACTACTAATTTCTTCATTTTGGTTAAAGATCGCTGGATTAATTGTTTTAATTGCCATAAGTAAATTCATAGCTGCACGCGATGTGAAATTAATATCTTGTCTCGTGAATCTGTAAGCACCTAAAAGAGAATCCTGGAAAATACCAACAATAGGAGAATTACTAGCTGGACTGATAATTTGCTTAGGAACAGCTGCCAAATATCTTAATTCAGCAGCACTCTCTTCGTCTTGTGGTGCATGCAAATTCATTTCATCTCCATCAAAATCGGCATTATATGGTTTTGTGTCAGCCACATTCATACGAAAAGTTTTTCCTTTTTTCATAATACGAACAATATGACACATCATTGACATTCGATGTAAAGTAGGCTGCCGATTAAATAGAACAGGATCGCCATTGAGAAGATGTCTATGAACAACATCACCTTCTTCTAAAATAATCGAACTCCTATCTGTGTGACGAAGAGATCTATTATAACCATTCTTTTTTTCTAAAATATTTGCACCCGGATATTTATCTGGTCCATTGACAACAAGTTTTGTTAGAAATCTTTTATTACGTCTATTTACTGTCGCAGGAAATGTAATATTCATTGCAATATCCAATGGAACACCCAACTCTGTGATTGATAAATTGGGGTCTGGACCAATAACAGACCTAGCTGAATAGTCGACACGTTTTCCCATTAAATTTCCTCTTACCCGACCTGTTTTTCCTATCAATCGCTCTTTTATAGATTTTAGAGCACGTCCAGAACGCTGGGCTACAGATGCAACACCTGGAATTCTATTATCAATCATCGTTGCGATATAATATTGTAATACTGTATGCCAATCATCGATAACCTTAGGGGCGGCATTCTGTTGAATTTTTAGTTGTAATGTTTTATTTGCTTTTATAATATTTACAATGATATGGGAAATATCATCTTCACTTCTTTGTTGTGCATCGTGCATTACAGATGGTCTAACAGCTGGAGGTGGAACAGCTAATACTTGACAAATAAACCAATCCGGTCTAGACCAAATTGGACTAAATCCCATAAATTTAACATCTTCATCAGAAATTCTTCTAAAAATCTTTAATACTGTTTCCGGAATAAGTTTGAATATATGTTTTTCAACTTTGTTTTCAGCACTACTTTTTTCCTCCCATTCAGCAAATATGGTAGCTAAACCATCTTTTTTAATTCGAGATGGTTGTCTACAACCACATCCATCTTCTGTTTCCTGACCACAAGTTTTAATTTTACTTGCTCTAGCAAACACATATTGCCAGCGCTTTCTACTATCCATATTCATTATGTGAGCATGGTTGGCTTTATTAATTAATATTTTACTACATTTAGTGCATACACATCTCAATATTTTTAATGTGGTATTTAAATATTGAATGTAAAACACTGGTCGAGCCAAATTAATATGTCCAAAATAACCTGGCGTTTGCATATAATTTAATCCATCTGTTGGACATACCAATCCAGGGTCCAGAATACCCATTCTAGGATCAAATAGACCACCAATTACAGGTTTATTATTTACATATGTATCACGAGATGTAATTTCGGCGACCGAACCTCTCCTTATTTCATCTGGGGATAAGACACTAAACTGAATCCCTATAATTTTTGAAGGTTTTTGTTCTATTGGATTCCTAGCTGACGACATCTTCTTATATTTAACAGAGACATTTTTAGATTGTTTTCTTTCAATTTTAATAGTTATGATTAGTTTTTGATTACTTTTTGATTTAGTTGCAAATTAGTTTTTGATTACTTTTTGATTTAGTTGCAAATTAGTTTTTGATTACTTTACAAAATTGAACAATCAAAAAGATTTAAAAATATTTTCATTATAAAGAATATAATGGATAATGAAAATAATAGCAAACCAAAATCTAAAGGAAAATCTCCTAAAAAGAAGCCTGGAGATAAAAAAAACTATAATTTGCGAAAGAAGAAAAAGACATCATATAAAGTCCAAGAAGACTCATCGGATTCTGATGATAGTGATTGGTT
>Ga0115000_10005509_pt1 | contig 10145 bp, 7 predicted proteins | sample ArcticOcean_MG_C_6_FD_89690 | JGI IMG/M metagenome (GOLD analysis project Ga0115000, IMG submission 89690) | Marine microbial communities from western Arctic Ocean - ArcticOcean_MG_CB8_128 | ecosystem: Environmental > Aquatic > Marine > Oceanic | place: Arctic Ocean: Canada Basin | collected... | reverse complement strand
GTCGTCGCGAGAGAAAACATCTTCGTTGTTAAGGTTTGGTAATACATATAGAACACAAGCGTGTTTGTTGCGGGGAAATTGTGCGGCATAACTTCGTCTCGCATACAACTCATCAACGACAACAACACGACATCTTCTTATCTAAATGGACGCGTACCTCTCGAAAGCCAACGCGGTACCGATCGTCGTGATCGATTACGGCAATCGAACCCACGTTCTCGGCGGGTACTCCTCGTCCTCGATGATTTCCAAACACCAACAAGAACTTCAAACAGAACCTACGAGAGTTTCCTCGGACTGTAACGTCGTCGGAGAAAAGTCGGTGGAAAGCGCGATTCTTGGGAGACGCGTGGAATCTTTCGACGCCTTGCGTGCGGTGTTCGAAGCGCTCTTTTACGAGAATTTCGGGTGGATTAAACCCGAGGAAGAGGAGGAGGAAGAGAAGAACAAAAAGAACGTGTTTATCTTGGAACCGATTTTAGCCTCGAGACGAGAACGAGAACGCGTGTGTCAAATGTTATTCGAGGAGTTTCGAGTGTCCGGGTACGCGGCGGAGAACGCGGCGGTGTGCGCGTTAGCTGGAGTCGGGAGGTTGAACGGGATATCGGTGGACGTTGGCGCGGAGACGGTGGATTGCGCGACGGTTTCGGACGGGAAGATTGTGGAGAGCACGTGTCGACGGATCGAAGGCGGGGGCGAGCGGTGTTGCGAGAAAGCGTTGTTTGGAACGACGGTGCGAGAAGGGAAAGAGATTTACGCGGAGATGGAGAAATGGGAGAGGATGATTGTGAATAGACACTTAGCGAGGGTGAGATGGAGCGCGGATGATGGAAAGAACGGAGGAGGAGAGGGAATGGAGTCGTATCAGTTGCCGGATGGAAATAAGATTAGCGTGGAAACGAAAGACGCGTTTGCGCTCGGCGACGCGTTGTATTGCTGTTCCTCAAATACGGACGACGACGCGAATAGTAAAATTGTCGAAGCCATACAGTCGGCGGTAGAGAATTCCTTCAGACACGCGCAAGCTGGGCATTTCTTTTCTCACGGGAAAGAAAACGCGTTCGAGTGCGTCGTCGCGCACGGCACGGAAAGTTCCGTCAAAGGTCTCCGCGAACGGTTAGGCGAAGACATTCGAACAAAGATTGCACCGGAAAATGCCAAAGTGAACGTCGTCGCATCCGCGCCGGACTATTTGCACGAGAAAAGTATGGAGTATTTGAGTTGGACTGGAGGCGCGGTGCTCGGTAAAGTGACGTGGAACTTGAATCAACAGATTAGTAAAAGCGCGTACGAGGAGTGGGGACCAAACGTAGCGAATAGAAATCGAAACTCGTTCTAGATAGTATTAAGACGAAAACATAGTGCCGACTGGTAGTTTTAGAGAATGTAGATGGTTACAATAACAATATTCATGTAAATAGATATTTTCCCCTTCTCCTCTCCTTAGTACGATCTTCCCCACAACACCCAGACCGTGGCAGGTTTCCCGGTGATGAAGCACTTCGTTCCTTCTTTTAACGGCGGCTGAATGAATGGGATGCACAACGTCTTCGCCGCCCCGCCTTCGCTTTCTTCCGACGAGCGTTTCTTCACCTCTTCTTCGGACTCTTTCGTCTCGCACCACGGGGTCAACACCATCTTCTTTTGGTCCAACGCCGGGACGAAATCTTTCCATTCCGTGACCGTAATCGTAGACGTGTCGCGAATCGCCTTGGCTTGATTGAACATATTTTGTTGAATTTCAACCAAAAGTTCTGGCACTCTCGCGTTTACGTCGGCTAATTTGCACACCTCTTTTTCGCGAGTGTCTCTGCGAACTAAAACGCACGTTTCGTTGTCCAAATCCCGCGGTCCAAACTCGAGACGAATCGGAACGCCTTTAACTTCCCAGTGCGAATACTTCCATCCCGGCGTGTAGTTGTCTCTGGTATCCGTCTTGACGCGGACACTCGCGCTATCCGTGAGAGATTTCCCGATCAATTCAGCATTATCTGTGTTTGATTTTGAAAGCGCGAGTGAGTGAGTGAGAGAGAGAGAGAGAGAGACAACAGAAAGAAATGAAAAAAAAAATGTCGGCTCCAAGCCATTATAACCCAACGATAACTTCGATGGACTATTGGTAAAGGAGTAATTCTAATCTTTAATCTTCGACTCTTTATGAAAAGAGCGTCGACGACACGAATAAAGTCGCAAACACAAGGTAAGAGAGTCGGTACGAGAAACAAACGCGCAAGAACAAAATCGCGAGACGAAAAACATACCTTTCAACATCTGCGCCTTCTCTTCGCTCAACTTTGAGTTTGGAATGGTCACGATGACCACTTGTATCGGCGCAATTCTCGGTGGTAATCTCAACCCGACGTCGTCACCGTGCACCATGTAACACACACCCAACATTCTCGTCGTCATCCCCCACGAGTTTTGCCACACCATGGATCGTCCGCCTTTATCGTTCTCAAAGGTAATGTCAAACATCTTTGCAAAATTCTGTCCCAAACAATGACTGGTCGCGCCTTGAATCCCTCTTCCAGTGTAAGGCACGAACGCTTCCACGGTGGTTGTATACAAACCTCCGGCAAACTTCTCCTTCTCGCTCTTTACCCCCGGAATCACCGGCACGGCTAACAAGTCCTCGTACACTTGTCGATACAAATCTAAAATCGTCCTCACCTCCTCGTCGCACGCTTTCTTCGTCGCGTGCGCCGTGTGCCCTTCCTGCCATAAAAACTCTCTCGACCGGATAAACGGCGTCGGATGTTTAAACTCCCATCTCACGACGTTGCACCACTGATTCAACAACAGCGGCAAATCTCTGTGCGACCGGATCCAGTTCGCGTAGTGCGGGTACATCACCGTCTCCGACGTCGGCCTGACCGCAATTGGACACTCCAACTCTGAATCCCCCGATCTCGTCACCCACGCGACTTCTGGGCTAAAATCCTCGATGTGATCCTTCTCCGCTTCCAATCGGGACTGAGAGACAAACATCGGAAAGTACGCGTTCTCTACGCCCAACTTTTTAATCTCCTTGTTAAAAAACTCCTGAATGTACTCCCATTGCGTGAACGCGTACGGACGTAAAATGTAGCACCCGCTGATGTCGTAATAATCAATCAGTTCGGCTTCGACGACGACTTGGGAATACCACGCCCCGAAATCTTCGTTGATCCCGACGTGCATCCCCAGTTTCGTCTCTTTCTTCATCTCTTTGTTCGTCGATGATGGTGCTGGTTTTTTACCTCCATTTCCTCCGCTTTTTTTCTTCTTTTCCCTGCCGCCAACAATCTCTTCCACGCCGGTGAGCTCGGCTAACTTTGCTTTTAACTGTTTCAAATGCAAAACGGCCGAAGAAACGTCCGGGTCGTCGTTTCCTTTCCCGGAGAGTTTTAAAGCTTTCACGACGGCGCCTTGCGAGGCGATTTGAGCAGAGACCGATTCCGCCGTATCCGAGGACATTTTTACTTCTTTTGTGGGTAAAAAAATGAGGAATTTGTAAGCAAAAAAAGACACAAACAAGCTCTTACTATTTATAGAGAGTAGTATTCTAATAATCTAAAACTATCGAGAGAGATGATCATACGTCGTACTCGGGGAATTGTCCGGTATTTTTGACGTGGTCGAACACGTCTCTGCAGTTGCCGAGTTTTTCGTACCTGTGCAGAGCGATTCTGGCGCCGTCGCCGTAGATTTCCGACGGTTCGTTGCGGATGTTGTGCGCTATGCATCCGGCTAACGCGAGCTGGTTTTTCGCCTCCTCGTCGTTTCCGTCGATCTTTTGCGCTTCGCGTTCGGTCCAGAGACAGGCGATGAGTTGGCACAAGCCTTCTTCGACTTTGCGGTTGATTTTTCGAGGGTACCCCGGGGTGAGGCGGAAGTGCGCGTGGGTCATTTCGTGAGCGAGGATGGAGCCGAAGAGGAGTCGCGGGAGGCAGTTGACGACGATGATGGCGGTGACGTTGCTCCGAGAGCCGACGTGGATGGGCGTCTCGGAGAATATGAGGCCTTCTTGCCAGGAGAATTCCGGGCGACGCGAGACGCGAGTGAGCGTGTGTTCGGTGGACAGACATAAACCTCGAGTTCGGGTGTTGCTAAAATCTACGCCTCCTCCTGCTCTGTCGTCGTCGTTTACGTCGTCGTCGTTGTACACGTGCGCTGTCGTATTTTGGTCTCTTCCTATGGATAAGCGCATTGATTCTTCGGTCACCACGTGCAACGGCGGCATCCTCTCCGGCATCGTTAAATCTAACTCGTTCATCATGAACTGCTTTATTTCCTCGTACAATATCCACGCGTCCTCGTTATCGACCACGACAGACCCAGAACACTCTAAACACAAATATCTTCCACCACTTATGCCTGCACCAGCATTCCCTGGTCCTTGCTCTTCCTCCTCCGGAAGCCTCACGAATCCACCCAACTCTCGCTTACACCGCTCGCTTTCGATCTTTTGACACCCGTCGCACCGAACCACCGCATATCCGCGTCTCTCGCCCTCAAAGCACTCCCGACACAAAAACTCGTTCCAATACTCCGAGGTTTGATAATATCTCACCGTTGTTGTTCGAGAGAACATGTTGTTTTGTGTCAATCGCTCGCCGGGATCGAACAACCCGACGTCCGTCACCGTTCGTTCGCACTTGGCGCACATAGGCGGTCGTTTCTTAGCCTCCTCCTGAGGCAAAGGAAGCGCTGAAAACAAATCCTTCATCCACGACCCAAAACTCCTCCCATGATGCTTACTTCTCGCGTCTTCTTCCTTCTGTAATCGTCTCGCTAAAGCTTCGTCGCTTTTTACTCCTTCTGATGATGATGATGATGCTGTCTTCGTCTTCGTCTTCTCCTCCGCGTCAACTTTGATGTCGTTGACGAACGTGCACCGCCCGCACTGGACTTTTCGAGACGCTAAAAATGTCGCCGAAAGTGCGTCGTATTCGAGCGCGATATCGCACATTTGACAGACCGTCGTCATTTTTGTTGTTTTCTTGCTTGTTGTGTTTGTTCGGGGAGTGTTCATGTCTTTGTCTTTGTCTTTATTATATGTATCGCCCGCAAAGCGCGCGTCGAGTGAGGACATTCGTATCTAACGGTATTTCCCGAACTGAATTGGAATTCTTTACAAACTTTGCGCGCGCTTCTCTGCTGCACGCATTAAACGCAGCATTCACTCGAACGAGAGAGAATCAGAGAGAGAGTAATGTTTGTGCGAGCGACGTCTCCGTTTTTGCTGCTTTCGTCGGCCTCCTCCTCCGGTAAAAGTCTTTCCTTGAGCGCATCATCGTGCGTCTCCGTCGGGAAAAGAGCGATGGTGAATCGATTCCTTCTGCGCGCTAAAGCTTCATCATCATCGGAGACGCAACAAAGAACAGAAAACGTGGAAAAGCACAAAATGTCGAAAACCTTGTTCGTCGAACTCGGGGTCGGGTCCGATCAACACGGACAAGATGGCACGAAAGCCGCGGTGCGAGCGTGTAAAGATGCGATTAGTTTCAACTCGTTACCGGCTATTGCGGATTTAATACCGGGCGGGTACGGCGGGATGAAATTACACGTACTCGTGGCGGCGCCGATCGATGCATATCCAGTGGACGTGAACGAAGTGAAAAAAGTATTTCCGTACGGGTCTGTGGACGTGGAGTTAGTGAGAGGAGGGATGGTGGCGTCGAGTGGGATCGCGATAGAAGCCATGGGCGACGGCTTCGACGCGGACGGGAAAGCGAACGACGACTTTATCGTCGTCAACGCCGCGGTGAGCGTTGGGTATTAGTTTGAGATGTACGTGTGAATAACAACATGCACACATACATACAGAGAGAGTGAGAGAGAGAGAGAGAGAGAGAGAGAGAGAGAGATTTTACGCTTCTATCATAGAGAGTGTTGTATTTTCAAGTAGTAAATTTAGAGAGAACTCACATCTTTTTTACGCTTCTTCTTCTTCTTCTTCATCATCGCTGCTGAAACCAAGTGCGGCGTCCCAGTTCGAAGGGGGTAGTTGTTCGTCTTTACCATTTGCATCCAAGTCCTCTTTTTCATCGTCGTCGTCGTCGTCGTTGTCGTCGTCGTCGTCGTCGTCGTTGTCGTCGTCGTCGTCGCTTTCTGAGGACGATTTATATTCAGCCGAGTCGCGGTACAAGTTTGAGCGCCTCGAGTTGGGCACTCGGACCGAGAGATCATTTCTCGGTAACGGAACAACGTCGAAAAAAGAGACCAGTTTTTCGGGCGAATCTTTTTCGTTCTCGTCGTCGACGTTGTCGTCGTCTTCGTCGCCGCCGCCGCCGCCGATCATAGGATGCGAGCGAGATAAAGAAGACGATGATCTCGATATCATCGATCCATCCGAATGCGACGAACGCGCGTCTTCACTCTTTTCCTCGACATCTTCCACCTCGTTTGGCGGCGTATCTGGTGCAAATCGGACCGCCTTTTTCTCGTTCTTTTCATCTCGAGACGATCTGGCGGATGATGAAAACGACGAAAACGACGACGGAGGTGACGGCAAACGTGACGAAATTTTCGTCAATTTTTCGTAATTCGTATCGATGGCTTTGAGGGCAGTCGAAAGCGAAGATTTGATCGCCGCGTTGATGTTACTTTGTCGATGATTCTGCTGGCGACGCTCGCGATACGTAAGTCGAGCAGGTGTAGTGATGTGTGCGATGACGTCGTTGTCTTTCTGCTTCTTCCTCGCGGGGGATCTACCTTCTTCGCGTACCGCGGCGGTTTTCGTCGATCTCGAATCGAGGCGAACTTCTTCGTCTTCTTCGCCCAAGAACAGGATAGATTTTCGGTCGACTCCGTTCGGGAAGTCCACGCTCGCAGGGACGTAATCGTCTTCACCAAAGAATCCATCAGATGATAATCGGTCTCCTCGCAACGTCAACACGCGCTTGATTAAACACGTCCCGGAGATGCGAATTTTCTCAATCGCGTATTTCTGTTTCGTAGCCGCGTCGCCGAAGCACTTTTTCAAAAGCTTCGGAATAGGAACGATAAAGTTTACCCACGAGCCGTACGTGAACTGTCGAGTACTATCTCTCGATGTTCTCGTGAGATCGTTCTCGTCTTCGTGTTGTTGATGGTGTTTCTTCTTGTTTGGAACTACGGCGCTTTTCACCGAAACGCCGCCGCTCTTCGTCGCTCTCCTCTTCTTCGCGACAATAGGCACCTGACAGTGCAAAGGCGACGTTTTCGTCTCTAAAAACGCGGTCGAGAGAACCACTCTCCGCCTGTCTCTCCTCGTTTCAACCTCGGAAAACACAAACTCGATGGTAAACTTATCCTCCGGTTTCTCGACGTAAATCTGCGCGCACACCATCGGCTGCGTGAGTTGTCGCGCTTTCGCCGAAGAGGTAGTATTCGAGTGTTGTTGAACGACGGTTTCAATGGACGCGTTTTCCAGCTGCAACACGTACCCTTTCGCGGTAGACTCGTAATACTTCTTATTCCTGGAGTTGACCGTTTTCCTCGCTTCCGAAATTTGCCACTGGACGCCTCGCTGGTTTCTCGCCTGGCGAAGCGCCGACTGCGCGTTGTTGTTTGAAGCAGCAAAAAGTGACTTTGAAGACTTTTTTGACGAATCGTCGTCACCACACGCTCCTGGCGCTCTTCCTGATGACGCATTATTCTTGAAAAGACTGGTCGTTGTGGTGGTGGTGGTGCAAAATTTCGTCGTCCCGGCGTCGAACACTTCCACGTGCGTCCCGCCTTGGTACATCGAAAACATAGTAGTAGTATTCGTAAACAACAAAAATCAGTCCGTATCTGTTGACTTTTTTTCCCCGCGAATGGAATGTTTTACGCTCTTTACCTCTCCCTTCCCGGAGGTCAAGGTGTGTGTATTTTATACGCGCGTCGTGTTTGCTCTCTCAACAACAAAGAAAAAAGTTATTTTTGTCGTGATTCGGACCTTCCTTCTTCTCGAGATGGATGTGTTTGTTTACGCGCGCGGCGTGTGTTTCTCTTATGACGATGATGATGATTTTGAGCAAACATGTGCGGAGACATGTGCAAACGAACCGTCGCTCGTATTTTGCATTTTTTTCCGTCAATTAAGTTTCATATTCATCACTGGTGTTGGCCTCTTTTTTTTAAGTCGCTCTCACTTTCCTTCAAAGAAAGGTAATTTTTTAATTGAAGAGGCCTTTTTTTTAATTGAAGATAACACAACACAATAACATAATACCAATATGAGCGCTTCGACCACCACCGACAAAAGCGAGATTGAATGCGAAGACGACGAAAAGGACGAGCGCGTAGGAGTAATAATTCCTTTCCGGGATTCACCCGAGGAGTGCGCTCGTTTCGTGAGACTCGTGGACAAGGTTTATTCGGTAAAATCAACAGCTCTTTCATGCCGGCTGTTTATCAACAAATTAAAAACGAAAGATAAGAAGAAGACAAAGAAGAAGATACACGATGATGATGATGAGATGCATTCGAACGAAAACGAAGACGATAAAGTCTACCTGGGATACTCGAAGTGCGGGAAAAGAACAACAACAACAGATGAAATGAACCCGGTCGTGTGCTCCAAATGCTACGAAAATCTCTTTTGCACTTACCTGAACGAATACGAACAGAGAGAGTTCAAGACGGTTGTATTATGCAGCGGAGAAGAGAGGCTTTTAAAGTACACGGACGAGGTGGCGAAAATAATACGCGAACGCGAAAACACGGAAGAACGAGAATCGATGGCACAAATGGCAAAGGAGAAACGAATCGAGGAAGAAAAAAAACGAATCGAAGAGGAAGAAGAGAGACGACGAAAAGAGGAAGAGGAAGAGAAATTAGAGAGAGAACGCGCGAGGTTAATCGCGAGGAAGTTGGAAGAGAAGGAGAAATTTTTCTCGAGAAGAGAACAGAGAGAGTTTACGAATAAAGAACTGTTGGAGATTGTAAACAACACGGAGGAAGGGAAAAGGATTTTGGAACGAGAAAAAGAGAGACTGGAGCTTGAAATAGCCAAGGTGGAGAGTAGCGCGGACATCGAGACTCTCGGGGCCGACGAGGACGCCGAGTCGACGAGAACGATATTCATGCGCATCGACGCGTTTACAAATTTGAAAGAAGCGGAACTCATGGAAGGAGTGAGTGTGACGCTGTCGCTCGCGAGTAAAGAAGGTGATGTTATTGAGAGATGCAATTGTCTCGACGTTCGAAACGACGCCGTGAGTGAAGAGGTGCGAGAAGGAGTTCAGCGCAAGTTGAGCGGCACTTCGAATATTTATTACACCTCCGGCGCGGAGTGCTGCTTTCAAACGACAGTTGGACACATCCCCGAAAATTCAGCCTTTATTCTCGAGCTGAAGCACTTTAAAAAAGCGAAAAACAAGACGAGCTTAAAATGTTGGTCCTACGTCGCGACCGCGTCCGTGCTTTCCGGAATGAAACGCGAAGACGTCGACGTGTGTCGAACTTTTTTACCTTTAGGTGGCAAACCTGTAGATCTCACCACAAAAAAATGGATCAACTACAATTGGAAAGATAACTTGGTGAGGAATGTAGCGACTGGTCATGGCGCCGTCGTCACGTTCAATTTGATTTGATTTGAGTAGCCAAGCGTTCTTAGTCTGTGGTGCTTCCTTTTGCCTAAAATCCAAAAACCCTAAATAGACCTGCTTTTGTTTCCCCCTTTTTAAAAAGCAAGTCATTCCCAAGAAGTAGACAAAGAAATGATGCAAGACACGACGTTAACGCAAGACTCCCTCCCGGCGAAAAAGCTCACGTTCGTGGACGCGACCCACGAGTTGACGCAGAGCGTCACCGAGTACGAGCGTTACTTCTTTCCCGGTAATAGTAATGATAACAAAGAAAAAGAAGAAGACGTAACGTTGATTAAAAAAGCAAAGAAAGATCCCAACGCGCACAGTTTACAAAGGTGTTTGAAAATTTGAATTTTTCCCCTTGGAATTCTTTCGAGGAGTACGACTTCTCTCTCGCGACGCAAAGGAGGTCGTTTTCGTCGTCTTCGGGAGAGAGAGACTTTGCGTGTATTTAGTGCATGAGTCTCTCTTCGTTGTTTCCGTTCTTTAAAAGCACGCCGCTGACCTCTTTTTAAATCTCTTTTTTCTAAATTATGTAAAACAGAGCTTTGAAAGAATTAAACCACACGGACGAATCGATTCAAAAAATACTCGAAGTGGCCAAGG
>Ga0115000_10005508_pt1 | contig 10147 bp, 7 predicted proteins | sample ArcticOcean_MG_C_6_FD_89690 | JGI IMG/M metagenome (GOLD analysis project Ga0115000, IMG submission 89690) | Marine microbial communities from western Arctic Ocean - ArcticOcean_MG_CB8_128 | ecosystem: Environmental > Aquatic > Marine > Oceanic | place: Arctic Ocean: Canada Basin | collected... | reverse complement strand
CTATGATGTTGAATCACTTTTAAATGAACCATACAGCGACGCAATCGAGTAAGATATGAAGGTGTTCATTACGGGTGAAGAGGGATTTATTGGCAGAAATCTGCCTTTGTCATTTGAAAAGCTAGGCCACACAACTGTATCGGGTGGCCTAGCTTCCAATATGAAGACCACCTCAAAGGGCGAGCCGTGCGTATATAGTAATAGCAAGGATCAGTGGGCAAGCTTCTTTAAGGACTTTGACATTGACCTTGTTGTTCACAACGCTGCAATTGTAGGCACTGACGTGGTTGCTCTAAATCAGGAAGAGTCAACGCTGACAAATATTGCAGGCACACATAACATATGCCAGGCTGCAAAACTGGCAAATATTCCAGTATGTTACATGGGAACTTCTGTGATATACGACACACCAATGTATCAGGACACACCAATAACAGAAAAAAGTGTTTTGGCACCTAGTACTTTTTACGGTGCACAAAAGCTAGCAGGTGAGCATATTGTAAAAAGTACTGTCGACAGGTGGCTCATAATGCGCCCCTTGTTTGCATATGGTGGTGTTGGAGATATGAATTCTCTGATTGCAAAAACTTTTTACGCTCATACCAAGAAAGTTATCAGTCTTGATATGTTCTTAGATCCGAACAAGTGTAAGGATTACATGCATGTTGAAGACTTTTGTGATGCAGTTGCACTGGCATGTGATCTAAATTTGTGGGGTGAAGACTTTAATGTTTCAGCAGAAGAGCCTGTGCCTACTTGGCAGATTATTGAAAAGATGTCAAAGGCTTGTGGGCAAGATTTAGGGTACATTTTAAAGTGGTATCCTGAAACTGACTATTTAGGCAATCATGTATTATCCAGCAAGAAATTTAGAGACAGAACAGGGTGGACGCCCAAGTATACTTTCAATAAAGGTCTTTTGGAATCATGGCGAAGTATCGTCACCTCAAAAGATGCTTACAACCCATTAGCACATCTAGAAGAAGCTGCCAAAAAAGGCATAAATTTAAACGAATATTTTCCTAGAAAAGTGTAAATTTACCCTGTCTGTGGTACAATTGCTAAGTACATTTAGGAGCAAGTATGACCATTGATATTATTCGTCCCCCTGAAAGATTTGTAGGGCTACACGCCCATTCAGGATTCTCTACATTTGACGGCTTAGGATATCCTGCTGATCATATTGATTTTGTTCTTTCTGAAGCGCAGGGCATGGACGCATTGGCGCTAACAGACCATGGCAATGGATCTGGCTTAGCACACGCAAGAGCACATACAGTTAAGGTACAAAAAGCTGGCAAGAAATATCGCCAGATTTATGGCGTTGAGTTTTACTTTGTTCCTTCATTATCTGAGTGGAAGGAAGAGTATGATAAGCACAGGCAGTCTGTTAAAGATGCCAAGAATGCCAAAGAGCATGAAAAGCTGTCAAAGGTAAAAGTTGTCGAAGATAACGAAGAAGCTCTAGAACAGGGTGGACATGTTATTGAAGACGAAGAAGAGACCAAGTCCTCACGACGTACTAAGCCGCTATGGCAAAGATATTATCACTTAGTCATCGTCGCAAAAACGCAAGAAGGTCTAGGAAATCTATTCAGCTTGGTGAAGAAATCCTACAAGGATGGTTTTTACCGTTTTCCGCGGATTGATTATAAGCTACTTAAGGAACACAGCGAAGGATTAGTTGTATCGACAGCATGCGTTGGCGGGTTAGCATCAAGTCTGGTGTTCCGAGAATTCCCAAATAAGTCATTTGATGAGTTTCATCCGAATCTAGTAGACGATCCTGCGACAGCTCAACGTATTCTAAAGCGCCTAGAAAACATGACAGATCAGTTTGTCGACGCAGTGGGCAGGGAAAACTTCTTTTTGGAGATGCAGTTTAATAATCTACCTGCACAGCATCTAGCAAACAGGTGCCTGATAGACCTCTCAGACTCGACAGGTATCCCACTAATTGCAACTGCTGATTCTCACTTCCCAGATCCTAGCAAGTGGCAAGCCCGCGAACTCTATAAAAAGTTAGGCTGGATGGGTAACAAGATTAATGAGCAAATGCTACCTAAGAAAGAGGATATGAAGTGCATGCTATACCCCAAAAATGCGTCTCAAATGTGGGATGAGTTTAAGGAGGGGCATGAAAAATACGATTTCTACCAGGGTCATGAAGAGAAGGTCCGCGATGCCATTGAAAGAACCCATGATATTGCTTGGCAAATGTGTGAAGACATGTGGATCGACACATCAGTTAAGCTTCCTAAGTTTGGTACACCTGAAAAGCCTGCATTTAGTATGCTATCTGACCTCGTCAAAGAAGCTATGATTCGTGAAGGATTAGCCTCAAAACCAGAATATGTTCAGCGTGTAAAAGACGAACTGTCTGACATTAAGTTTCTTGGTTATGAGGCATATTTCATAGCAATGTATAAGATATTTCACCTAGCTGAGAAGCGCACACTATTTGGTCCCGGCCGTGGATCTGGCGCCGGCAGCCTTGTCAACTTCTTATTGGGTATTACACAGATTGACCCTCTACCACATGGTCTTCTATGGTCACGCTTTCTTGGGCGTCATAGAACTTCGTGGCCTGATATCGACACCGATGCAGGTGATCGTGAGGCACTGATTGATGCATCTAGAGAATTGTTTGGTGATGATGCTGTAATTCCAGTTTCTAACTTTAATACACTCAAGCTTAAATCACTCATCAAGGATATTTCCAAGTTCTACGGAATTGACTTTTCTGAGGTCAATAAGATGACCGGACCTCTCCAGGAAGAGGTTATGAAGCATGCGAAAGATGAGAACCAGGAAAAATCCGTCTTTGTCCTCAAACACGAAGATTGTCTCAAATACTCACAAGGCTATCGAGAGTTCATGGAAAAATATCCTGAAGTCGGTGAGCATGTGAGCACCCTGTTCATGCAGAATCGTGCTATCGGTCGGCATGCCGGCGGCGTAATTATTGCACCTCCTGAAGAGCTGGCAAAAGCCATGCCCATAATTTCAGTGCGAGGTGAATTACAAACTCCGTGGACAGAAGGCATGAACTTTAGAAATCTTGAAGATAATGGACTTCTTAAGTTTGACTTTTTAGGTCTTACACTTCTTAAAGACGTAGAAAATTGCATTAGGCGTATTCTTCTTAAGAAGACCGGCATTGACCCTACGTTCTTAGAAATTAAGGACTTTTTTGATGAGCAACTTAACTGCAGGTTCGTTAAACAGGATGATCTAGATGTTTGGAAGCATGTTTATCATGAAGGACGCTTTGTAGGCGTATTTCAGTTTACAGCCACAGGAGCTAGAAACTTCTGTTTGGCGGCCCAGCCAACTACTATTACTGAGCTAGCCGCATTAACTGCTATTTATAGACCAGGGCCTCTCAAAGCAAATGTTCATAGAAAATATGTTAAAGCTAAAAAGAACGTAGCAGACATCAAGTATGATCATCCTGTAATTGAAAAAGTACTGAGTCCTACATTCAACTTCGTAGTCTTTCAGGAACAGTTTATGACCCTGGCTGTCGAGCTAGCTGGGTTTACACCCGGTGAGTCTGACAAGCTTAGAAAAACTCTGGTCAAGAAGTCTCTTGATACTATGGGCAAAAAAGGCGACGAACGCGAAGAGGCACGACAACAGTTCGTTGAAGGTGCATACAACCTCCACGGAATTGACAGGAGGATCACAGAAGAGCTCTGGAAGACTATTGAAGCATTCTCTGTATATGGCTTCAATAAGTCACATGCCGTGGCTTACGCCATTGATTCTTACTACGCAGCATGGCTTCACACACACTACGAGACAGACTGGCTAGCGACAATTCTACAGTCAGAAAACAATAATCCTAAGGGCTTATCAAAGGCAATTGCTGAGATCAAAGCGTTAGGATACAAATTTGCATCAGCTGATGTTAACTACTCAGGCGATGAATGGGTCTATTCAGATGAGATCAAGTCGTTTGTACCACCGCTAAGCTCTGTGAAAGGAGTGGGCGGTGTTGCTATGCAAGAAATGATGATGCTAAGGCCTTATACATCCGTTAGAAATATGCTTTTCGATGAAGAAGGTCGATGGAAGCATTCTAAGATGAATAAGACATGCATTACATCTCTGTGCAAAGTAGAGGCGTTTTCATCATTGACTGACATACAGGATGGATCAATTGAGAATCATCATCAATTACTAGCAGTGATTACAGACGGAAAGAATTATGACATGCTCAAGAAGGGCCAGTACGGCCTGACAAAGACTCAGCTAAGAAAGATGGAAAAAAATGGTGAGTCTCCTGAACCTCTACTCGACCACCTGATCGAAGAATATAAAATGCTTCAAGACTGGACTAGGATTGAAAAGGTTAGTAACTATGTGGCACTGACCCAAAGTGTTAACAATAGCTTGGTCTTTCCGGAAGAAATGATGGCACGTGTCCACGAGAAGAATATTGACTCTATCTTTTCTGTGCCAGGAGGCGAAAAAGGTGTAGGATGGTTTTGTGTCATGGACATAATTCATAAAAAGACTAAGAACAATAAGGATTTCATGAGAATGAAGATCTTGGACATGGATAACAATACAGCATGGCTAAGAGTTTGGGGTAAGTTTTCCGAAGCACCTGAACCCTACACACTGTGGGTTGCAAATGTCCACAATGACAAAAACTGGGGCATGTCAACCTCAGCTTGGAAGATGAAACAGGTGACAGCATATGATTAAGGGCTTAAAAACACACACAGTTTGTATTGAAGGTCCGGACCTATCAGGCAAGACTACACTCTATAGAGATCTACACAAAAAATCCGGATTTAGGTGGAACGTGCAGGATAGATCTGAAGTCAGCATGCTGTGCTTTTCAAGGTTCTATAATAGGGATGATCAAGATCGTTGGCAAAATTCGCTTAAAGAGCGTCTTAAAGACATGAACCACAGGTATGTTTTGATGCTTCCAGACATGGATCTGCTTAAGGCCAGATACCTAGCTAGAGGTGATGAAGTTCACACACTGGAAACGTTGTATGCAACTTATAAGCTATTTGAAGAAGAGTTTATGTTGCTGAATGGGCACCCAAATGTCTTGTTGCTGCGTGTTACTGACAAGAATCAAGACAGCTTGACAGATGCAGTATATAACTGGCTCAATGATGCAGAACATGAAAATCTAATACAGCTGTCAGATAGAATTGCAATTGCTTCAGCATTCTGTGACAACGAAATTCTAGGTTTGCATGCTCAGTACAATTTGGATGCAGAGTATACAGATGCCGATTCTGCTGTGATGTTATATGAGCCAGAAGCAGTGTACTACCAAGGTATCAGGGACGACTATATGCGAAAGGTAGCAAAGGAAATCTCCGGCGAAAATGAGTATAGGTCTGCACAGGATCCGCAAACAACAAGACGGTTTGTATACACACATGATAGCTGCATATCAATGATTAATTGCTTGATTAGAGCAGAAACTTTAAATGTCTTTGTAGTCTTGAGGTCATCAAACACGGCTGACACCCTTTCTTATGACTTGAGGTTCCTTGCAAATCTAATCAGTGAGATTGAATCATTTGTTGATGTTAAAATAGACCAACGTGTAATGAATGTCACCATTCACTCCGCACATGTCATAAACTAGATTGATATTTCGTGTATATTGTAATGAGCAAATAGAGGATTAAAATGCAAAAAGTTTTAGTTACAGGCGGCGCAGGCTTTATTGGTTCTTGTCTGGTAAAAAAGTTGATCGAGACAGGCGGCTATGATGTCGATGTTGTTGATAATCTCTCTACAGGGAGTTTAGAGGCACTGGCTGACATTGATTTTAGATGCGTTGCATCTGGTCTTCTGCCGGTTTACGAAAGAAACTCAGAAAGTGTTGATAGTAACACAGTTCTAGTAATTACAGGTGACTTTGTTGACCCCAATGTTTTGGCACGCATTAGTAACACCTGTTACGATATTGTTTTTCATTTAGCAGCAAACCCACGTGTTGGTTATAGTGTGGATCATCCAACAATCACAACTGAAGAAAATATCTATAAGACCGTTGCACTGTTCGAGGCATGTCAAAAATCTGATGTACGTAGAGTAGTATATTCTTCATCAAGTGCTGTGTATGGAGACGTGAGTGAACTGCCTACAAGTGAAAGTGCTAAATCAAATGTGAAGTCGCCGTACGGATTACAGAAAAGAGTATGTGAAGACTTCGCGAAGTTATTTTTTACACTTTACAACTTCGATATTGTTTCGTTGCGCTATTTTAACGTATACGGGCCAGGTCAGATGGGCGGAACTTCATACTCCACAGCAATTGCTGCTTGGTGTAATGCTCTGCATGATGGTGATCATCTACGTAGTGACGGTGATGGAACACAAACCAGAGACATGGTGTTTGTTGAAGATGTTGCATGCGCAAATATTCTCGCTGCTGAAGCACCACCAAATTCAGTGGCTGGGAAGTGTTTTAATATTGCAACAGGCACATCCATTAGTAACAAAGATATTCTTACAATGTTTAGAGAAAAATTTGGTGATGAGGTTGTAGTTGAGCATGCTCCCGCAAGAGAAGGAGACGTTCAACATACCTTGGCAGATACTACTTTATCTGAAAACAACTTAGGCTTTCGAGCCAAAACCACTTTCGCTGCCGGCCTCCAAAAGACATGGAGCTGGTGGTCCAAAACACAAGACAATAATGAGAGGTGATATACATGAGAGATCCTGAATTTATCATATTCACGGGACCTATGTTTGGGAGTAAGACTACACGGTTGCTAGCAACTCTTGATAGGTACCAATACCAACACAAGATAATTGTTGCGTTTAAACCAACAATGGACAGCAGGTACTCAGACATAGAGATCTGCACGCACTCAGGCGGCAAGTTTCCTGCTGTAGGTGTGAACTCATCCAAGGATGTTATGTCCCACTTGGAAAGCTTAGCTAGCTTTGATGTAATTGCAGTTGATGAAGCTTTCATGATTGACGGAATAGCCGATATCTTATTAGAGCAATTTCGTGCAGGAAAAACGATAATAGTATCGTCATTGCAACTTTCTGCTAGTGGTAACGTATTTGAAGAGGTTCGAGACATGATGCCATGGGCCACAAAGATTCAGATATGCCCAGCTGTTTGTCCTATCTCTGGCCGCGATGCTTTTTATACACACAGAAAGATAGACACCCTTGATGAGATTACTGTAGGGGGAGCAGATATTTATGAACCACGCTGCTGGGAACATCACGGCTTCATGAACAGAAAGGAGAGCTAATATGGCTTTCGTTGAGCCAACATCTGTTGATTGCGTAATATATCATGCAGATTGTACTGATGGTTTCGGTGCTGCGTATGCTGCATGGAAGCAATTGGGTAATCGAGCAGAATACCATGCATGTAAGCATGGAACACCACCACCAGATGTCAAAGGGAAGAATGTTGTGATTTTAGATTTCTCCTTTGACAATGCTACTACCAAGAAGATGATAGAAGAGGCAGCAGGTCTTATCATTATTGATCATCATAAATCTGCAATGGTAGAGCTCCATGACATATCTAATTGTCACTTCGACATGACAAAGTCAGGAGCTATGCTAGCATGGGAATTTTTCCATCCAGGTAAGGAATGTCCTAAGTTTATACAGTACATCCAAGATAGAGATCTTTGGACTTGGGAGCTAGCCTATTCCAAGGAGTTTTCTGCAGCCTTTGACATGGTGCCGTTTGAGTTTGAAGAGTTTGAGAAGTTCGAAGATGATTCTGTTTTCGACGATGCTGTTAAGCGTGGATCTTATGTGCTAGCATACTCTAAGACGGTCGTAAAAAAGGTATGCGAAAAGGCTTCACATAGAAAACTCGGCGGCAAAGATGTATTAGTTGTTAATGCTTCACACTGGATGTCTGAAATCGGGGCACGTCTTTCCCCTGACTGTGATGTAGCTATGATTTGGTATTACGATCACAATGATCGTCTAATCAAAGTTAGCTTAAGATCTTTTCATGAAACAGTTGATGTGTCTGAAATCGCCAAAGGTTTCGGCGGCGGCGGACATAAAAAGGCATCGGGCTTTACGCTTCCTGGTGATGCTAATGTTGATGATATTTTTGATGATATTAAACTTAAGAAGGAAAAGGCAAGTGCAAAACGACAACCACGACAAAAAATACCACGAAAAAAGCCCCCAACCTCAACGACCTGATTGGGAACAAACGTGGATGGAAGTAGCACACATCATATCACAAAGATCATATGATAAAAGATACAAGGTAGGTGCTGTTGTTGTCACAGAAGACAATACTCAGCTCTTATCACTAGGATATAATGGCAATTATGCAGGCGGTCCCAATTCAGCAGACTCCGATGAACCGGGTCAGTCTGGATTTCTTCACGCAGAAATTAACGCGCTCTTAAAACTAGACTACAATAACCCCAAGCGAAAAAAAATGTATCTAACACTTTCCCCCTGCCAGATGTGTGCTAAAGCAATTGTCAATGCAGGAATTGATGAAGTTGTGTACAATGCAGAATATAGAGATCTGTCAGGTGTAGAGATCCTAAAAGATTCAGGTGTGGTAACTAGAACCTTTTCTTCTACACGAGAATAGATATTATAGTAGGAGTAATTTTTTGTGGAGCAGTGTAAATGCGTTCTGACGACAACAATATGACATTAAGCGAAATATCAAGAATCTGTACAACGACGTACGCGAAGTCTCTAAGGGCATGCGCGATAAGTCAGGGACAACTCTTGGAGTCATTTCTTGAAACCCGAGACCTTACACTTCTATTAGAGGAAGACGAGGTTGCGTTCACTGATGACGATGCAAATGCCTTGAAAGCCGCAGTTGACGATCTTAAGAAAAAGGTCGACGACGTCAAGAAGCTAAACGATTCAGCTTTGGGCGGCAAGATGAAAGGCTCAGTCTCAGCAATTGAAGGCCTCATGGGAGAGATTCCTGATGTCTCGTCAATTGCAAGTCTGGCAACAGCTGGTGAGGGCGAAAAGCTTAAAAAGGCGCTAGAAGATCTCAATGAGCCTATCAACAAGGTCGGTGAGGCTATAGCCATAATGACACAAGCCTTGCAGGACGTAGCACAAAACATTTCAGCTGCTGCAAAAGGCATTACAGATGAGCAAAAGAAATTAACAGTTGGTGAGCTAGCTGAAAAAGCTAAAAATAAAGAGCTTAAGACAGCAGACGGAAAAGACATAGATTTCCCAGATCCCGACTCGATCAAGAAAGGCGCTTCAAAGGCGCTAGAGACACCAAGCTGGTTCCAAAAAGCCCTCAAAACAGGTATGGACGCAGCAAAGTCCGACTCCGGTGGCTTTTTTGATAAGGCCGTTTCTTTCATGAAGGGCCTTTTCGGAGGCGGTGGCAGTGACAAGCTAATTGATCCAGAAACTTTTGCAACAGAATTTATGGAGCTTACTTTAGAAGAGCTAGCTGCAGGCTCTAAAGCTGCTGCTGACATAACAAGTAGTATGCAAGAAACTGTTGCACAAAATGCTGAAGCTACGGGCGCTGCACAAGCCTCCGCTGCGGCTGAAGCAGAGGATGACAAGGGTGATGATAAAGAATTACCCGACTCTGCAAAGAAAGCTGAAAAGAGACCAGAATTCAGCATTGATGATCTTATTAAGCTACTGGCAATTCAAAATGCCTCCGCAGCCAAGACTCTAGAGGGTCTACCGGAAGAAGAACAGGAAGCTGCTGTCGCAGATGATCTTGAGCAGATCCAGGGTGGTGAGGTTAGTCCTGAAGATGCCTTAGCTGACGTTGCAGAAGATGCAGAAGAAGCAGCTGATGCCCCTAAGTGGTCTGATATTAGCAAAGAATTCTTAAGTGTCTTAGGCGATGAGTCTAAGCCCGAAGGCGAAGAGTTATCAGCGAAACTCAAAGACGATGAAGATTGGGCTAAAATCGCGGGCGCCAAGATAAACATGTCTGAAGGCTTTGTGCCTTCGTCACTTCCAATGTCAATACTTCTTCGAGAAGATATTGCATTCGATGATATTTTAAAAGCAGCATCAGATGTTATTGATGATGAAGCAAAAGCTAAAAAGTCAGCAGTGACCCTAGCCAATTCTATTGTAGACGCCGGCGTAGAAGTTCCCGATATTCCTACTGAAGAAGAAGGCCCTGAGGCAACAGCTG
>Ga0115000_10005506_pt1 | contig 10148 bp, 11 predicted proteins | sample ArcticOcean_MG_C_6_FD_89690 | JGI IMG/M metagenome (GOLD analysis project Ga0115000, IMG submission 89690) | Marine microbial communities from western Arctic Ocean - ArcticOcean_MG_CB8_128 | ecosystem: Environmental > Aquatic > Marine > Oceanic | place: Arctic Ocean: Canada Basin | collected... | reverse complement strand
GATTCTAAAGATAAAGGCTGCAAATACACCCCACATTATGATTTGTTTTCTATTTTTTGGAGCAAAGTTTGCTGCTACCATGCCTATAATGATGGCATTATCTGCAGCCATTACTATGTCAATGAATATGATTTGAATAAATATTAAGGTTTCTTCTATCACTTTATATATTTTATAATTATATTATCTAATTAATGCAATTAAATCATATAAATGTGACTATTTTTTGTGTTGCAATCAAATCTACTTCGTTGTGAAATTGATTTTTAGATAATTTAACGGAGGGAAAATGAAACTAATTAAAAATACGTTGGCTATATTAGTTGCGATATTATTTAGTGCTAATTTAGTTAATGCTGCTGAAAAATGGGACATGGCTCTTGCTTATGGAGCTGGAAATTTTCATTCAGCAAATGCTACAGAGTTTGCCAAAAATGTTAGTGAAAAAAGTGATGGCAAGTTAACAATTGTTACTCACCCAGGCGGCTCATTATACAAAGGTGGTGAAATATTTAGAGCTGTTAGAACTGGTCAAGCTCAAATTGGAGAAAGATTTATGTCTGCTCTTGGAAAGGAAGATCCATTATTAGAAATAGATTCTCAACCATTTTTAGCTTCAAGTTATTATGATGCCATGAAACTGTATAAAGCTTCTAAGGCAGAAATAGTTAAAGGTTTAGATGCCAAAGGCTTAGTATTTTTATATGCTGTGCCATGGCCAGCCCAAGGTCTCTACAGCAAAAATGCAATCAGTAGTGTTGCAGACCTAAAAGGATTAAAATTTAGAGCTTATAACAGTTCATTAATTCGTTTAGCAGAATTGACTGGTATGGCGCCAACAAAAATTGAAGCTGCCGAAATTAGTCAGGCATTTTCTACAGGCGCTGTCGAAAGTATGATTACATCTCCTACTACTGGAAAAAATAGTAAGATTTGGGAAAACGGAGTAGCATATTTCTATGATATAGCAGCTTGGTTTCCTAAAAATATGGTAATCGTAAATAAAGATGCTTGGAATAAATTAGATTCTGATACTCAAAAATTAGTAATGTCTGAAGCTGCTAAAGCAGAAAAAAAAGGTTGGGCATTATCTAAAAAGGGCAACAAAAGCGATAAAAAAGCTTTATCTGATGCCGGTATGAAAGTTGGAAAAGTAAATTCAGCTTTGAAAAAACATTTCCAAGAAGTTGGAGCAACTATGTCTAAAGAATGGGCCGAAAGAGCTGGTTCAAGAGGGCAAGCTGTTTTAGCTGCTTATAAATAATAAAATTAAAACTAAAAAAAGGCCGTATAATTAAACGGCCTTTTTTTCTATGTTTAATAAAATTAACAACTATCTAAAAAATCTTTATCAGCTGTCAGGTTATATAGCTGCAATGTTTCTAATATTTGTTGCAATATTTATTCTTATCGGGATAGCTTCTAGATTATTTGGTTTTTATATCAGAGGTCTTGCGGAATACTCAGGCTATTGTATGGCTGCATCTTCTTTTCTTGCGCTAGCCTATACGTTTGGAGAAAAAGGTCATATTAGAATTACATTATTTTTAGAAAAAGCAAGTAAAAATATTAAAAGAATTTTGGAATTATGGTGTTTGTCTGTAGCAACTTTTTTTTCATTTTTTTTGTCTTTTTATTTTATTAAAATGTTAATTGTTTCAATTGATTTTAAAGAGAGAAGCGAAGGAGCAGATGAAATTTATATTTGGATACCCCAAACAACAGTAGCAATAGGATCAACAATATTTTTTATTTGTGTATTACATAATTTTATTTTGTTAATCTTAAAAAAAAACAACAAATAGTATGCCTGAATTATTTTTAACAATATTCTTTATATCAATTTTATTAATGTTTTTGGGGAGTGGTGTGTGGGTAGCTATAAGTATGATAGGGGTTTCTGCAATCGGTATGTTGATTTTTACTACTAGACCTGTTGGAGATGCTATGGCTACAACAATTTGGGGAACAAGCTCTTCTTGGACTTTAACTGCATTACCATTATTTGTCTGGATGGGAGAAATATTATATCGAACTAAATTATCTGAAAATTTGTTTAAAGGTTTAGCTCCTTGGATGTCACGTTTACCTGGTGGATTAATTCATGTTAACGTTGTTGGTTGTGCATTATTTGCAGCCATCTCTGGTTCATCTGCAGCTACGGTTGCTACAGTTGGAAAAATGTCTATTCCAGAATTAAGAAAAAGAAAATACCCAGAAAGACTATTATTGGGAAGTTTAGCAGGATCTGGAACTTTAGGACTTTTAATTCCACCTTCTATTATATTAATAATTTATGGCGTAACGGTACAAGAATCGATAGCTAAACTTTTTATTGCTGGAATTATTCCAGGAATTATGATTGCAATTTTTTTTATGCTTTATGTTATTGTTTGGTCTGTCGTAAATAAGGAAAAAATGCCTCAAGTCAAAGAAAGGTTTTCTTTTTCCAAAAAAATTAAAGCATCAGCGCAATTAATTCCAGTTATCTTATTAATTACATCAGTTATTGGATCTATATATGTAGGTGTTGCAACAGCTACAGAAGCTGCATCTTTAGGAGTTGTTGGAGCGTTAATTCTATCTTTTTTTCAAAAAAGCTTAAACAAAGAAAGCTTTAAATTATCATTATTAGGAGCAACAAAAACGTCATGTATGATTGCGTTTATTTTGGCTGGATCTTCATTTTTAGCTTTAGCCATGGGATTTACTGGCTTGCCCAGAAATCTTGCAATTTGGATACAAGAAATGAATTTATCACCATATGTTTTAATTTTCGTTTTAACATTATTTTATATTATTCTAGGAATGTTTTTGGATGGCATTTCTGCAGTTGTACTAACTATGGCAATTATAGAACCAATGATAAGGCAAGCTGGTTTTGATATGATTTGGTTTGGTATTTTTTTAGTTATTGTAGTAGAAATGGCACAAATAACTCCTCCAGTTGGGTTTAATTTATTTGTACTTCAAGGACTGGCTAATAAAGATATGGGATTTATTGCAAGAAGTGCATTTCCACTTTTTTTGTTATTGGTTTTTTCTGTTATTGTAATAATTATTTTTCCTGAGATAGCATTATGGCTTCCACAACAGATGATTCAGACAATTAAATAAAAGGGTCATAACCCCATTGTAAGATCGCTTGCCTTTGTCTTCTTCTACAATTTATATCACCTGGTTCACAATTTTTTTTTATAGCAGTTACATGTCTGGTAAAATTTTTCCATCTTTTAATTTGCACACCATCTATATGAGTTATGCGCCTACCTTTTGTAAATCTACAATACCATTGAAACCAGCCTAAAGGATCTTCTTTAAATATCCAACCTTTTTCTATCCAGTGTTCTCTTGATAAGCCTGCTCTAATTTTAAAATAATTTTCATTTATATCGAAAGTTTTACTTAGTTTTGCTTTGGTAAACCAAGACTTAGGATATTCTTTTGTTTTCCCTTCAAAATATGAGCCACCAAACACTCCAAGCTCTAACATTTTTTTTGGGCTTAATTGAGGTTTAAAAATTTTATATAAAAAATTTATTTCCGTAGATTTTACGGGTTTCATTTTAATTATTTTCTATTAACTCTTTTAGTTCCTTGTACTCTTCACACGTGCAGCCATTTAATACTTGAAGTCTTTCTTTTGCTAATTCTATCCTATTGGTTTGAACATAAAGTTCACCCAAATATTCATTTATACCTAAATGTCCTGAATCAAAACTTAACCCCTTAAGATAAAATTTTTCTGCTTTTTCAAAATCCCCAGTTTTTCTTAACACAAACCCGAGGTAATTTAATATATCTGGATTTTTTTTATCTTTAGCATAAGCTTTTTCTAGTTTGCCATAACCTTTTAAATATAATTTTTTTGCTTTTTCAATTTTATTTTTTTTCTCCAATTTTTTTGCTCTTAAAACTAATCTTTTTGCTTCTTTATATAAATTTGAATAATTATCACCACCACCATCACCTCCCGCAGCGTAAGCTAAATTTAAATTAAGAAATAGGGCAAAAATTGTAAAGAAATTTAATAAAAATTTAATATTTTTTTTCATTTAAGTATAATTTTATTAAATGAATTTAGTCATATTATCTAATGGTTTTAAAGTCACACCTGATATTATAAGGCCTTCTTTAATTTGTTTTGCAGTATTGACTGCATTCTCTCCATCGCCGTGAACACAAATAGAATCTATTTCACATGAAATTTCTTTCCCTGAGTAACAATTTAATGCTTGATTTTCAATCATTTTGATCACATGTTTTTTAGCAATTTCAGGATCTGTTATCATTGCATTTCTTTTTGTTCTAGAAACTAAATTTCCATCATCTTCATAGTTACGATCAGCAAATATCTCTGTCGCAACTTTCATGCCAAGTTTTTTTCCAGCTTTTGCCATTTGAGATCCTGTTGGAACTAAAAATATTAAATCTTTATTAACTTTTATTATGGACTCAGAAATAGTTTTTGCTAATTCATAGTCTTCACAGCCCATGTTGTTTAAAGCCCCATGAGGTTTAACATGAGTTATTTTCATTTCTTTATTATCAGCTATCTCGGAAAGTATATTTATTTGTTCAATAATTAATTTAATAATTTCAGATGTTGATAAATTAAGCCTTTTTCTTCCAAAATTTTCCCTGTCATTAAATGAAGGGTGAGCTCCCACACTAACTTTATTTTTTTTAGATATTTCTATAGTTTTTTCCATGGTAGCTTTATCCCCGGCATGGTAACCGCAAGCTATATTAGCTGAATTTACAATATTTAATAGAATAGGATCATTCTCAGTTGAGTGTAATTTTGAACTTTCTCCTAAATCACAGTTAATATTAATTTCCATATTTTAAATCCTTGGTTTATTTAATAAGGAATTGTCACTATTATATCAACTTATGTTAAAGAAACTAAATAATATAGGAGATTCAGCAGTAGTTTGTGATTTTGGAGATGAAGTAAATCAATCAATTAATAATGAGGTAATTAAACTATTTCATTATGTAAAAAGACAAGCTGCGTTAGGCAATATTGAAGGTATATTAAATTGCACACCTTCTTATAATAAATTGTTAGTTAGCTTTGATTTAGCCAAAACTAGCTCAAAGAATATTTATGATTTTTTAAATTCTATCCAATTAAAAAATTTAAATTTCAAACAAAATAAAAAAACATGGATCATTCCTATTTGTTATGACTTTGAAATAGATTTAGAAAATATGAGCAGAGAACTAAAATTAGACAAAGAAGAAATAATTAATATTCATTTAAATTCAATATTTTTTATTTATATGATCGGCTTTGTACCTGGCCATCCTTTTATGGGAGATTTAGATCCTAAACTTTTTTTAAATCGTTTAAAAACCCCAAGAGTAAAAGTGCCTTCTGGGTCAGTCGGTATTGTTGAAAAGTTTTGTAATATTTATCCATATGAGAGTCCAGGAGGATGGAACGTCATAGGAAGATCACCAACAAAGCTTTTTAATGCTAAAGATAGCGTTAAACCAAACCTGCTCTCACCCGGAGACACGGTAAGATTTAAATCAATATCAAAAATGGAGTTTAACAATTATATTAATGAACAATAGTACTTTTAAAGTTTTAAGACCTGGAATTAATACTACTTACCAAGACGAAGGTCGTTTTAGTGTACAACACCTTGGTATTCCAACAGGTGGTTGTATGGATCATCAATCTTTTTTACTTGCTAATGAATTGGTGGGTAACAAAAAAAAATATGGCGTTATTGAGTTTGCTTATCAAGGCCCACTATTAAAATTGATTAAAGGAAAAACTAAAATAGCTACAACGGGTAATATTTTTTTTAAAATTACGAATTTAAACAATGAAACTATTATTGGAGAATGTAATAGAAGTTATAATTTAAATGAAGGTGATAGCATAGATATTTTGGCTACTAACAAATCTACTTATGGCTATATGTCTGTTGAGGGTGGTTTTAAAATTGAATCTTTTTGTAATAGTGTATCAACTCTATCAAAAAAAGGCATAGGAGCTAACAACGGAAATAAGATTAGTTTAGAGGATAAAATAATAACTAACACAAATAGAAAAAATGAAAATAATTTTAAGGCTAGTATTTTATTAGATAATCCAAACACAATTAGAGTGTTAAAAGGTCCTCAATATAATTTTTTTTCGGAAAAAAGTAAAAAATTATTTTTTTCTCAATCTTACAAAGTTTCTAATTTAACTGATCGCATGGGTATGAGGCTAGCGGGTGAAGCTTTGAAAAATGTTATAAATACTAATATTAGATCAGAAGGGATTACCAAAGGAGCAATACAAGTGCCTGCTGATGGCCAACCAATTATACTTTTATCAGACGGTCCTACAATTGGAGGATATCCAAAAATAGCTAATATAATAACTGCCGATTATGATTTGCTAATTCAAAAAATACCAGGGACAAATATTTCTTTTAAGTGTATAGATCTCAAGGAAGCTGAATTATTATACAAAAAAAAACGTGATAATATTTCTAAAATTATAAAAAATATAAAAGAGATAAATTGATACTACTAAATAAAGTTCCTGGTTCAATTTTGGTTATTTTTGGAGCTATATGTTTGAGCTTTGGAGGAATAATCGTAAAATCATTTGAAGGAGCAAATTTATGGCAAATTCTTTTCTGGAGACAATTTTTTTTTATAATTGTAGTAGCTTTATATTTAATTATTACTTATAAAAAAAATTTTTTTAAAATTTTTTATCAATCTGGTATTCCAGGTTTAATCGCTGGACTGTTTCTGGGATTTGGTTTTGCTTCTTATGTGTTTGCTATGTATTATACTACTGTAGCCAATACACTTTTTATAATTACAACAGAGACAATTTTTTTAGCGTTTTTTGGTTACATTTTTTTAAAAGAAAAAATTAATTTAGTAACTTTTATTTCTATTTTATTAGGTATGTCTGGCGTTTTGTTGATTGTTGGAAGCTCTTTGTCTATTCAAACTAATGAGCAATTTTTTGGAAATATTATTGCGTTTATAATGCCAATTTCTTTTGCTGTTTTGATAGTAGTTGTAAGAAAATATCCTAAAACCGATATGGTTCCAGCCCAATTCACAGCTGGTGTTATGGCTGCACTTATTGGTTTTTTAGTGGCTGGAAATATTTCAGTTTCTCTACATGATCTTTTTTTAGGTTTTTTGGCTGGAACTTTTCAAATTGGATTTGGTTTTATTTTAATCACTATAGGCTCACAAAAAACTCCAGCTGCAGTTGTTGGAGTATTAATGTTAACTGAAGCAGTGCTTGGTCCCATATGGGCGTGGTTATTTATAAATGAAATACCACCCATAAGTGTTATTATTGGCGGTGGAATTATAATTTTAGCAATTCTTTTTGAATTTATACTAAGTAAAAAAAAGAATAGTTTTAATATTTGACATTTAAATATATCTAGCAGAAACTGTCATTAATACGGGAGAGACCAATTTATTTGGCGCCGAAGGAGCAACCACCCCGGAAACTCTCAGGCAAAAGGACCGTACATAATAACTCTGGAAAGAAGGCGCAGCCTCACCGAAGGAGCAAATCTCTCAGGTAACAAGACAGATGGGGTACTATAGAGTTATTATGGAAATACAAAAAACAGCATTATATGAATATCATAAAAATCTTGGAGCTAAATTTGTTCCATTTGCAGGATATCAAATGCCAGTTCAATATACTTCAGGGATAATAGAAGAACATAAGCTTACACGAAGTAATGCAGGTTTGTTTGATGTTTCACACATGGGACAACTCTTTATTGAAAATAAGAATGGCTTAATAGAAGAGCTAGAAAAAATTATTCCAATAGATTTAAAAAATATTAAAATTAATCAATCTAAATACTCTTTCCTTACAAACCAAAATGGAGGCATCTATGATGACTTGATAGTAACAAAAGTAGAAAATGGTTTTACTGCAATTCTTAACGCAGCGTGTAAAGAAAATGATTATAAAATAATCAAAGAAGCGCTTGGTAAAAAATTCAAAATTATACTATATGAAGATTTATCACTAATTGCTTTGCAAGGACCTAAGTCTGCTGAAATTCTAGAAGGGGAGATTAACGGAGTTTCATCTCTTAAGTTTATGAATGGAAATAATTTTTCGTACAATGAAAATAAATTTTATATTACAAGATCAGGATACACAGGCGAAGATGGCTTTGAAATTTCACTTCCAAATAAAGTAGTTGAATCATTTGCAAAAATTTTAGTATCCAAAGGTGCGCAACTGATCGGTTTGGGAGCTAGAGATACTTTAAGATTAGAAGCTGGTTTGTGTTTGTATGGACATGATATTGACGAAACAACTACACCAATTGAAGCAAATCTTAAATGGGCGATATCAAAAAGAAGAAGAGAAGAGGGTGGATTTTTAGGATATAGTAAAATTAAATCAAATATTAATGGTAGCCTATCTCGCTTAAGAGTAGGCATTAAACCATTGGGAAAAATTATTGCTAGAGAAGGTACAAAAATATTTTCTCAAGACAAAAATGAGATTGGATTTGTAACTAGTGGAACTTATGGACCAAGCGTAAACGGATCTATTGCTATGGGTTACGTGAAATATGATTTTGCAAAATTTGGTACAAAAATTCTCTTGGAAGTTAGAGGAAAAAAACATGAAGCAATAGTAGCTGAACTTCCTTTTTATAAAAAAAACTATGTGAGGTAAAAATGAGTGATGTTAAGTTTTCTAAAGAACATGAATGGATTAAAGTGGAAGGTGATATTGTAACAATAGGAATCACCCAACATGCAACAGAGATGTTGGGTGATATTGTTTTTGTAGAGTTGCCTGAAAATGGAACTACTGTAGAAAAAAATGGAAATGCAGGTGTAGTGGAATCTACTAAGGCTGCAAGTGATATTTATACACCCGTTTCAGGCGAAATTGTCGAATGTAACCATTCTATAGTCGATGACCCTTCAAAAATTAATTCTGATCCTGAGAATCAAGGTTGGTTCTTTAAATTAAAAATTAAAGATAAATCAGAAATGAACTCTTTAATGGATAAAGAAACATATGATAAATTTGCAAAAGAAAATGCTAGTTAAATGTTAAAAAACGCCCAAAAAGATTTTATACAAAGACATATAGGATCCTCTGAAGAAGAGCAAAAAGTTATGCTTCAAGAGTTAGGGTATAAAAATTTAGATGAGTTAATTTCCAAAACAGTACCAGAAAAAATTCTGATAAAAGAAAATTTAAGTATAGGCGATCCTAATTCAGAGTACAAAGCACTTAGAAAATTAAAAAATATTTCTAAAAAGAATAAAGTTTTTTCAAGTTTTATTGGAATGGGTTATTACGGAACTTATACCCCGTATGTGATACTAAGAAATATTTTAGAAAACCCAGGATGGTACACTTCTTATACTCCATATCAGCCCGAGGTAGCTCAAGGTAGGCTAGAGATGTTAATGAATTTTCAACAGATGATAATTGATTTTACTGGCATGGATATTGCAAATGCATCTCTTTTAGATGAAGGAACAGCTGCGGCTGAAGCTATGGGACTAAGTTATAGACTATGTAAAAATGATTCAAAAAAAGTATTTGTTTCAAAAAACTGCCACCCTCAAACCATTGATGTAATCAAAACAAGAGCTGAACCGTTAGGCTTAAAAATAATAATAGGAGACGAAGATAAAGATATTAATGAAAATATTATTTGTGGAATTTTACAGTACCCAGGAACTCTAGGAGATATAAAAGATCCTAGTGAAGCTATCAGCAAAATACATAAGTACAATGGAAAAGCAGTATTGGTTTGCGATCTATTAGCTCTTGCTAAGCTTAAAACACCAGGTGAATTGGGAGCCGACATAGCAGTTGGAAGTTCACAACGTTTTGGTATTCCAATGGGATACGGAGGTCCACATGCAGCTTTTTTTTCTACTAAAGATGAATACAAGAGATCAATGCCAGGAAGAATAGTTGGGGTTTCAGTAGATAGACATGGTAATAAAGCTTTTAGATTGGCACTACAAACAAGAGAACAACATATAAGAAGAGACAAAGCTACGAGCAATATTTGTACTGCACAAGCTTTACTTGCAATAGTTTCAGCTGCATACGCTGTATATCATGGGCCACTAGGAATTAAAAAAATAGCCGAAAG
>Ga0115000_10005502_pt1 | contig 10151 bp, 5 predicted proteins | sample ArcticOcean_MG_C_6_FD_89690 | JGI IMG/M metagenome (GOLD analysis project Ga0115000, IMG submission 89690) | Marine microbial communities from western Arctic Ocean - ArcticOcean_MG_CB8_128 | ecosystem: Environmental > Aquatic > Marine > Oceanic | place: Arctic Ocean: Canada Basin | collected... | reverse complement strand
GAAGATGATGAAGATGATGAAGACGAAGAAGACGAAGAAGTCTATGATGCCTCAGTAGTAAATGAAGTTCTTGCAAATCTTGGATATGATCCAACAAATGAATATGAAGATACTCCAGAAGGGTTAACAAAAATGACTCAAGAAGTAGCTTCTAAATTAGCTGATGAAAGGATTGATGATTTATTAGAAGAGTATCCCAATGTTAAAGCACACTTAGAGTATGTTATGAACGGAGGAGAATCTAATACGTTTTTAGAAGCTAATCATAAAGAAGGAGATTATGAATTGTTAGAAATCCGTGAGGATGATATTAACACTCAAAGAAATGTCTTAGGTAATTACCTACATTTAAAGGGTCATGATAAAGATTTTATCAATGAACTTTTAGAAGATTATGAAGATAACGGTAAATTACTTGATAAAGCTACCTTAGCTAAAGATGCAATGTCTAAATATCAACAAGAGCATCGAAGTAAGATTCAAGAGGAGCAAAGACTAACGACTCAGCAGCAAACCGAACAAAATAATGAATTTTGGTCTGGCGTTGCAAATACCATTCAAGACTCTAGAGAGTTTGCTGGTATAAAAATTACAGAGAGAGAAAAGAAAGATTTTTATCATTACATTTCTCAACCTGTAGATAAGGCTGGTAAAACCCAGCGAGATTTAGATCATTTAGAAGCTGACATGGATGTAAAGTTAGCAATAGATTATCTAATGTATAAGGGATTTAATCTTGATGAGATTGTAGGTAGACGAGCTAAAACGAAAAGCACACAATCTTTAAGAGCTAAACTCTCGAAGAACGAGGAAGATTTAAAAAGTACTAAAAGAAAAAGACGTACAGTTAAAAACGTTGATTTCGATGATTTAGATCTTTCTATTTAACTAATTTGGCAATTCGCTGGTTAAACAGCTTTTGTATAACACTTAAAAATAAATAAAAAATGAACGGAACAAACATTAACGTGCAAAAAAATTATTATAATGATGCACAAATGACAGATATGAACAGTCTGTCTAACGCTTTAATGTCTAAGCCTACGGAGCTTTCTCCTATCATTACTCATTTAGCTGGTAAAGACGATAAACGTTTTCCTCTATCTTTCTTAACAGAAGGTGTGGGTAACACTAAGTCAATCGATAGATTAGAGTATGAGTATAGAGTAAAGACCCACACGCTTAAGACACGACCTATTTCGGTTGCAACTGCTGGTACCTTGGGTGCAGGTGGAGCAACTTTTGTATTAACTTTCCCAGATAAATGGTTTGTATTCCCTTACGTATTAGTAAATAGCGTAGGAGATCAAGCTAGAATCATGCAGGAACCTGTCCAAGTTGGCAATGACTGGCAATATACTTGTCAATTAATTGATCCTGCTGGAGTTGGTATTACTGTTGGTGGTACTATCGGGGACTTATGGGCTCAAATGTATGCACCTGTAGGAGTTGACTTCTCAAGAGGAAACGCTTCTAACTGGGAAACTCCAGGAAAGGTACGTAACAAAATTGGTACTGTAAGAAAGTCTTACCACATGTCTGGTAATGCTAAAGATTTTGTAGCTGAGTTTACTTTACCAACGAAAGGAGGTAAATCAACTAAGTTATGGATGGATTATGAGGAGTATACTCACATGTTAAACTTCAAAGAAGAATGTGAAATGTACTACTGGTATGGAGAAAAAACGTATGATGCTGCTGGACAGACTTTCATGAAAGATGAGAATGGACAACCTGTTGTTGTTGGTCCTGGTCTTTTATCACAAATCATCAATAAAGATACTTACTCTACTTTAACAGAGGGTAAAATCAAAAACATTATTGGAGATTTATTCTATGGAATGACTGATGCATCTGCAAAACAAGTAACACTGTACACTGGTACAGGTGGTGCAAGAGAGTTTGATGAAGCTCTAAAAGGTCACTTCGGAAATACTAGCAATAGCTGGAAAATCGGAGGTGAAAATAGATTCATCACAGGATCCGGGAGATCACTAGGTATGAGTGGTTACTTTACTTCTTATGAGCATGTAGATGGTCATACAGTAAATGTAGTTAAATTACCATTATTTGATCATGGACCTGTTGCACAAGCACGAGCGAAACACCCAGTTACTGGATACTCTTTAGAGTCTTACAGAATGGTATTCGTTGATCAATCTAACTATGATGGCCAAAATAATCTTCAAATGATCTCTAAGAAAGGTCGTGAGATGATGAGATGGGCTGTTGCAGGATCAGTAGTGCCTAGAGGATTTGATGCTGGAACTTCTAGAGCTTCTGACGTGGATGGTGCTTCTGTACACATGTTGAAAACTGCTGGTATTGTATTGAGACGTTTCGATACTTCACTAGATATTCAATGTGTAGCGTAAGGCACAAACGTGCGTCTATATATATTGGTTTTTAATTAAGGTTGTGGGGGAGCAATCCCCCGCGGCTTTGGTTAATTAATTATAGGAGAGTTATTCTTTACATCCGACTAATTTAAACTTTAAAAGAACTATTATTATGAACAGTAAAAAAATATTCCTTCGAAGAAAGGAAGCAAACAATCATTTACCTAAAGAGGTACAAGCTGAAGCAGTTTCAAGGCTCAGTAGTGTGTATGTAAATCGTCAACCTTTAAAAGCTTTTGACTCCGAAGATGAGGATAAGTATTTAAAAGGTATTTTAGATGTTAATCCAGATCATGTAGATTGGCCAAGACATTCTAAAACATTTTGGGCGGATATGTCAATACCTGTAGGATTTACAGGAGTTGAATTAGAAATTGGTATGGATACTAAGGATCGTCCTATCAGTATTATGGATTTTATTAAATATAGATTTGCTGTAAGGCATCCACAAGTAGCTTTAACAAAAGAAGAAATGGATGGAAGTAAGACTAAAAGATTCTATATTCAAGATCTCTCAAGAGAAGACTCTAAGAGAAACAATGAAATTCAAGTATTGAAAGATGCGGACAAAGAATTCATCAAACTGGCAGCTGATACAGTTGCTATGAAAAGAGTATTAAGAATATTATCTACTACTAATCCGGATTTATTATCTGGAGATCAGATAGAAAATAATCTCTATTCTCTGAAACAAGCAGAACCTAAGAAATTCTTAAGGATAGCTACAGATAAGAACTTAGCAACCATAGCAGAAATTGAAGAAATGGTTTCAGCTGGAGTAATAAGAAGAATTGGAAATCAAGTTATCTTTATTGATGAGATAATTGGAGAAACCTTAGATGATGCAGTAATTTTTATGAAAAATAAAAAGAACTCTGGTCAATTAACGATTATGAGGGCTAAACTAAAAGAACTAGCGTTATAATATGAATGTAGGAGAGATGCATATAGCAATTCAGCAAGGAGTGGATAAGATTAATTCATTCCAAGCTGATATGCTATTACCAGAAGAAATTGATTTAGAATTAAATCAGGCTCAAGGAAAATTTATTAATACCAAATATGGTAAAGGTAATAAATTTCAAAAAGGATTTGAACAATCCCAAAAACGTATTGATGATATTAGAACTTTAGTAGATGAGATTCTCTTACCTGCTACATATAAAGAACAATTAGATACAAATGTATGGGTTGATACTGTAAGATTACCAGACGATTATATGCATTTAGTTAATACTAGAGCTCATGTGTGGCATAACTCTAACTGTGCTCCTATGAAGGAGGACACTGATTGGGAAACTTCAACTATTAATAATTATCTTTACTTTGAACTCCCAATGTCATCTTTAATGAATACAACACTGGCGGATTCTGTTGCAGGTATATATGTAACACCAGATATTTCTGGAATGGTATCAACTACAACTTTTCCTCCTTTCTTTATATCAGGGGCTGCTACTATATTTGATAATAATGTTACTGCATTGTCATATTCTAATAGTGATCCAGCGGGAATGATATCTTTTAGATCTCATATGGAAACAGGAGTAGCATTAAATTGGTGGGGACACTGGGAAAATTTTCTTAGTGTAACTAGTCCAGGAAATATTTTATTAAGACTATGGCCTGCGACATATCCTCTAGCTAATTGTGATCCTACATTAGGAGTTGTATGGAGTGTAGTAGCTGTTGATTCTGTTGGTAAAGTATTACATACAGATCTTTTAAAGTGTGAGGCTGGTTTAGATATAACTAGATCTCTGATGAGTAGTGATGATGGCGTGGTATTGAATAAAAAATCTAGTAAATTTGTACAACAAGATGATATCTTTACTATGTTGAAAGATCCATTTAATACTACAACTCTGGAAAACCCACTATATACTATACGTGACAATAAATTAGACCTCTACACTAATGATATATTTATAATAGAAGAGGTAAAATTAACTTATATAAGAAAACCGGCAGAGATTTCGTTATCTTTGCAAGTAAGCTGTGAACTACCCGAACATTCTCATAGGGAGATTGTAGACATGGCCGTGAGTAGTATTTTAGAATCTATTGCAGATCCTAGATACAAAACTCATGAAATTGAGGTAAATAAAAATGAATAATAAATTTTAAAAATTTAAAAAAATGACAAAACAAATAATTTTCGGAGACGATGTATCAAGTGCTACAGCGTTTGGTATCAGATGTGTAAATCAAGCTGGTACATTATTAACTACAGCTCCTGCATCTGGGAAATTCAGATTCGAACGACTTAATGCTGGTGGTGCTGTAAGTGAAGTAAAATCACCTTGGATAGATGTAGCTGATGTAATTTTTGCTAATGTTGGAACAGGTGCTGTTGCAACTGCTCAAACAGCAGCTATGACTCTAGTTGAAGATGCTGTAACTCCTGATGTAGGTTACTTTAAAATAATTGATACTTCTGCTGGATATGAGCCTTTTGCAAGAAAGGGTTATGAAATATCTTTAGCTGTTATGGGTGGTGTTGCTGGTGCGATCGCTGCAGACTTAGCTACTCAAATTACTGCTGATATAGCAGCTGGTAACCTACCGTGGGTAGCTTCTGCTGTTGCTGTTGGTGCAGTACTTACTCTTACAGGTACTACTTTTACAAATGGTGCTTCAGGTAATTCAATGACTAATTTTCAAGTAGCTTTTGATCCACAATCAAGTCTTGCAACTTGTACAGTTCCAACTTTAGCTGCTGGTTCAGTAGGTACTGGTGATGTAGAAGTAATGATGAAATTAGAAAGAGAGAACTTAGGTTCTGGTGTATCTGATTACGATCGAGCTACATACTTACCAGATGGTACAGTTACTTATGCTTCTGCTGGATTCCCATATGAGTTAAGTACAATCACATGGAAGAACTCTACTCCTAACCAAATTAATGGTGTGGATAATGAAAGAGTTCTTATCCTAGCTACACGAAATAGTGCTGCTGCTGTTGCTCCTGCTACAGGAACTGAGCCTGGTACTATTGTTGCTGCTCTATAAGCACTGACAACTTTATAAGATTATAGGGGGTGAAATATCCCCCTATATATCTTTTTAACCTTTAAAACTTAACTACATGTCATTAAAAATTGTATCCGTTAGGCCAGATTGTCTAATGGTTTCTATCGATACCACAGATGCTTCAGGGGCAGCCATTGCCGGAGCTTTAACTGTAACAAATTATGCAACCTCTGTAGTCATTACTCATCCAGTTATTTTTACGGTTCCGGGTGAAACCCTTACAAATGATATTACTTTAATTGCTAATGGCGTATATGAAGTTGAATACGCTCAAGGAGGTACAGTTGTATCCTCAGCAGCGTTTATAGCAAGCTGTGATATAGACTGTTGTTTAACTAAATTAACCGAAGAGTTAATTCAATGCGGGTGTGAATGTCCTAGATGTTCTAAAGCACTTGCTAAAGCACAAAAAGTATATTTATTAATAACCACTGCTAAAGCTTCCGCTGAGCAAGTATATATTCTTGGAAATACCGGATATATACAAAATGCCTATGACAAGTATTTAAAAGCAAAAGAATTATGTGACCTGTCTTGCGGGTGTAATTGTTAAAAATTAAACTATGGGACAGATAGGGGTAACTCGACAGGTTATAATAAGTTCTGGTCCAAAGGACTTAACATCTACAGATGCTACAAAAAGAATTGTATGTACATGGGGAATAGCTGATGCTCTAGATAATGGCGCTCCTCATAGTCAATATGCAGATCCAAGTACACAGTGGATCGCTAAAGTAACTTCTATGGTAGACGTTACTGGTGATGGTATAATTCCAAATGGAGGATCCGTTGGGACCTTCCCTGATGGTTATCATTGGTTAGATTATGACGATGTCTCAATTTCTAACACTCTTTTTGCAAACAGTACAGGCTCATTTCCTAGTTGTGCTACTAGAACTATAAGGATCTCATGGGATTCTAATGATACTAAAGACTTTAAAGTTGTAATTCCTAATGTTATCAATAGCTGGAATCCCGCACACTACCAAGGAGGGGTATCCGGAAGTACAAATACCTTAATCGGGTACACGCTTAATAATGCTGAATATGCTACAACTGAATCTACGAGAGATGTAACGCAACATGATTGTGATGGGTTTCCAGGTGGAGTTAATGCATTTAAATTTGAGAATATAGTTGAGATGGATAGTGGGGCTTATACAGGAGTTCCTAATTATACTAACAACGCTGCTGTACAGAAAAATATTGTTACAAGAAGTAATAATATAGATTTATTACCTTCCTTTGATCAGGTACCTATATTAGGAGATGTTACAAGAGCTTGGGGAAGTGTAGCTCCAGGAGTTGATAACGAGGAATTTGCTTCGAATTTTCTACAGAGTATGGAAGGATCAGTAGGAGTGTTAAATGACTTGGTTTGGTATAGAGGGGCAACAGGATCTTTTAATGCTGATCTACCCTACTGGGATGGATCCAATTTAAAAATCTCTGTAGCAGCCGGTGAAAAAGCTGTAATAGCATGTAAACTAAGTGGGTTAAATCAATTTTATGTACCTTTAAATGATGGAAGACAAAAACTATTCCCTAAATTAACGATTAATGCTTCCAGTTCTACTGCGGCAGGAGGAGCATTTTATGCAGGAACATTTGAACATCTTTCAGCAACTATTGCTGGTAACTTTTCTAATGATGAAATTAAACCTTTTAACAACACCTCCGGCTCAACTGAAGCAGCACATCTAACTCCAGGGTCAATTAATTGGACACCGCCTCAGTCAATGTCAAGAACAGCTACTTATTATATAGTTTTTGATTGTTCTGCCTGTACTACGTCTTCTGTTATTGTGATAAATGATAAAACTCCTAGTGAAGTTGAAGGTTTATATGGGAGTGGAACAGCATTCTTTACCGGTACAGCTTTAAATACTGAAAGACTATCTAGTTCTAGTACTGGTAATAATATAGGTAATTTTGGCTCTGGTGCTATAAATCACCTTAACTCTTTATACGAAAATTACAGTTTTTCACTATCTGATTTGTCAGATATTAAAAGTATCCTACAAGGTTCGGCTGCTGACGCATCATTTAAGGGGGGTGCGGAGGGAGAAAAACATGTAGAAGCTATTACTAGTTGGTGGCCTGTGTATTCGCCAAACGTTCTTGGACAACCAATTACTTCCACGGCAGGTAATTATTTAGGAGATAATGGGTCTAAGTTTAATACTCTGATGCAAAAGATAGAAACCCAATATGCATCATCAGCATGGGACATGTCTAATTATGTAAATACAGCATCTGTCCCTATAAATGCTGTCCACCACCATGTTTATATAGTGCATCCGCATAGTTGTCCTACTCCTGAAAGTTTATGTATAACACAAAGTTGTGATAACTATGGTATTACCCAGACGGATTGTAGTGGTAATGTATCGACTGCGCTTGGCTTTGCTTTAATGGAGGATAGTATTGGAAATCCAGTAGAAAACGTTGATATTAATACCGTAGTGATGAATTATTGTGACGGTGTTTGGAATCAAGCTCCTCATAATATGACGTGTAATTGTAATAATGCAACTTGTGCTGAGTGTGGTGCGGATACCATTCATAATAATACAACATATACAGTTACTCAACACGACTGTACTACACCAATAGCAAATGGTACTTGGGGAGATATACAAGTAGATATTGGAGCTTTAGCTCAAGCTGATGGTCCTATAAGGGCTTTTATAGTACCTATATCAGTTGGATTAACTGGTACACCTATACATGGAGGTGTTACCCATACATCTCCAATTGGTAATGAAGAAGTTTGTTTTTATGAGATACCAAATAATACTGCAGCAGCTGTATTTGATGAACATACTCTTTATACAGCACATACATTAACTACTTGTGAACTGTATCTCCTATCAACTCTCTATGGTCAATATAATACACTATTAGATCCAGCTAATATAACTAATAATATTATTACTCAGGCTGGTCCAGTACTGGTCCCACCAGATGAAGGGACGTATGCAATCTTACTAATAGATGCTAATGGTTGTTTTACTTCAAGTCCACTGAAAAGTAATACAATTGAATTTGATGGGCCCCCTGGAATGAGAGTCTACGCGGCTGTTGGGTATGGGTGTTCACCAACAAATTCCGTATCGCTAACTATACATGGAGCTCCTTATGTAACTTCTGTAGCAACATTTATGTGGGGTGGACCAGGTGGTTTTACAGCAACTTCTCAAAATCTATCAGGATTAACTCTAGCAGGAAATTATACAGTTGGTATTTTTGATAATATGGATAATAGTAATCCAGACTGTTACACTGAACTAGTTCTCTCTGTTCCTGCTCCCATACCTCCACCTACTGTAACTTTAAACTGTCCTGGTACTTTTTGTATAGGTGGAACATTTGGAAATGTTATAGCTTCAGCTGTAGCAGGTGGTGGAGCAACTATTACAGATTATCATTGGTATGAAGGTACTACTCTTGTAGGGGCAACTGATTTAGGGTCTACTGGTACTAATTCTACATACAATCCGTTTAGCGTTTCTTGGGGTACTACTACAATTCATGTAGTTGTTACAGATAGTATAGGATGTCAAAGTAATACTTCTTGTACTATTACTCCTTGTTATACAGTAGATCAAAATACTTCTACAGCTGTTCTTTATATGGATCATTGGTGGGCATGTTACGGGGAAGATTTATTTTTTACAGGGGATTTACAAAGTAATTCCTGTCCTGTAGGGCAAGTAGTGTGGGAATATAGTTCTGATGGAGGTAGTACCTACACTGTTTTTGAAACCCTAGGAAATCTTTCTGCAGATATAACTAGTCAGTTACCTTATACAACTACTACTCCTCCAACGTGGGGTACCAATATAACACTAGGACTCTCCCCTCTACAAGTTAGAGTAACATATTTTACACTTCCAAATCCAGGAGGTTCATGCTCTCCTGTAGATCATATTTTCTATATAGATGGAATACAGCCTGTGTTAAGTTGCCCCCCAAGTTTAAATGAAACTTGTTGGAATGGCACACCTACACCTTTAACTGTTTCTGAAGTGAATAATTTTATAGGAACTTTCGTTTGGATGGATCTATCTGGAACTGTCTTACAAACAGATGTAAACACAAATATAAGTACATATCAACCGCTTGCAAATAATACACAACAAGATTTTACTGTAGCATTTTCAGTACAAGCGGCAGGAGGAGCATTTACATGTACAGCGGAATGTCTAGGTATACGAACAGTTTTTAGTGCGAACGTAGTACCAGGATTAAGCATAAGCAGTCTTACTCCTTGTATAGGAGATTCAGTGGCTATGACGGCAATAGCTCCTACAGCTGATTATGATTTTACGTTTGAGACGTCTACTGATAATGTTAATTGGACTCTATTAGGATTAGCAAATCAAGGTGCTGGAAATACGGCATGGCAATATCAACCAGGATTCAATCCTTGGGCAGGAGGAGATGTTTATTTAAGAGTAACTATAAATGATTTTACAGGATTGGGATGCGGCCCTTTTACAAGTTCAACTATATACGTTCAAACACTCCCAGGAGGATGTACAGACCCTCTTGCTTGTAATTATGATCCACTAGCAACTTGTGATGATGGTTCATGTCTATTACCTGGTTGTATGGATCCTTGCGCATTAGATTATGATCCAACAGCTACTTGTGATACGGGTATAACATGTACATTTCCGGCTCCACAACTGTTTTACAACTACTTTCCATCAG
>Ga0115000_10005498_pt1 | contig 10154 bp, 9 predicted proteins | sample ArcticOcean_MG_C_6_FD_89690 | JGI IMG/M metagenome (GOLD analysis project Ga0115000, IMG submission 89690) | Marine microbial communities from western Arctic Ocean - ArcticOcean_MG_CB8_128 | ecosystem: Environmental > Aquatic > Marine > Oceanic | place: Arctic Ocean: Canada Basin | collected... | reverse complement strand
TTCGCGTTCTGTAATCGTGCCAATTCCACCGATAAATTTTTTACTTCAGTGTCATACATATCATACTGCTCTTTAAAATTCTTAAAAACTTCTTCTGTCGCAGCATTACTTGCAATTGATCTCAAATCTTCAACAGTCACATTTTTCCCAATACCAGAATAAGCATCCCTAATTGTTGCAAATAAACAATCGCCACCACTTTCATTATCTACTATACCATAGTTTTCATTTTTCATAAATTTTTCTACCCAATTATGACCAGAATGTTCTTTAAAATTAGTTTTTTGATTATCTTCTTCGTCAACCACTTCGTCGGAAATAACAGGTTTTTCGTCATCATCTTCTGCGAATAATTCTTGTATAATGGTTTGTTTATTCGGAACCCTACCATCCTTCGATAATTCTGAAAAATCATCTTCTGGTGATTTTTTCGTCGCATCTGATGGTGATTTTTTCGTCGCATCTTCTGGTATCTTTGCGGGCGATTTTGCAGGTGTTTTTTTCTTGCCCAATTCTTTTCGAATAAATGACTCATTTATAAATTTATATAAAAGTGGTAATGGTTTTTCTAATAAACTTATATCAAAATCGTTATCTTCGTCAAGCAATGAGGTATAAATATTAGATGGGAATTCATATACTCCTATCTGTAATATGACTTCACCATCCTTTGTTAAATATACTGGGATATATAAAACATTTTTATCAATAAATACATATTTAACTTTACCTAAGGCGATTATTGCTTCCAAATCAGGAAATAATTCAATTTGATACAGTTGCGCATCATAATCTAAATCTTCTGGATCGATAAATTTAACTGCAGGATATTCAATACTTTTATCAATTTGTGAAAGCACCATATATTCTAATCCAATATTAAAAATTGGCTTAAATATTTATCTTTCTTAATTTCTTCTATATATTTCCATAATTTTTTCCGTTGATATACTTTTTGGATATTAACAAGGTCTTTTTCAAATAATACTATTACTTCAACCAATTCATCCTTTCGTTTTTTTCGTTTGGAAATCTCGTAATAATCTGCTATTCTCTCCAAATCTTTTTTAATATAATTTGTTTGGTAATCTAATTCTGAGGCTAGATAATTATCCATGCCCAATATATCTTCCTCTACATAAATTTCTAGGTCTGGTAATACTTCATCCAATGAATCGACTTCTTGTAATACGTCTTCGTATGATACTTTATCATTGTTCTTTTTGTTTTCCTCTAGAGAATATTGTAAATTATGTGTGTTGTTTTGTGTCATTTAAATATAAATAGGCGTTGTATTTATATTTAAATTACTAAATAAATTGAAATGAAAAATTAGTACATTTTAATGCTATTCAACCACAATATCAAGCACAATCTAAAGATGTCCCCTATGTCAAAATCAATATGGATGTTCACAATCTTATTACTTACTATGAAATTTGTTGCGGCGGAGGAAGAAGATGATGAAAATATCATCACTGATTTAATGATAGGTGTAGGAATAGCTATATGTGAAGAGTTTGTTATGTGTAAATTATTTATGGTGATAATGGGTTTTGTCGGTACATTAATAGTTCTTATTGGATTGTGTTCAGGCGAAATCACTTGTGAAGACATTTGTAATCGTCGAAACGCTAGACGCGGTTTTACTTCCGGGGTCGGTTATGGTGTGACACGATCTATCCGTGGATAATATCAAAGTTCTTCTTCTAAATCCATGAATTTAAACACTACCTTATTGCTAAGACTCAGATGATTTGAAACCTTTCTTGTTGTCATATCCTCAATGAATTCTACACATTCATTCCATCCAAACGGTATATCAATCTTATACGCTTTAAATCTCTCTTTTCCACCATTTATTAAAATTACAATGTTTTCTGCAAATTCTCCGACCTCCTTTTTTTTGTTTTCCATATCCATAAAACTCAACATTGTTTCTTTTAATTGTTTAATAAGTTCAAATATAGCTACTTCCTTGATTACATCATTATTCATCAGATGAACAAAGAAACTTCCAATTGAACGCCTCTTTTCATTTTCTTTGTTAACTTTGCAAAACTCATCATAATCTTCTTCAGCACTCACATAACGAATATTATTGAATAATGTTAGGAAATTACTAAAATTCTTTTTGTAAATCTCATTCATCGTTGGAAATGTAGACAATATAGTTTTATACAACTTGGCAAACACAGCTGACCAAAATTTATTGATACTACCAATTTCAAATATAGCTTCACCGATCTTTTCTAAATCCTCTTCTTTACAATTCTTATCTATAATAAGAGTCAGAGATTTCATTATATTATTTTCCATCTCTTCATAATTATTACTTGTAAGTTTATTAAGTAAACCGCGCAATTCATCAATGTCCTTATCAACACCCTCTTCTTTTTTAGTTAGTTCTGTCGTTTTAAAATTTCTGATTTCGGCCCAATCTGCGCCAGAAATAACCTGTCTTTGGCGGGGTTGTCTATTATTACGAGAGTGCGCATGTTTGAAAACAGGTGTTTTTTGATAAGAGGGTGCACCCACCAGAGAAGCTAAATTATTAATTTTATCAATAACTTTTTGCGCTAAAAATTTATTTGTATTTATTTGATTTGCCTGTGGAAAATGTCTTAAATCATATTGATGATCTGCAAGTATTGAGGACATGGTGTATTACATTTATCTAACTGTTCATATTTATATCAATTTTTCCGTAGATATAAAAATTGAAAACAATCTATTATCAATAAACTTAAAAGCATAATACCAAATATATACAGATGTCCGAAAAGACCAACCATACATATACAGCAATCAGTGAGTGGGATGATACTACTCTAAATCTTCGCCCCGCTTTGCTTAGAGGCATTTATGCCTTTGGGTTTGAAAAACCATCACCTATTCAAAAAAAAGGTTTAATTCCTCTTATTCAACCTGGACATAAAGGAAAACGTCGTGATATTATCGCCCAAGCACAATCAGGAACGGGAAAAACAGCATGTTTTGGTGTAGGAGCACTCCAACTTATAGATCATGAACTACACGCGACACAAGTTCTCATTTTAGCACCAACACATGAATTAGCCAGCCAAATTAAGGGTGTCATAACAGATATAGGGCGTTTTGAAAAAGTTAAAGTTCAACTTCTAGTCGGAGGTACATCGGTGGATGGCGATAGGGCCAAGTTGGATGAAAATCCGCCGCATATTGTTGTTGGTACACCTGGCCGTGTACACGACATGATTCGTAGAAAATATCTTAAGACCGACAAGATCGACCTTATTGTACTTGATGAAGCAGATGAAATGCTTTCAGCTGGATTTAAAGACCAGATTTATAAGATTTTCCAGTATATGCACAATGATATCCAAATCGGACTGTTTAGTGCTACTGTACCTGAAACTTTAGAACAATTAACTACACGATTTATGAGAAATCCTATTAAAATTTTAGTTAAAGCTGACATGCTAACACTTCAAGGTATCGCTCAATACTTTATTAAACTTGATAGTGATGAACACAAATATGATACTATTAAAGACCTATTTGAGGGTCTAACAATTTCACAAGCAATTATTTATTGTAATTCTACACGTCGAGTGGATGATTTAGAAGAAGCGATGGTTCAAGATAAATTCCCTGTCAAGAAAATTCATGGAAAAATGGAAGAAGATGAAAGAAAGGAAGTTCATAAAGACTTTAAAAATGGCGGATGCAGAGTATTGATTACTTCTGATCTATTTGCGCGCGGAATTGATATCCAGCAAGTCAGCGTGGTTATTAATTTTGATGTACCAAAATGTGAGCATACATATCTTCATCGTATCGGTCGTTCTGGTAGATGGGGAAGAAAAGGTATCGCTATTAACTTTGTTACTCGCCATGACGGAGCTAAGTTGAAACATTTTGAAGAATATTACAACACACAAATTAGCGAGATGCCTGGAGATTGGTCAAAACATCTTAATAGTATGTAACTCGTCGAATATTAATACTTAATATATCTAACTTCTTTAATGTTAATTAAAGAAATTAATAAAAATTTTTTACTTCCAATAGAATTTGATAAACAAAAACAAGAAATTTTCGAAAACTTATATGAAGATTTAGAGTTATTAAAACAGGTTGACTCAAATAAAACCATTTATAGTAAAACCTTTAGACCTAAATCAACCATGGGGCACGAATTACTTGATAAATGGTGTAAATATTATACAACAAATACCGAGTTTTTAAAAGATTCACAAAAGCTATATAAATCGGTAAACAAAAGCAATTTATTAACACCTAAACCAATAATAGAAAAATGTTGGGAAAATTGGACTAATATTAAAACAATGGATAATTTTATTGAAAAATTTCAATATATAGAATGGGAAAAACTTGAATTTTTAAATAAATCTGAGATGTTTTTAGCAGTTCTTACATTTTATCAAACAATATCACCCATTCTGAGTTTATTAGCACCAATAATATTATTAATTATACCATTTCTAATTCTTAAAGTACTAAAAAAACCAATAACCGTTGAAGAATATGTTCACGTCTTGCAACAACAATTAGATAAACATAGTATGGGGCAACTATTTACCCGATTTGATTCATTATCTTGGGGACAGCGAATATACTTAATAATGTGTTGTGGGATGTATGTTTATCAAATATATCAAAATGGGTTAGCCTGTTATCATTTTTATTTAAATACAAAACAAATAAATCAAACATTCCGATCATTAAAATTATATTTAGAACATACTAAATCCCAAATGAAAACATATATAACATTAATCGAACCATTGAAATCACATACCGAATATAGAGACTATATTAGCGATAAATTAGAACATATTGAAAAATTATCAAATATTATTAACAGTATTCCTTTAACCACATTGAATCCACAAAAATTTGCATCCATGGGAAAAATTATGAAAGAATTTTACATATTACAAACAAATCCCGAAATACAAAATTTATTATTATTTACATTCGGGTTTAATGGATATATAGACTGTATACAAGGCGTAAGCACAAATATTAAACTTCAACAAATTAATAAAATCAATATTAAGAAAAGTAAAAAAGTCAAATTATATATTAAAAACGCATATCATCCTTGTATTTCGGATAATATAGTGCAAAACACCGTTGATATGAGCAAAAACATAATTATTACAGGGCCCAACGCAGCTGGAAAAACAACATTATTAAAAACAACCGTCATTAATGTATTATTGGCACAACAAATAGGATATGGGTTTCATCAAGGGGGATATATAACTCCTTTTTATTCCATCCACTGCTATTTAAATATACCTGATACGAATGCAAGAGATAGTTTATTTCAAGCAGAAGCCAGACGTTGTGTGGATATTTTAAATTATATAAAACAACATAAAAATAAAAAACATTTTTGCATTTTTGACGAACTATATTCAGGGACAAATCCATACGAAGCAGTTGCAACGGCTTATAGTTATTTAAATTTCATAACAGAAAATCCTAATATAAGATTTATGTTAACAACGCATTATATTCGCCTTTGTAAATTATTTAGAAAACACGCACAAGTTGATAACTATAATATGGGTACAGAAATTAAAGATGATATACCTAAATATTCTTATAAAATGGTAAAAGGTGTATCAAAAATCAAAGGGGGTATAATTGTTTTAAAACAATTAAACTATCCAATAAAAATTTTGAACGAGGCTAATAAAATTATTAATAAACTATGAATTTCGTTTGTTTAGATAAATTAAAAAATAGTAGAAAATAAACAAAGATGAGGCTTTTTTTAATTAGTTTAGGAGTGACCTGTTTGGTTTGTGTTGTTTTATTTTTATATTTCAGAAATAGAATCGGTAGAATGGAACAAAAAGTAGATTTAATGTTTCAATTAATTCAAGAATACGAACAAAATAAAATTATTCATCATCCTCAAACATCAAATCCAGTTCCAACACATACACCATTTTCAGATGAAACAGGAATGATGGGAGGCCAATCAACGGCGAATTTAATTAGTGTTTCAGACGATGAATCAGACTATTCCGATAGCGATGAAGTTAGCGATGATGAAGATGAGCTTTTAAACATTAAAGAAACTGTAATTAGTGAAAATATAAAATCTATTAGTTTATCGGGGGCGGAAATTGAATCTCTCAAAGCCAAACCCGAAGATAATTTAGATGATATTAGTGATATTGAAGAAACAAATATGGACGATATGATTACTTTAGAAGAGGTAAATGATGATGTGGAAGTAGATAAACCATTAGAAGAAAATACAAGCGATGATCAAGAAGAAATCGAAGAAATTATAGTAAAAAAAGTAGATGTTAAGGGTGATAAACCATTGACCGAAAGAACCGTTAAAGAGTTAAAACAACTAGCAGAGGAAAAGGGATTTGTTAATTACAAAGGTCTCCGAAAAAATAAGCTTGTTGAATTATTGACAACTAGTCAATAGAAAATAATATTAGTCTAATATAAATGAGTTGGGGCACTTGCTATAAAGGATCAAATAATATTCATCCTGGATTTCCAGCGTTGATGAGTGATGGACAGTGGGCTACAAATTGGGAGCCAGCTTGTACTATTAATAAGGCACTTAAAAAAGAAGTTGGGATTACCAATAACTATCAATATAGACAATATTTAATTAAAAATGCCGATAGTATTATAGAAAAAAATCAATTGGGAGCTTGTGACAATTGTTGCTCCTGTTGGGAAAATTATAAAGATAGAAATGCTGTAAAATGTCCCACTAAATATATTTTCAAATCTTGTAGTGATGAATCAAAACCATTTGGATATCAAAATTCGGATCTCAAAAATTTATATATATCATCAAAATCCCTAGAATCTCGATTAGTGGCTCCAATTATGACCCAAGCACAAATGCTTCATTTATCAAACTTTAATTAAATACTAAGTCCATAACAAATAGTATTTAAAACCAAATAATATTCATATACATATGAAGATATTAAGTATAGATGTCGGGATGAAATGTTTAGCATATTGTCTTTTTACTACAACCGAAAAAGAATATAATATTGAGAAATGGGGTATTATTGATTTATGCCATCAACAAAATTATAAATGTTGTGGTAAAAATATTAAAAAAAATAAATCTTGTGAAAAAAATGCAAAATATCATAAAAATTCTATGTATTTTTGCAAAATACATGCGAAAAAGCAGGCTTATAATATACCTAACAACGAACTTAAACAAGTTTACATTAAAAAGGCAAAGATCGATGTTCTCAAACATATTTGTAAAAAATATGAGATTATCCAAGACAACAATAAGAAAAAAATTAGAAAGGCGGAATACCAAGAGTTAATATTTAAGGAATTGGAAAAGAATTATCTGTCTTTTGTCCCCACAATAAAAACAGCAAATATTAATATGGTGACTTATGGACAAAGAATGAAAACAGGATTTGAAAACTTATTAAAAGATATTACGGTAGATCGAGTTATTATTGAAAATCAAATCGGACCTTTAGCTTTACGAATGAAAACATTGCAAGGAATGATAATGCAACATTTCATAGAAAAGGGATGTCCTGTCATTGAAGAAATTTCAGCATCCAATAAATTAAAGGATTATCTCACCAAAAAGAAAACCAAATATAGTGAAAGAAAAAAATTAGGTATCAAGGTGACACACAAAGTATTGACAGACAATAATAATTTAGACGAATGGATTCCTATTTTTATGGACCATAAAAAGAAGGATGATTTAGCAGACTCTTTTTTACAAGGTATCTGGTATATCAAATATAAATTACCATAATAATTATATTTAATTGCGTCTTACTTAAAATTAAAAGTTCTAGTTTAATCATAATGAATGAAGTTATTAATATTACCCCAACTAAACCACAATTATCAACATCAAATGTTGGTGATATTGGAACTATTAAATTAAATAATTTACCGTCATTAGACACTACCAATGCTCCGAAAAAAAGTGTTAATTTTGGACCCGGTATAGAAATGTTAATGAATGACAAACGGCGCACATCATCTCCGAAATCGGATATCAAATTATCTGATTTAGAATCTTTGGATGTTAATATTAATTTAAATGATTCTGTTAAAACCTCTAATATAAGTAGAAAAGATGCTACAACGGCTATGTTTGGAGCTGTCCCGTCAAAAAATAGTTCCAATGGTATTACATTGAATGTAACTGAAAAAATAAATACCCCGTCTGTCAATACTAGTGGTCCTTCTTTAGGAGCAGCTACCGCTCAAAACACGAACAAAGAGAAAACATGGGATGGTTATAAGAAATTCAATGAAATTCCTGTTGATCCTACCAAACAAATACCAAAAACTCCACAGCTGTCTAATGATCAAATATTACGAGAGAAATTGAAAATATTAAGAAAATTGGAAGCATTGGAAAAGAAAGGCATTCAATTAACGAAAAAATACAATATGGATAGCCCACTAGCCGAAATGCAGGGGGAATATGAAATGATTAAACAAGAAAAAGAAAAAACAAACTCCGTTAAATTCCAAGCAAAAATGTTGATGGCTGCTGTATCCGCGATTGAATTTCTTAATGCAAAATTTGACCCTTTTGATGTTAAATTAGATGGATGGGGTGAATCTGTAAGTGAAAATTTAGATGACTATGATGATGTTTTTGGAGAATTGCATGAAAAGTACGGTGGTAAAGCAAAGATGGCGCCGGAATTAAAATTGCTATTTATGTTGGGTGGAAGTGCGGCAATGTTACACATGACCAATACTATGTTTAAATCATCAATGCCAGGTATGGACGATATTATGAGACAGAATCCAGAATTAATGCAACAATTTACACAAGCCGCAGTAAATAGTATGAGTCAAGAAAATCCTGGGTTCGGTGGATTTATGTCCGGAGTCATGGGGGGAGGACCCATGCAGGCGCCCGCTTCAGGACCTCCTGGTCCACCATCTGAAATGAGAAGAAGGCCTCCAATGCCACAAAATATGAGAGGAAGACCTGATGTTGGTATGGCTAGAGGGGTAGCTCATTTTAATGATGCGATTAATATGGAAGAAAAGTTCGCACCAGTTAATGCCAAAAAATCGTCCAGGAGACCTGAAATGAAAGGACCAGGAGATATTAATGATATTTTATCTGGACTAAAAACCAAACGAGTGAATATACAGAAACCAGATAAGAAAAGTACAATTAGCGTAGAAGATCTTAAAGATATGAATTCGTCTAATTTAGATGTTCCAAGAAAATCAATACGCAAACCGCGTTCTGAAAGAAACACAATAAGTTTGAATCTTTAGATATTTTAATCCCATTATATATTAATATATATAATGGATAACATATTTATAACAACTAGGAGCAAAGAAAAATGTCAAAATTGGGAAAAGTTTCAAACACCCTTAGGATTAAGAGGAAAAAATTTTAGATTCATTATATTAGCATTGGGTACTACTGGCTCTGGAAAAACAGATGCAATAAAGTATGCAAAACAATATGCAACATTGATCAATCCTGCCGCTGTTCGCGATAATCAATTTGTCGATGCCGATGGTATTAATAAAAAATGGATTGATATTGAAGTATCGCACGATCATTATTACACCAATAACGATGATTATAAAAATTGTATCAATGGTGTATTATCTGAACATCCTGAAAATGATGGCGATGATATAATTAATAACCAAGCAGCGCGACAGTCAATACATGATTGTTACCAACAATTTAGAACAGGAAAACCGCAAACAGCAAATCAAAAAGCCACGAGAAGAGCATATGGATTTAGTACTGTAAAAAAACGAAGCCTTAATACCAAACCAACACAAGCTATTCTGCGGAGTGATAATGAGGATCAACGCAGAGCGAAATGGGCAACAAGTAGTCTTGGCAAAACATTACACGACCACGAATTAAACAAATTTGTTGATCCCCGATATGCAACAAACAAAAGACCCGAAGAAGTATTTAATGCAGATATAGTGGTTTATAAAAAACTTACACAAGCAGTAAAAGATGGTAGAAATATTGTATATGAATCAACAGGTAAATCATTTGACACAATAAAAGAGATAATCAAACTAGCCAGTAATGCTTGTTCATATAGTGGATACAATTATATAATTATGGGTGTCGTTAATATTATTGATAA
>Ga0115000_10005497_pt1 | contig 10154 bp, 7 predicted proteins | sample ArcticOcean_MG_C_6_FD_89690 | JGI IMG/M metagenome (GOLD analysis project Ga0115000, IMG submission 89690) | Marine microbial communities from western Arctic Ocean - ArcticOcean_MG_CB8_128 | ecosystem: Environmental > Aquatic > Marine > Oceanic | place: Arctic Ocean: Canada Basin | collected... | reverse complement strand
TATATTTGCAATGTAATAAAAAATATTTTGGAACAAAAATAATGATTATTTATTATAAAAATTCTTTTGTAGGAAAATCTATATCATGACTAAAAATATTATTCTTTTTGCAAATAAACAAACTGGACTTGATATATGTAAATTTTTAGTTTCCCAAAATGAAAATATTTCTAGATTGTATATAACCAATTTTGAAGATGATTATGCAAAAAAAATTATTTCTGCTTCAAAATTACCAAAAGAAAAAATTTTTCATGCAGATATAATTAAAGAAAAAAATCACTTGGATACTTTAAAAACTCTTGATGTTGATTTTATGATTACTGTATATTGGTCATTTCTTTTATCCCCCGAAATCTTTAAAATTTCTAAAAATGGATGTATAAACTTTCATCCTTCATTACTTCCAATTAATCGTGGTTGGTTTCCTCATGTTCATAGTATTTTAGATGGTTCTCCAAGTGGGGTGACTCTACATTTAATTGATGAAAATGCAGATACCGGTCCAATTTTAGCACAAAAAGAAGTTAATCTAGAATTTATTGATACATCTAAAACAATTTATGAAAAATTACAAAAAGAAATTGTTTTACTTTTTAAAGAAAATTGGATTAAGATTCGTAATAATGATATTTTACCTATACCACAAGATGAATCAAAATCAATATACCATAAAAAATCTGAAACTCAAGAATTAGATAAAATTGATTTAGACTCAGTTACTGGAAAAGAATTAGTAAATATTTTACGAGCAAGATCTTTTGGAAATAAAGGATTTGCTTATGTGACTGTAAATAATGAGAACATCTACCTTAATCTACGATTATCAATTTCTTCTGATTTTATCTAATCTAAAATATGGATATTTTATTAAGCTTGTATTTTGAGTTATTACACATTGATTACTTCTACCGAAGACTTAACTAAAATTTCTAAAAAAATTAGAAAACATGTCATTAAAATGATTTACGCTTCACAAAGTTCTCATATTGGTGCAGCACTATCTATTGTTGATATTCTAGTTGTTTTGTATTTTCATACCATGAATGTTAATTCAAAAAATTACACAGATGTTCTACGTGATAAATTTGTACTAAGTAAGGCACATGCAAGTTCTGCATTATATGCAACTCTAGTTGAAAAAGAAATAATTCCATTAGATTATTTAGAAAAATATTGTGTTGATGACGGTGTGCTTCCTGGGCATCTGGATTCAACCTTTGTTCCTGGAATTGAATTTTCTGCAGGTTCATTGGGACATGGATTATCTGTTGCTGTTGGAATGGCTATAGCAAATTTACAATTACCACATTCAGGAAAAATCTTTTCTATAATTGGAGATGGTGAATGTAACGAAGGAAGCATTTGGGAAGCAATAATGCTTGCATCTCATTTAAAACTTTCAAACCTTACAGCAATAGTTGATTATAATAAATTTCAAAGTTTTGGAATGACTAATGATGTTATTAATCAAGAGCCTATTGCTGATAGATGGAAATCATTTGGATGGGATGTTTTTGAAGTAGATGGCCATAACTTTTCAGAATTGATAGATTCATTCAATGAACCTCAATCAAAACCTAAAGTAATAATTGCCCATACTGTAAAAGGAAAAGGTGTATCATTTATGGAAAATAAATTTGAATGGCATTATAAATCTCCAAATAAAGAACAATATAATTTGGCAATACGTGAAATGGATGATCAAAATTGAGAACAACTTTCATTGATACTTTAATTGACCTTGCCGAAAAGGATGAAAGAATTTTTTTACTTACTCCTGATATGGGTTATTCTGTTTTAGAGCCTTTCAGAGAAAAATTTCCTTCCAGATTCCTAAATACTGGAATTGCTGAACAAAATACTATTGGTGTAGCTGCAGGACTTGCAAAATCTGGGAAAATTGTTTATGTTTATAGTATTATTCCTTTTGTCACAATGAGATGTTTTGAACAAGTGCGATTAGATCTTGCATATAATAATACTCAAGTTAGATTAGTCGGAATTGGAGCTGGTATGACGTATGGAACTTTAGGACCTACACATCATGCTTATGAGGATATAGCAATTATGAGAGCAATACCCAACATGAAAGTCATATGCCCTGGTGATCCTATTGAAACCAAAGAACTAATCTGTCAGACTTATGATTTGGATGGTCCAATTTACATTCGCTTGGGAAAAAATGGTGAACCAAATATTCACAAAAATCCTTCTATTATTGAATTTGGAAAAGCAGCAGAGTTGATCAAAGGAGATGATCTAATTCTAATCACTACTAGTAATATGTTAGAAACTGGAAACATTTGGGTTGAGGAATGGAAAAAAGATGGTGTTAATGTCACGTTGGTATCTATGCATACAATAAAACCTCTTGATCAAAAATTTATTGAAAAATTAATTGACCGAAAATTACCTATTATTACATTGGAGGAACATAATCTGATCGGAGGTTTGGGAAGTGCAGTTGCTGAAATAATCGCCGAGAGTGGTTTTACAATCCCATTTAGGCGTATAGGCATTAATGATAAATTCTCTCATTCTGTAGGAAGTCATAACTTTCAACGAAAAAAATTTAATCTTAATGAAAAACCCGATTTAGACACTCTATTCAAGAAATCTATCTGAGAATATTTTTATCTTTGTTGTTGTTATCCTAGTTTTTTATAAAAAATATACAATTACATTATTTCTAAATAAAATAATTTTAAACATTGCATGTAATGTTGTATTTTAATTCTTACAGTTTCATTATTTCCACAAATTCTAATCCTAATTTTTTAATACTTAAGAAATGAAAATCATTAAAAACTAATGATTATACATTATATTTAAAATGAACTTCATAAATAAAGAAAAAAATATTGCTATTTTTGGAGCAACTGGTCATATTGCAAAAAACTTAATCCATTATTTTTCAAAAAATACTAAACATAAATTATTTCTTTTTTCTAGAGATGAGAAAAAATTACAAAATTTTATTTCTACTATAACTACTGACAAAAATATTGTCTATGATTCTTATGAAAATATATTCTTTCGACAGTTTGATGTAATAATAAATTGTATTGGAATTATTAGTCCTTCTAAAATTAGTAAATACAAAAATGAAATACTGTCATTATCAAAAAAATATGATGATCTAATAATAGAATACTTAAAAAAAAATAATTCCTGCCAATACATTAATTTTAGTTCTGGTGTAATTTATGATGATTTTTCACAACCTATCACTGATACATCCTTACCTAATCTATCCATGAGTGATTCTTCTATTGACTCGTATTCTTTAGCAAAAATCCGTTCTGAATTTAATCATAGATCATTTTCTTCTCTTAATATCCTCGATGTTCGACTTTTTAATTTTTTTAGCAGATTTATGAATACAGATACCCACTTTTTCCTTTCAGAAATTATTAAATCAATAAACAATAATGAAGAATTTATTACTAATAAAAAAAATTTTTTCCGTGATTTTATTCACCCTGAAGATCTTTTTCATTTAATTTGTTTATGCATAAAAAATTCAACATCTAATTTTGCATTTGATGCTTACAGCACATTACCAATTTCTAAATATACTATCTTAGAAGAATTCAGTAATCATTTTGGTTTAAAATATTCTTTTAAAGATAATTTAAAAATTGAGCAACTAGCTGGATTTAAAAATTTTTACTATTCATTGTCAAGAAAAGCAAAAAATATTGGATATGTTCCAACTCATTCATCACTTCAAACTTTAGTTGATGAATCTAAATTTCTTATTAAACAATAATTTTTGGTATTAATTTTACACACATTTTTTATTTTGTAAGTATGTACCAAAAAAATCGTAATCCGTAAATTATTGCCTTACCTTTCTTATCTGCTCCTGATTTTGAAACCCCTATGCGATTTCTAAATGTAATTGGAATTTCAACTATTCTTAAATTATTTTCAATAGCTACCATTGTTAAAAAATTTGCAATTAACCCATTATTTGGATTTTCTATTATTTTTTTTGCATCTGATCCGGTTAAATTGTCTTTTATCTTTTCTAATGCGTCTTTTCTAATACATCTATACAAACAACCTACATCAGTTAATTCTACTATTCCTAAATTTGTGAGACTAAAATATTTTATCTGAATTAATTTTGCTAAAATATAATTCCCCCAAACATAAAACATACTATTTTGATTTCCTTTTTCTGTTAAAACCTGAACTTGTCTAGTTCCAATAACCATTTCTGAATTATCAAGATACGGAATCATTTTTGATAAGTCATCACCACTGAATGTTCCATCACATTCAGTAATTGCAACAATATTTGAGTCAGTTTTAAGAAATTCTATTAAACCTGTAAGTACTGAGTGTGATAATCCCATATTTTTATTTTTTTTGATAATTTTAACATTAAATTTTTCAGCAATTTCTATAGTTTTATCCGTACTGTGATTATCAATCACTATTACTTCTTCAATATTTTTTTGTGATTGATAATCTTTTAGAACCTGTTCTATCACCTTTTCTTCATTATATGTTGGAACAATAACACAAATTTTTGGGTTCAAAATTTTTTCCGTTTTTAAATAATGTAAATTTGGATCTGTTTTGTAATGCTTTCTTTTGATTATAAATGCCAATAACATAACAATCCAAATTCCATCTGCTAAACCAATCCATTTTAGGTAAATTGAAAAATATATTGTTTCAATGAAATTTTCTCCTTGAACTATAAAATCAATCCCATTTATTGTCCAGAAATATAAATTAGTTAGTAAGAATACTATCTGAATAAAAATTAAACTTAAAAAGGTCAATACTAATCCTGCATAAAATATTCCCATAATCTTGTTGAATATTTTTAGTAATAAAACTTCATTTATCTTATAAAACTTAAAATTAATTGGTTCTATCTTATTCTGTTGTTTTAGTAGATAATTTTCTAAAAAATTGTCTTATATGTTACTAATATTTTCCTAACAATGATATTAAATGAAAGTTTCAGACTATGTTAACTCATTTCTAACAAAGAATGGAATTAAATTTATCTTTGAAATGTCTGGGGGCATGATTACCCATCTTCTTGACTCCGTATCTCAAAAGAATAATATTCAATTAGTGAGTTTAAAACATGAACAATCTGCAGCTTTTGCTGCTGATGCCGTAGGTAGATTAACTGGAATACCTGGAATTGCAATGGCCACTAGTGGACCTGGAGCTACAAATCTAATTACTGGAATAGGAAGCTCATATTTTGATTCGTCTCCCACTTTATTCATCACTGGACAGGTAAATCGTCATGAATTAAAAAAAAATCGTAAAATTCGACAACTTGGCTTTCAAGAAACAGATATCGTATCAATCATAAAACCAATAACAAAAAAAGCATTTCATGCCACTAATGCAAAACATGTCCCAAATCTATTAGAAAAATTATATGAAATTTCTATAACTGGAAGACCTGGCCCTGTTTTATTGGACTTGCCTATGGATATACAAAGAAGCGAAATCAAAATATCTAAAGTCAAGAAAATTTCTATAAAACCAAAGAAATTTCACAATGATGCTCTTTTAAAAAAATTACTTTTTGACTTAAAAAATTCTAAAAAACCTATAATTTTAGCAGGTGGTGGAATCCATTCTTCTCAATCTTTAGATTTATTTAGAAAATTCACACATCAAATCAAAATCCCAGTTGTAAATTCATTGATGGCAATAGATGTATTGCCATACAACGATCCATTAAGAATTGGATTTATAGGAAGTTATGGGAATCGATGGGCAAATCTAGCACTATCTAATTCTGACTTTGTTTTGGTATTGGGAAGTAGACTTGATGTCCGTCAAACAGGTTCACAAATAAAAGAATTCAAAGGGAATAAAACAATTTACCATGTTGACTGTGAAAAAGGAGAAATAAATAACAGAGTCTTAGGATGTACTGCAATAAATTCTGATCTACACTCTTTCTTAACACGTATTACCAAATATCTAAATAAAAAAAAATCCCCATCTAGACAAGATTGGTTTAATGAAATTAATTCCCTTAAGAAATCATTTCCTGAATCTGAAGAAAATTCTAAGATTTCTGGAATAAATCCCAATTATTTTATTCATAAACTTTCAAAATCTTCTAAAAAAGCATCCGTAATTGTTTCAGATGTTGGTCAACATCAAATGTGGGCTGCACAATCTCTTGAACTAAACAAAAATCAAAGATTTTTAACATCTGGAGGTATGGGTTCCATGGGATTTGGATTACCTGCTTCCATTGGAGCTGCATTTGCTAACAATCCCTCCCCGATTGTTTTAATTGCAGGCGATGGTGGATTTCAATCAAATATACAAGAACTTCAAACTGTTGCACATCATAAATTACCTATTAAAATAATTATTCTTAATAACAAATGTCATGGTATGGTTAGACAATTTCAGGAACAATACTTTGATAAAAGATACCAATCCACATTGTGGGGTTACAGTGCACCAAATTTTGAAACAATTGCATTATCTTATGGGATAAAAGCTAAAACCATTAAATCTGAATCTAAAATAGCACAATCTCTAAAATGGCTTTGGGATAAACCTGATGAACCCCAATTATTACAGGTAATGATTGATACTTTTACAAATGCTTACCCTAAAATTGCATTCGGCAAACCTCATTATGAAATGGAACCAGATTTACCAAAATTATGAAAAATTAAACGAGAAATATTTTGAAAATTTAAAATAAACCACGTTTAACAAATTAAAGAAATTCCTAAAATATCCTATTAATTAAATAATCCACACTATCATCACGCATTCATGATAATATTATGATGATAAAGTTAATACTAATTCGTTTTACATTTGATTGTAGTTGGTATGTCTAAATTAGAATGTGACAAAAAAATAAACCATCCCATTCGAAATGCCGCCATCTTATTTGCATTAATAATTATTGGCGTTTATGCTCCTTTGATTCTTTTAAATCAAACATATTTAATCAACAATCCGATCCCTATTGAAAATTTTTCATCTGAACCAAAATCTACTATTTTTGGAATTACAATTGATTATTCCATGCATGGAAATTACCCTGACATTAAACTTGCTTCTGATATGATCTTAGATGGAAAAGTACCCTTGTGGAATCCATATGTTGGTGTTGGATATCCTTTATCTGCAGATAGTACTCATCATATATTCTCTCCATTGAATCTAGGATTTCTTTTACCTGTTGTATTTTGGGATCTTCCTTTTTTAGTTATTTTATGGCTTGCAGGATTTACAACATTTCTTTTTTTACGAAATTTAGGTCTAAATTTTATTGGTTCTATTACGGGTGGATTATTTTACATGTTATCTGGATGTTTTACATGGTATCTGCCAAATCCAAATCCTTTTGTAATGTTTACAACTCCATTAATTCTCTTAACAATTGATAAGACAATTCAAAATAAAAATCCAAAATACATTATTTTTCTAAGCCTTTCATTTGGACTTTCTATATTGGGAGGACATTTACATTCCTTGGTATTACAATTTTTATTAATCTTAAGTTATCTATCTTACAGATTTCTCACACTCTTCTTTTTAAAATCTGAAATTAATCAAAATTATGATACACTAAAACAATCAATTCATAGTATTAGGAAATCTTTTCTAAGAATATTTTTAGGACTTTTAGGTGGTGCAGGACTTACAACTTTTTATATTTTTTCAATAGTTGAAATTTTTCAATATGGTATTTTAGAACGTGACATATCTTATGGTTCGATAATATATGATCTAAAATCATTACTTTCTGGTTTTACACCTTACATACTTGGACCTCTGCATGCTTACTGGACAACAAATTTAGAAAATATTAGTCTCTACGGGTATTCTGGAATTTTTGCCTTATTTTTTTCTATTATTGGATTATTGATTTCAATAAAGAGTAAAAATAAAATTCATCGATTTACGCCCTTATTTTTCTTATTAATTTCTACATTATCTTTAATGCGATTAGCTAATTTACCGATAATTTCTTGGTTTAATGAATTACCAATTTTTAATGTTATGTATTTTGGGAACTATGCTGGAGTCTTAATACCATTTGGATTTGCAATATCTGCAGGATTTGGTATTCATTACATAATTGAAAAAAATATCTCTAAAAAAATTATATTTTTAGCATTATTGTTTTCCACAATTATAATTTCAATATTGTCTATTCCTATATTCACTGAATTATTTTTTGAACAAAACTTCCCTGATCACATTAATGAAATTGACGCAAAAAATTATGTTTTCTTACAACTACTACAATCATTTGTTTTCTTGAGTATTTGTACTGTAATTTCATTAATTTTATTTAAAAAACGTTCAATGTTTTACACGTTAATTCCATTAGTATTGCTTGAATTGTCCCTTTATGTTCCATTTGGATTACATCCAATTTGGATGGCATACAAATTTGTTTTAGTTGTAACACTATCTATTGTATTACTTCTATTTTCAAAATTTTACAATGTAAATTCAAAAAGAAGAAAGAAAATCCTTATATTTTTTATTATTAGTATCATGATTATTTTTTTCACTGGGAGCTTATTGATTTCTAATTATAGTCCATATGGCATGCCAACTAGAATTGATACATTTTCTGAAAACCCTGTTAGTATTTTCCTTAATGATAATTTAGACAATCAAAGATTCTTTTCCTTTGATCATACGATGGGTCCTGATTATTCTGCTGCATTTCAAATTTCCTCTATAGGAAAACTGTCTTCTTTTAACGTTAAGGATTTTTACACTTTCGTACCTAAATTTCTTGATGAAGATGCAGCGCCTGGAAGATTAGGAATACCTTCTTGGTCTAATGCATATGGCCCAAATGATTCTATCATAAAATTTTTTGACAATGAAAAATATTTTGATTTTCTAGGAGTAAAGTATATCATTACTGAGGGATATGACTTTAACACTATTTCTTATGGTGCTTCAGGACTTTCAGGGCAATTTTCACAATTGTCATCTGTTCCAAACAACTTCTATCAAATTTTTACATCTCCAGTAAATTCAATTGAATCTATTGGAATTGGATTGAGTGCCGCATTATTTGATAAAAATGATCAAGTGGTGTTTACTATTGATTCAGTTCCATTTGATGAAAATTATCATAGAACTAGTATTATTAATACGGTAAATAATAAAAAAATTAATAATTTTTATTTTGATCTTCCAATTGAAAATGCATTTGAAAAAATATTCAAATTTACATTACATTACCCTGAATCTACATCCGAAAAATTTGTGGTTATTTATTATGATAAAAAATTAGATACAGAAAATGAATTAACATATTATGAAAAAGAAATTGAAAATGAGAATAATTTTATTGCATTTACAATTAATCCAATAGAAAAGAAACACCCGATTGCATTTAAGTTTAATAATATTTACCTTAATGAAAATTTTGATGCATTTCCACGTGCTTTTCTTGTACACAAAGCCATTCACGTTTCATCTGATGAAAGTCAGGATTTTTTATTAGATCATCCAGAATTTGATCTTCGAAACGAAGTTATTTTAGAAGGGTCTTTACCTGATGGTTGGAATGACACATTTTCAAACATAATTACAAATACTGATTTTGTCAATATTGTTAATTTTGAAGAAAATAAAATAAAAATTCAAACTAATTCAGATCATGATGGAATTTTAGTTTTGACTGATGTTTTCTATCCTGGTTGGACTGCAACTATTGATGGTAATCCAACTGAAATTTTCAAGGCCAATGGTCTTGTCAGATCTGTATTTGTACCTGCAGGAGAGCATTTTATTGAATTTGAATATTTACCATATTCTTTTACTTTAGGCTTAATTGTTTCCTTAGTTACTTTGACAGTTTTACTATTTGTCTACATGATAAGAAAATTTAAAATAATTAATTGATAATTACGCTAAAACTACCAATACAAACCTAAGATTTTTGAATAGGTATGTTGTAAAATTTGTAATATGTTAAAAGTTGCCTGTATTCCAGCCTATAATGTTGGAACTATGATCTATGATGTTGTAACTCGTTCAAAACCGTTTGTAGACATGGTGATAGTTTGTGATGATGGCTCTGATGATGATACCATTAAACAAGCTTCAAAGGCAGGAGCCGTAGTAATTTCACATGAAAAAAATCTAGG
>Ga0115000_10005495_pt1 | contig 10155 bp, 10 predicted proteins | sample ArcticOcean_MG_C_6_FD_89690 | JGI IMG/M metagenome (GOLD analysis project Ga0115000, IMG submission 89690) | Marine microbial communities from western Arctic Ocean - ArcticOcean_MG_CB8_128 | ecosystem: Environmental > Aquatic > Marine > Oceanic | place: Arctic Ocean: Canada Basin | collected... | reverse complement strand
TAGTATTAAAAAATGAGGAGGAAACTTGATGTGGATATTACCAAAGCAATTACACACCTCAGCCTATGTAGCGGATACGAAGGAATTGGGCGTGGACTCCGAAGCGTTCTCCCAAATTTGCGAGAAATCGCTTACGTGGAGAGGGAAGGATTCCCTATCGCCAACTTGGTTGCGAAGATGGAACAGGGTTCCTTGGATCAAGCTCCTATCTACACGGACGTTAAAACCTTCCCATACAGAAAGTTTCGAGGATGCGTTGATATCCTCTCTGGCGGGTTCCCATGTCAGCCATTCTCAGCTGCTGGACAGCGTAAAGCAACTGAAAACTCAAGACATTTGTTCCCATACATCAGAGACGGAATCCGAGAATGCCAACCTAGAATTGTTTTCCTCGAAAGCGTCGCAGGAATTATATCAGCCAAAACAGCCGACGGAGAATCTGTTCTCCAATATGTCCTCCGAGAGTTGGAAGGATTGGGTTATAGAACAACGGCAGGAGTATTCTCAGCGGAAGAAGTTGGCGCACCACATCAGAGAAAAAGGGTTTTTATCATGGGCTACGCCACAAGTAGCAGATGCTCAGAGAGCAGAGATGGTGAGAACTCCCGAGCAACTAGCCAAGGCAAGGTCAACATCGGAGATGGCGAAGCAAGGCAAGAAGAGGGGTGGATGCAGGAACCTGAGAGAAGATGTAATGCAACCACAGAACTGGCCCACAGCCAGAACCTCGGACGCAGAGGGTGGACGAATCGAGACGGAGATGACGGCAACGGGGTTTCAGAGCAAGAGACACAGGAGCAATCAAACCTTCGGGGCGAAACTCAGGGACGCAGTGGAGACTCACGAGGAGAACTGGCCCACTCCTGCTACGAGGGACTACAAGGGAGCGAACTCGATACAGCACATCATGGGAGAGACAGCGAGTCAACATGGTCACATGGGTCAGTTACCCAATGCAGTCCTCAAGAGTGGCCTTCAAGACCTAGTGAGCGACAGCACGACTGGGAAGCCCCGAGAGTTGTTTCCGACTCCAAGAGCAAACAAGGTGCATCCAGAGATAACGGAGAAGAACCGAGCCTATCTAGCGAATCGGAACAAATCAAATCTCGAGGAGGAAATAGCAGGTCATTGCGGAAAAGCGACGGGCAAGCTAAATCCAGATTGGGTGGAGCAACTAATGGGTCTACCGACAGGGTGGACAGACTTAGGCTCTTGGGTAACGGAGTAGTGCCTGCTACAGCTGCTACAGCGTTTAAAGTATTAATAAATAGATTACAAAAATGAACTACGAAGATTATAAAATTGAAATAGCAAAAGTAAGGATTGATCTTTTGCGTGACGAAAGCCTATACACATCTCATCGTATCGAGATGTTATCTGATAAAAGAAAAAACATAAATGAAGAAATAAAAAGCTTGAAACTTTTTATAGAAGAGAAGGAAATGGTTAAACATGAATCAACAACAACGTAAATGGATCGAGGACGATATATACGACCTCATAGCAGAAGTTAAAATAGCCGAGAAAAGCTTGAACGAACTTCTTTGTAATATTGGAACGCTTCTCAGTGTAGTGCACGGAGAAGTTGATGCGAATGATACTTTAAATAAACTGATTAAAAAAATTGAAGATGAAAAAACTAAACTTAATAAATAATTGTTTGTTATATTTTATTGTAGCATCAATGCAAATCTTGTGGATACCCATTGCCGCACTTGGCTTTGTTTTTTGGTGTGCTTCTGCTATTATTGAAATAGCTCACATTGAATTGTGCGGGGTTGTCAGCTCAATGCGAAAGAGACTTAAATGATGTATCTCAAGCATAACCAAATAGCACAGTTTCGTGAGGATTTTACTCCTGAAGAATGCCCGGTGCTATTAAGGGAAAGCAATGATTGGTGTTTAGACCACGATCACCAGACTGGCTTGGTTCGCGGTGTGCTATCCAGGGAGGGAAATTCTTTGTTGGGTAAAGTTGAGAACTTCTATCTTAATATGTGCCGAGGAAAGAAATCAGATCTACCTATAGTGCTACGTGCTATGGCTGATTACCTAGACTTTCCTGCTATGAATGTTATGCACCCCGTAGGATTAACACAACTAGTAAAAAGATTCGGAAGAGACTTGACAGCTAGTGAACAAGTGGACAAGTTAAAGGGTCTTGGGGCTGATGAAGAGAATCTTGATGCCTGCAAGAATGAAAAAACAAGGAAATTGTATTATAGGCAACTATTAATACAATCATACAATAATCAAAATAATGAGTGACGAAATAATCAAGCTTACTAAAAAGCTACAGAGGATACAATGTAACCTCAAGGCCCCTAAAGGTCAGAAAAACAACTTTGGCAACTACAACTACCGTAGTGCTGAAGATATACTAGAAGCGATTAAGCCTCTACTAGAAGAAAACAATGTTGCCATACTTTGCTCAGACAGGATCGAGATGCGTGGTGACTGTATGTTTAATGTAACCACGGCAATCTTGTTAGACTGCGATACCGATCAGCAAATTGCTACAGAGAACTGGGCTATGCACAGCGAATCCAAGAAGGGTATGGACTCGGCACAAATATCAGGGTCTACAGCATCATACAGTCTTAAACGAGCGTTGGGTAATTTATTTGCCATTGACAATGAGAAGGATGCTGATGCTACTAACAAGCACTGGTCTTTATCAAAGGATTTAGCTGTCGGTCTCATCAATGATACAAAAACCATTCAAGATCTTGCAAAAACTTGGAAGTCTTTTCCAAAAGAAATAGCAGCTATGCCGCAAGTTATAGCAGCTAAGGACAAACAAAAACAAAAACTAGAAAACAAATAATATGTCAAAACTACTATCATTAAAAATTAACCTAGATAAGGTCGATAAGAGCAAACTATACAAAGGCTCCAAAGGAACTTATCTTGACCTAGATGTCTGGATTAACGATGAGCCTGACAACTACGACAACGACGCTTCTGCAAGCCTTAACCTATCCAAGGAAGAGCGTGAGTCAGGTGCTAAGAAGGTATATGTTGGCAACGGCAAGAAACTATTTGGCTGGGGTTCGAGCACTGACTCTGCCTCTAGCGTTGATATTAATTCTACTGCGGTTCCTTTTTGATTTGCCCCGAGTATAAGTCCTCTCCCTTAACGATGTAGCGAGCCGAGTTGAGCGAGCCGAGTTGGGGGAGGGGCATCTTAACAAAAACTTATTATGAATAGATTATTTTGGGATATAGAAACAAGTCCGAACATCGGATTTTTTTGGAGACCGGGTTATAAAGTTAACTTGTCCCATGATAACATCATTACGGAGCGTGCTATTATTTGCATCTGCTATAAGTGGGAAAAAGAAAAGAAAGTCCATTCGTTGTCTTGGGATGAAGGATGTGACATAAAGCTCTGCAAGGAGTTTATGGATGTCATGCAGAATGCTGACGAGATGGTAGCCCACAACGGGGATAAGTTTGACATGAAGTGGTTTCGAGCTAGATGCTTAAAGCACAACCTTGGGATTCCAAAGGATGTTACCACTGTAGATACACTAAAGTTGTCACGAGCCAATTTTGAGTTTAACTCTCATCGCTTAGATTACATCGCAAAGTTTTTGCTTGGATACGGAAAGATTGACACTAGCTTTGGACTATGGAAAAGAATAGTGCTAGATAGCTGTGAGAAATCAATGTCCCACATGGTTCGATACTGCAAGAGAGACGTAGTCATACTCCAAGAGATTTATGAATACATAGCGAAACACACAAAGATGAAAACTCACATTGGGGTTCTCGAGGGTAACGACGGATGGACTTGCCCTTCCTGTGGTTCTAGTAACGTAATTAGATACGGAAAGAAGATCGGTGCGACTGGCGTAGTTCGACAAAGGATGCAGTGCCAGGACTGCGGTCACATGTATACCATCTCTAATTCTAACACCATGAAATACGCGGAACATATTTTAGATAAGAAAGAAAAAGAAAATCAAATCAAAAGAAAAACAAAAAATAATGGTAAAAGAAATAACAAAAAGAAAGAAACCAATTCACGCTAATGTTGAAGCAGAAAGAATTTTAATTGGATGTTGTTTATTCCCCGACAAAGAGCAGTCGGTTGATGCTTATGACAACATAATACAAATCGTTAACGATAATGATTTTTACGACCGATCGAACAAGATATTTTTTACTAGCATAAAAGAGCTTCACAACAAGGGTGAGGATGTAAATGATATCAGCTTGTATGAAATGCTTCGTAAGAAGGATCTTATAGATGAGGTCGGAGGTATGCCTGCTATTTTTGCTATATCTAGTTTGTGTGAGAGCACCATGCAATCTAAGGCTGCCGCTAAAATCGTCAGAGAGCGTAGTAACGCCAGGAAAATTGTGCGTAGTTCACGTTTAGCAATAGAGAAGATAGACGCAGGTGCTGATGCTGATGAAGCTAAAGCGTATGTTGAGTCAGAGGTGGCTAAGATCGACGGGTTCCAAGATGATGATGTGTCATTGGGTAATGTCGGGTCAGAGTTCATTAGCCAAATTCAATCAATGCAGGACGGGACATACGCCCCGGTGCGGATTCCTACTGGTATAAAGTCTCTTGATGCAAAGCTCCCAGAAGGTGGTATCGGAAAGGGTGAAGTGTTTGTTATCTCTGCTCCAACATCCTGCGGTAAATCTCAGCTTGCTTTGAATATAGCATTGCGACTAGCTATTCGTGACAATAAAGGTGTAGCGTTGTTTTCTCTAGAGATGCCTCCAGAGCAAGTGTTTAAACGTATGGTGCAGATATCATCATGCTGTAACATCGAAGAGGCAAACAATAGCACCGACAAGGTAGAGGCTTTTAAGCCCATCGTAGAGGCTACTGAGAAGATCAAGAAGTCGCCTATATATATCTACAATCATATTAGGAACATGCACGACCTTAGAGCCAAGTGCAGGAACCTGAAGAGGAAGCACGGAATATCTATGATAGTCATAGACTACTTGCAGTTGATACCTTGGGACGGCAAGATGCAGAAGCACGACGGGATAGCAGAGGTCAGTCATAGCATAAAGCAGATGGCTATGGAGCTTAACCTTCCAGTGATACTACTAGCTCAGGTAAATAGAGAGGGTGCGAAGAGAGGTAAGTTATCTATATACGACCTGAAAGACTCAGGTGACATCGAGAACGACGCTGATGTTATCCTGATGATGTGGCCCACTTGCTTCGACATGGCTAAGAGCAAAAAACTTGACAAAGCAGGTAAGCCATATATTGATTTATCATACAGTCTCGTTAAGAATCGAGAGGGTGAACGAGACGTTGTAGACAAGTTTATATTCGACAATTCAGTCGGCAGGATTTACTAATTTTTATTGGGAGAGGGGTAGCGGTAACGCCCCCACGGAGTTTTTAGATTATTTATACTCCGCTTTGATCTCCCTACTTTTTTCTTTGAACAGATACAAGATCACCTACGTAAACTTTGACATGAAGGAAGGTGAGAGCTCTGTCGCATCGAAGTGGGCTCACGATGAGAAATCCGCAGTTAGGTTGCTTCTTGCAAAGAACCCAGACAAAAACGGGTATTGTGTGTTTAAGAGAGGAGGAAGCGGCAGGATTCTTAATGTAGAACAAGCTAGTTTCCTTGCTATTGAGCCGGTGCGTTCATCTCTCCGCGACGAACAGCAGCTTGATCTTGCTCCATAGCTAGATTACCAAGGTTAGCTAGTTCTTCTTGAATATAGACAGACATCTCTGGATGGTCTCTCATGTGCAACATCAATGCTTTCATACCTTCGTCTGTAGCCATAAAAAATGGCAACCACTGTCTAAACACTAGAGCAGCTTCGTCAGGTGTTTTTCTTGATAGCAGATTTTTCAAGCCCGGCGTAGCAGCAAATCTTCCAAAGAAGTATCGGCTGACATCTGGTAGCAGATCGCCAATAACGATTGTAGTTTGCATACCTCCTGATCCTGGTGAAACAACGGGCCTGACACCGGGTAGCTTTCTGGGCTGAGGGGTGCTATATTTTGCTACTCGCGCTATAGCTTCCATGTTTTCAACCCATTCCTTGCCTAGAACCTCTGTTGCTACCTTTCGGATTTTAACATCTTTTAGCCTTGTTAGCATAATATCAGAATCAAACAAACCTTCACCTCTACTGGTAGTGGCATAGTTTACTTTAGTTGGCTTAGCTGATTCTATAATTTCTGTAGCTAATTTATTGCGTAATGTTTCTATACCAAACTCTGGTGAAGTTTCTTTAATTACTTTTACTAGATCTGTTATTTCTCTAGAGCTGTAATTAAGCAGGGAACCAACGGCTTCTAGAGCGTCTTCCGTCGATAGGGTTCCTTTCTTTTTTACGATAGCTTCAAACAGTTTATTTTGCTCTTCGGTTATTTTTTCAGCAGCTTTGACTTTTGCATTTGCTATTTTTTGAGCATTTTTTCTCTGCGTAGGTGTGCCGACAGAAAGTATTTCTCTAAAAATATTATCGTCTAGTTCCAAAACTTTACCACTTTTACTAACTAAATCGTTTATTTGTTCTAAAGCGTCTTTTTTTGCTTTCCAGCTTTTACCGAATAGTTCACGTAAAATGTTATTATCAACATTCATTCGCATACCTTTTCCTAATTTTACCGTTCCGTTAAGACCCAACTTTTGCATATAAGCCGTTCGGAGTGCGCCTTCAACTTGTGATCTACTCATCATTCCAGGGCCTGCTATCTTGGGAAAAGCTTTCAGGGTTTCTTCTACGCTAGTTCCGTTTGTAAGAATGTGTTTCATTACGTTTTCTCCACCCATAACAGTGTGAGTTTCAGCAACAATTCCTCCATTCCCGCTACCAAAGTCTGGCTTTATCATAGGTTTTACGTCTACCCTAAGAAACTGTCCGTATTCACCTTTGTAAAATTCATTTGCTTCAGTTAGAGCTTTTTGTGTTCTTGTGCCTTTTAATGTTTTGTCTCGAACTGCTGCAAGTTCTTTAAGCATAAGCCTAGAAAATCCAGGGGTTTCGCCTACCGCGCCTATAACTCCAAAGTCTGATCGTTCCGCATATTTTTTAATAAGTGTATCTAACTGCTTGTAGGATAAGGTCTTAACTGCTTTAAAGTCTTTCATGCCACCCTTAAATTCCAAGGGAAGCTTTTCCTTTAATGCCTTTAACACAGCTTCGTCAGATAGACCCGCCCTTTCCATAGCAGTAGCAAAGGCTCTGGAAGCCATAACATCGTCGATACCAGCTCCACCTTCATCTAAGGCCCGCCTCATGGCTTTTAAGATAGAATCTACGTCATAGAATATTCCTTCGTCAGATGCTGTTGCGGTTACCTTATCGAAAAGTTTTCTTTTTTCATTGCGAGTAACTTCAAATGATCTTTGCAGTCCTTTCTGAATTTTTTCTCCTGTCTGTTTAGACAGATACAGGCTTTTAGTTCCACCCATTCTTTTCATTTTAGTCTGCAATATCTTTTGTATAGCATCTCTTAGTGGGGGTTCAAACGACGCTACATCATCACTAAGTTGAGTTAATTGTTGGGTTATTCTAGTTCTAGCTAACTCTACTACTTCCTCTATTGGTTGTGGTGAACCACCTTTGAGGCTATTTAGCATGACATCTAGCTCATCAATGTTGGTTTGATACATCTTTCTGAGAGCAGCACTGTTTGCACTAGCTTTTGACTCAGCTTCAGCAGCACCCCTACTAGTTAAACCACCATAGCCCAGATCTAACTTAGGAACTAATTCTGTTCCGTCGTCTAAAACTTTGGTATATGTAGTTTTTAAGGTTTCTATGTCTTTGCGATAAAGCTTTGCTACATCATCAGCACCTGACCCAGCAAAGCCACTTAACCACTGACCGCCTCGAATAAATGCCATTTCAGGGACAAAGGCTACGGCTGATTCTACTCCTCTTCGTTTGGTAATTTCCCCAAAGTCAGGGACAGTTCCGTCGTATAATGCTACTGCACTATCTTGCAGCACACCAGCTCCAAAGTATGATCCCGCAGAAATGGTTGCTAATGTAGCAGCTGAGCCCCACCCAGCAACAGCCAGAGATGGAATAACAACTGGCGCAGCAATTACAGCAGCCGTAGCAGCGATTATAGGAATAGCAGCTCCAGCACCAAACTGCGTAATATCACCAAAATCTAAACCTTCTTCGTTTACATATTTGTATTTAGCGTTATCTCCTTCGCCTTCAGTCTTTATTATAAGCCTGTAACTGCCATTTACTGGGACAGCTTGCACATTCCTATATCCATATTCTCCGCGAAGATGGTCAAGCTTTTGACCCATAGTAGGTCTGAGACCCAATGCCATTCTGTCAGCATCCCCTATCCCGCTAGTAGCATCTACATTTTGTATAGGGACTCGAAGCTGTAATGCCGTGTTTCTTTCAAGTCTTTTTACGGCAGTTAAATCGTCTACATCCTTGCCGAGGGCATCTTTTTTATAAGATCCATCCAGCAGTTCTTGACTGGCTTCGACAATAGATGCTCCTATCAGCTCTCTAGCAAGAGATTGGTTTAGGGGTTGACTACCAAAGTATTGAAACGAATCGCCAGTTACGGGATCATTAATATTTATCGACATATTATTTTGTTGATATGTTTTTTATGTTGCTACTAAAGGCTTCCGTCTGAGCGTTGCCACCACCAAAGAAATCGTATATCTTAGGGGCTATAAATTGAGCAGCCATAGGCACAAGACCACCAGGGCCAGCTAAACCAATCGCAACTTTGGCTCCCTTTCGCATATTCTCACTATTTAATTCAGCTCTAGCTTCTTGCTCTTGGTTAAAGACCGCTTCTCCAGCTGCTATACTTTGCTCTCTCCTTTCGGCTTGACTCATTGCGGGAGCAGGTGTTCCTCCATCTGGCCCTGATTCAACCGTAACTGCGGCTTGCGGAACTCCTACGTTGTCTACAAAGTATCCTGACCTTGCTGCTATTTTTATTCCCACGTTGTTTGTTGTTTCAAAGGTGTTTATATCTTTTAATATATTAGATATTTGACGCTCTGAGATACTTCCTTTGCTATTGACAGCAGCTGCCCCATACTTATCGACCATTGACCTATAGGTTTTATATGCAAGTTTATTTCTGTCGTAAACATATAGATTAACCGAGTCCTCTAAATCGCCTTTTTGTAGATATTGATCTATAGAACTTGCCTTGTCAATTAGGGATGTAAATTCCACGACGGATACTTGACCCAATCCAGTAGCTCCTTGCTTGGAGTTATCCTTTAGGGTTTGCATTGTTGTAAGCGCAGAACTGGATGTAAGCTGGCTAAGGGCTCTTTTCATTTCTACAGCCGATTTGCCATCGAATGGCATATCAAGACCTATTGCAGCCGCCCAAGTGGGGATGGCTCCAGAAGTAGCAAATCCAGCGTTACTTTTAACTCTGTCTGCCGCATTTTCAACAATTTGTGTATCTTCGAGAAGAGCAGATAAAGCAGCTGTTTCTTTTTGATAGGCTTCATCGAACTCTCTTGTCCTTTCATCTATTACTTCGGATGATGGTGGCGCATATACCATGCCTTGTGCAATGGCTGCCGTTGTTTGTTCTCTAGCGTCGTCTAAGTCGACTCCAGCGGCATATAGTTGAGCCGTATATAAGTCTGGGGTAGGTAAACTAGCAACATTACCAGATCCAAGAACATACTCTTGCCTTCCTTTGTCTAGATCCATTTTAGCTTGAACTCGTTGTATCGCTGTTCCTCGCTTTACACCATCAGCTTCTTGAGCTGCGACTAATGGGTTGTTTATAGCTTCAGGTGAAGCTACTACTCTGTTGCCCTTAGCGTCCGTAAAGAACGGTGCATTTGGGTTTACCTCGGGTGTTTCCACGGAAGCCTCTACAGGGCCTTGTGGGGCAAATGGATTGTTGTCAACTAAGCTTTGCCCGGTAGGAGTTGCGGGTGCTTGCGGAGTAGTGGCAACAGGTTCAGGCAACATTGCCCCAGTAACAGGTCTAGCAACTGGATCATTTGTAGAAGTCGCGTTAATAGCACCAACCGTAGGCGTATTAACAGAAGCGGTTGGAGCTCCGCCAGCAGCTACCCCTGGGCTCAACAAAGCTTGTAAAGTTGCTGCTCTAGGATTTGCGCCAGAGTTTTGTAGAGCAGCCAGTTCAGCATTAGATACATTCGTTTTAGCCTTGCTTGC
>Ga0115000_10005494_pt1 | contig 10156 bp, 7 predicted proteins | sample ArcticOcean_MG_C_6_FD_89690 | JGI IMG/M metagenome (GOLD analysis project Ga0115000, IMG submission 89690) | Marine microbial communities from western Arctic Ocean - ArcticOcean_MG_CB8_128 | ecosystem: Environmental > Aquatic > Marine > Oceanic | place: Arctic Ocean: Canada Basin | collected... | reverse complement strand
GACGCGGCACCGCTGCCCAAGCGACGGGCCGGCCTGCGGTCCTCGGCGCGCACGCGCAAGGCCGTCGTGGCGATGGACGAGAGCGACGACGACGAGGCCTTCGAGCGACGGATGGGCGATTCCGACGAGGAGGAAGAGGACGAGGACGAGGTCGCTAAGTTACGGGCCGAGGTCAAGCGCCTCGAGGCCGAGAACGAGGCGCTGAACGCGCCGGCGCCGGCGCCGGCAGCTCCGGCGCCCGCCGCGCCCGCGCCCATTATTGTGCGCATCAAGAAGCCGCCGGCGCCGCGGAAGCCCGCTGTGCCGCGGAAGTCCGCCGCCAGGCCCGCCGCGCCCGCGACGCAGAAGAAGCGCAAGGGCCGCGCCGCGTCGCCCGCGAGCGGCACGCCTGCCGCGCCGCCGGCCAAGCAGGCGCGCGTGGCGGAGACCGCGGACAAGGCGCCCTTCGGCGCGCTCGTCGGGCGCAAGGTCAACAAGAAGTTCCCCGGCTCGGGCTTCTACGACGGCGTCGTCGAGTCGATCGACGACTCCAAGCCGGCGACGTACGTCATCGTGTGGGAGGACGGCATGACCACGACGATGAAAGATGCGGCCGTGCAAAAGATCCTTAACGACTAGCCTGCGCGCCTCGTAGAATCACACATAAGAAGATGTTCGTGTATCTAGTACCTGAGAAAGAAACTCTCGGGAGGGGGGAGCGCTGTATATCTTCTTGGGTGGGTACTCACCCTCCTCGCTCGCCCTGGCGACGTCTTGACCTCCGTGCGCCGCGGCCAACGACAAATCGGAAAATCGCCCGGGGCCTTTGCTGTCCGTGTAAGTAGGTGTGTCCACCGTCTAATCACAGATGTGTTCGCGCTTGTATGCCTGCGTGGCGCGAGAGCGAACCCGCAACATCTGCAGCGCCAAGCGCTTAAGCATCTCACCGCTCTCTTGCACGCACAGCTATACAAGCGAGGAGCAGCAGCCGCGCGGACGACACCCTTGGAGCCTCGGCGGCGCGAAGCAGCTGCTCTCCCGACGCGCCTGCTGCCGACTTTCGGGGGGCAGCGCCCCGGCAGCACAGGACGCCACCGACGCGAGCGCTAAAATGGGCAAGCTGAAGCGCGCCCCGGCGCCCGACGGCCCGCCCGAGCGGAGCCCGGTGGCCAAGGCGGCCGCGGTCTCCGCGCTCCGCGAGACGCTGCGCCTGTCGGAGGCGGCGAACGCCAGCGAGCGGCGCGAGAGCGCGCGGCGCTTGTCGCAGCAAGCGCATCGCTTCGCGACGACCGAGGACGGTTTAGGGATCGAGCGGGTCCAGATCGAGGCTGATGTACGGGTGCGCCGCGTGCTCAATGCTCTAAGGGACAAGGACGACCAATTAGCCGCGGCCACGCTGCGCATCGAGGACCTGGAGACCCAGTTAAGGCTCTCCCAAGAAGAGTGCGCCAAGCTCAAGAAGCGCAATTCGGGGCTCGAGGACCTGCTCCAGGAAAAGAAGGAGGAGCTCGGCCTCTCCGAAGCGCGATCCACGCAGCGGAAGCTCGAGGGCGCGCGCACCAAGGGCCTGCTGGCGGACTCGCGCTTCGATTTGGATCTATTGGGGTCGAAGTACGAGCGGCTGCTGGACGAGCGCGCCACGGTGGGGCTGTCGCGGGAGCTCGTGCAGATGGCTCGAAAAGACATGAACAACGAGGCGCCGGACGACGGGTCACAGGTGACCGCGGCCTCCTTCGACGTCGTGAGCCGCCTGTCGACCGGCGTGAAGGCGTCCAAGGCCGCCGCTTTGGACGCGGAGAACGAGGTCCAGCTCGACCTAGGGGGTGGGGATATCTCGGACGCGGACTAATTGGTTTTCTGTGGTTGAGTGTGTGTGCTTGTTGTTGCTAGCCCCACTAGTACGGACCCCGCTGGCTTTTTGTTACGGTGCTAGGACTAGTGGGCGGGGCCCGGGGGGGGAGAGTACGGAGCTAGAGTACGGATTGGAAAGAACGAAAAACCCGCGCTCAAAACCCGCACCCGAACAACCTGAGTAAATTTTGAGCCGCACGGTAACGCTTACACGCCGCTGAACACCGCGTGACGTCTCGCGACTCCTCCGAGCGCCAGCGACGCGTGTGCCGCACAAAGCCAGCTACTCTGCAGGTGCCCACCAGGTACAAAAAGCCAGCACGAGGTAAAAAGCCAGCAGGCGACCATGGCAGCACTACAGGACGTGCACATCGACCGAACACCAGTGAAACTAGTGATAATCTTCGCCGGCAAGCGGAAGTCCGGCAAGGACTACTGCAGCGACCGGCTGCTCGCGCTCGTCGGGGACGAGGTCGCGGAGATCGGCCGCCTCTCCGGTCCGTTGAAGAAGGCCTACGCCGACGAGCATAATTTGGACTACGCGGAGCTGCTCACGGCGTCGGCCTACAAGGAGCAGCACCGCGCGCGCATGATCGCCTGGGGGGAAGCCCGGCGCGCCGCCGACGCCGGCTTCTTCGCGCGGAAAGTCTTGGCAGAAGCGACGCGGCCCATCCTGATCATAACCGACGCGCGGCGGCCGGGGGACATCGCGTTCTTCCAGGGCGCGGTGCCGCGGGTCGTGACGGCGCGCGTCGAGGCCTCGCAAGACACGCGCCGCGCGCGCGGCTGGGTGTTCACGAGTGGCGTGGACGACGCCGAGTCCGAATGCGGCCTGGATGCGCATGCGCCGTGGGACGTCGTGCTGAAGAACGACGACGGCGCGGACATTCACGCGCAGCTCGCGACCCTCACAACGGCGGCGGCGGAGGCGCTCACGGGCCACGAGGCTTCCATTCGGGAGAAGATTGCCCTCCATCGGGGCGACGGCGCGGCTCTGCGAATCGGAGCTGCCTAACAGTATCCTACTTAACACCGCGACTGCAGGAGCTGGGAGGAGCGCATGGACTGCTCGTAGCCCTCGCGCTTTTCCCCCCAGGTCGCCCGCCGGGGCACGTCAATAGCTAATAGCGCCGCGACCCGCTTCAGGTCGAACTGGCGGATGGACTTGAGCACCTCGCGGGCGTTGCGCACGTCCGCCGCGTTCTTGAGTTCGTCGATCTCCGTTGATGACTTATGTTTATTGCGCAAAGCCAGCCGAACCACGTTCGCGACGCTTGTCATCTCGTTGTGGACCTTTAAAGAGGAAGCGAGCCCTGTAGAGGTCTGCCGCGCTAGACTAAAGATGAGCTTCTCCTCGCGGTCCTCTGCATCCTTCTTGTTCTCCATCCTTGCCTCCCGCAGCGCATCTTCCAACCAGGGCTTGTCCAGCTCCCGTTTACGAACCGTCCCGTATTTCGGGTTCGTCTCCACGGGCCAGATGATGGACGTCTGCTCCACAGGGATTTCCTGCAATTTGTGCATCACGTTCGAACCGTGTTCTAAGAATGCTTCGAACTCGTGCGTTTCTATCGACCCGTTGCCGTTGTAATCTAAGACCATGAAGACGCCTTTGATGTTGTCGTTACTTAATTCGCCCGGCGGTATGCGTAGGGTCACTCTTACTAGTTTCTTCAATTCATCTAATTCCATGGTGCCGCTCGCGTCCTTATCGGCCGCGTCAAATAAATCCCCCCGGTCCGGGTCGCACCGCCTATTGGTGGCCTCGACGAGCTTCTCGTGGACGGCCTCCAGGACCTCGGGCGGCATCTTCTTCCGCTTCAATTTCTTCTTCTTCTTCTTGACAATAGTTTCGGTCCACTCCGTCGGGAGCGGCTGGCCGACGGCGGGCGTGCCGTCCGCGAAGCAGTCCGAGGCGCCGGGCGGGTCGTAGCCGTCCCCCAAGCGGGGGCGCGGCGGCCGCTCGCGCGCCGTCACGCCCGTGACGAGCGTACGGCCGGGGATCGTCGAGCTGCGCTGCGTGACGGCGGTCCTGGTGCTGCGGCTCGAGCGCGCCGTTCCGGGGGCGCTCATCGTCTCTGCCCGGCGCCGCTGCGGACGTCTCCGCGAGCGCTTTCCGAGCGGTTTTGCGACCGATGCAACTGCGATGGCGTGCTGGTAGTGCCGCACTTTACTTGCTTTGAGGCAGCCCTCTCTTGAACGCGCTGTGCGCGAGAGCCGGGCAGCCCAAACCTAGCCTAGAACTTGGTCGCCGAGGAGTTTTGTCTCACGCGGAGTCATGCTCGCGGCGGGTGGTGGGTCCTTTCTACTTGTAAGGTTAAAAAGTCAGGCAAAACCCGTCGGTGCAAAAATTTAATCTCGAGCTCGGTTTTGCAGTCTCGTCATAAGAACGCATCGATGCGTGAGCATGTGTAGTTAGTTCTGCGCGTAGCGCTGCATCTGTACGCCAATCGATGCGGCTCATAAATATAATAGCACTACTGGCACACGCAGCCGCAGCACCGATCGACGGCGTCGACGCGCTGCTCCGCACCTATGTGGAGGAGCACGCCTCGGTTTCGGCGACGGCCGTCCGCGCGGACCCGTGCGCGCGGCGCTTCGTGAGCGCGGACTTTTGGGGCAAGGGACTGGGCAACTCCGTAAATGTGGCGCTCAACGCGCTGGCCTTCGCCGTGGCGTCAAATAGAACATTACTCATATCGGACGACGCGCGGTTCCGGGCGGGCTTCTGGAAGTACCTGGGGGCCGTGGAAGGGCGGTGGGCTCTCAAGAGTACTGTTTTAGAGGCTTTTGTGCTAGCGGACGGCTGCCGAAAATGCGGCGGGTGTATGAATGGTGCGCCCGAAGCGATGCGGGACTTCTTCCCCATGAACCGAAACTGTCTTCAGTCAAAAAGTTGCGGGCCGGGCGTGCGGTGGATGCTCTGTAACCAACGCGCGCTCTCCACGAACGACGCGCCGGTGGTCCACGTGCGAAGTGCGGTGACCTGGCTCGCGCCGTTGATCATTGAAAACGAAGGGCTGGAGTCGTTCATCCGCGCGCGCCTGCAGAGGCTCTTCCCCCAAAAGGCGAACAGCTGGGGCGCCCTCTACGGTACATTGCTGGACCCCCAGCCGGAAGTATCGCTCACACATCCGCTCCGGAGCCTCCTTCTAGAGCACGCGGAGGCCTTCGACCTGGGCCTGCACGTGCGCCATCGCCGCGCCCAGCCGCTGGACGCTGTCGACGCGCACGCGGCCAAGTGCGCGGCGAGGGCGTTAGAAGGGGTGCCGAGGCCCAAAATCTTCGTCGCCACGGACCGGCCGTCGCGCCTGCCCGGGCTATTCATGCAAATCGAGCGCGAAATAGGGCGGCCGTGCGATTTCCGGTCCCTGAACGCGTCGCGCGTGCCCATGGCCACGCGCCTGCGCCTCCACAGCGTTGCGCGGTTGGACGAGAAGGCAATGTGGGCCGGGCGAGACTGGGGCGAGCACGCGCATGAGCGGTGGACGGCGGCCGCGGACTTCTTTCTACTGAGCCGGAGCCGGCGCGTCGTGGGAACGCTCTCGTCGTCCTACTCGGAGATGGCGGCCGCGGCGCGCGGCGCCTCGGAGGCGTGGCTCTTCGACCCCGTTCAGCAGTTCAAGGGCCGAAAGCGCGCGCGCTACAACTGGCCGCGGAGCGACGAGTACCTCGAGGGGGCTGCTGGCTGTCGCCGGTCCGACGCGGCTTGGCCGCTACCTCTGTATGTGCGGTTGCGGCCGGAGCATGCGCGGGCTTGGGTGGCGCGGGGTAATTGTGATGTAGAGTGATCTGTTTTTATGAGGGGAGGGGCGAAACTTGAGCGCGTTAAGCGCGACGGTTCCGCCGGGGGAGGGGGCCCAGGTCCCGTTGATGACCCGGTGCGACGCCAAGCGTCCGCGGCGTCGTGGCCCACTGAACTTCTAGAGCTCGGCGGCGCCCGTGATCTTCTGTAACTCGGCGGGTTCCTTCTCCTGCGCGGCCGGCGCCTCCGCGGCCCAGTCGGTCGCCGGCTCGTCGGGCGGCGCCTCCGCGTCCGCCGGGAACATGCTCGACATGTCCCAGGACTCCTTGTGCTCCGACTGCTTGAGCTCGCGCTGCTTGTAGAGGAGGCAGCCCAGCACGCAGAGGAGGAACGCGAATAGGCAGCCCACCACGTCGAGAGTTTGTTGGAGTTCTTCTTCTTGTTGCCGCGCGGGCGAGCCTCGGGCGTCGGCGGGGACGTCTTCGTCGGAGCGGGCGACGGCGCACAGCCCCCATCCGCGTCGCCGGAAGGCTTCGCGCCTTCGAGCTTGCCCGTGAACTTCTCGATCTTGCCCTTGAGGAAGTCGCGGGGGACCTCCTTTCTGCGGCGGGACCCACAAAGTGATGACTCGGCGGTGAGCGACGCGCCACGACGTCGGCCCAAAGTACCCTGGACTCGTTTCGGCGGTGCACGGCCGACGCGCCGACGACATCGGGATTGCGACGACCCGTAGAACTTGCGATGCATTCTTACGCCTCGACGGCGCGGCGCGATGAGCAGGACGCAGGCACGCGCTCCTCGTCGCTGTCGCTCATAGAGCCGAGGCTAGAGAAAAACTTGTTGCTATAGCTGAGCTTGTTGGATCCATCGGTGGCCATTGTAGCGCTTCGTGACGGTCGGCGTTGCAGTGATGCGTCGTCTCGTGGATGGTATCTCTGTGCCTTTGCGTGCGCGTGGTTTAGGCGCAATTGGCATGGAGCCTGGCCCCGATTTCTAACTTTAGCTTGGCAATGTCAGGCGAGGTGTTGCCGGGTAGGCGCAGCAACCAGACGCGTAGATCGAAGCCTGTGCGAGGTTGCGAGTTTGAGTTATGAGAGTTTTGACGGGTTTTTTAGCCGGCTTGCGCCTCGCAAACTAGGAGTGCTCAGCTCATCGGAGCTCCTCAGTGAACAGCGAAGGACGTGTCGACGGCGCATTCAACCGCTGGCATATCGCTTACATCGCTTCTTTTGCAAGCGCCGAAGTGCGGCACGAGCAGCGAGCAGTCAGTGCGGCTCATCAGCAGCAAGCACCAGCACCATGCCCCGCAAAAACACCAACAACATGAGCCACGGCCTCGAGGTGGGCTTCTGCGACAGCGACGGCCAGGGCTTCTCCACGAAGCAGCCCGCTGACCAGCTCGAGCGCTGGTCGCTGCCGCGGGACAACGGCACGCACCTCGTGATTCCCTGGCGTCCGCACCAGAAGGCCTGCGGGCGGAACGTGACGTCCTACGAGGTGGACGTCACAACAAGTGCGTCCTTCCTCAACTTCTTCGTGAACGCCTTCGGCAGCTTCCCCCAAGACATGTGCGATCCCAAGGGAAGTAAGGCGCGGGAGGCCACGTCGGCGACGGCGCCGACCTGTTCGCTGTACGAGAAGAACTGCGAGAAGAACGGAAGAATAGCGACGTTCATCGTGCCGCGAGCGCTGCGGAAGCTCACGGTGTTAGATGTCGAGGTCACGGTGATCGCGCGCGGCACGCTGGCGCCCCTAAACAAACCGCTGGAAAAGGGCGACCGCATCATCCACTGGTGCCACAAGTACCGCAAGGCCCAACAGTTTAAGCAGTTAAGTCCCTGGCGCAACAAAGCTTTACCAGAAGACTCGAACGGCCTCATCCAACGGGCGTACATCGAGCACCACCGGCGCATGACTTCATTAGAACCCGGGTTCTTAGTCCTGTCCATCGTAATTTACTGCCTGTCGAAGCGGCGGCGGCGGAAGTCCGTACTGGTGGACCTCGCGAAATTGGCTTTGGGCGTGGCGGCACCGTGCCTCTTCGTGCTGCTGGCGCGGTCCGCCCCCGTCGCGGACCTCGCGCTGGGCGCGCCGGAGCCGGCGCTGCTTGTGGCGGCGTTGCTGGGCCAATTATTCGTCGTGAAGAACCGGTGGCCGTTTCTTGTAAATGCGGTCGCGTCGCAAAACAAGGCCATTCAACGCGAGCGCGAGGCCAAGGACCGCGTCGCGAACACGTCCGTGGTGCGGAGCAAGTCCGAACAGATCGTGGTCGAGACGCTCAAACCTCGATTGGACGAGGACAGCGACACGTCTACGGACGACGACGACGAGAACCTGAACGCGCTGGACGACTGGCTCGCGACGCCCGACCAGGAGCCCGCGCCGGCGGAGTTGAAAACCGAGCCAGTCGCGGTCTCGCCCTACGCCCTCGTGGCGTACAATGCGCTGGCGGTGTGGCGCTGGTTCTTCGTGCTCTGCTGGTGCCAGCCCGCGGCGGCGCGGGCCCTCGCACCGTTCGCGGGGGAGGCCGCGGGGTCCGTGGTGGGCGTACTTACTGCCGTCGCGGCGATGGCGTGCGCGGAGCGCACAACGAAGCAGGAGCGGCTCCTGGACCTCGCGGCGCTAGCCGGGTTATGCTGCGCGTGCCAGGGCACCGCGCTGGCGGCGTGCCCCCTGGCGTTCGCGGTGGACTACTCGGCGGTCAACGTAGAGGTGGCCTCGTGGCGCGACGTGGCGCGGCGGCTCATCTGCGCGTTGCTTGTCGTCGCGGTCATCGGGTCCGTTTGTGTATGATCTTGGAGGGGTAACTTTATTTATGTAACGACTTCTAAGCCGAGTCTGCCGAGAATGTCAGTGCGTATTTTTGTTACGGTGCTACTAAGTAGGACTAGTGGGCGGGGCAGTGCGGGTACCGTGCGGGTTCCTCAAAAAGCAAGGCTCGTTCCTGTTTGCATCCTCCGCTGCGCACGGACCGTTACACAGCGCTCAGACTGCGCTCAGCACAGATAAAAAGCAGCGCTGCAACCAGTTGGCCAGCGCGCTGCGGCTTGTGGCTCTCGCCGACGTAACCGCGCTGCAGAGACGCCAGGGACCAGCGGCGCGCGCGGACAGCGGCGCGCGCGGACGTAGACGCCCGACGCACACCTAGACTGCCATGAACGTCAGCATGCAGCAGGCCACGCAGGCCGCCCGCAAAATGACCGAGGCCGGCGGCGACTCGCACTTCCTCGAAGAGCAGATGAATCCTACTAGGATTAAACAGTACCTCGACGCCTCGAAGGACGCGGATAAAGTCAAGGGCATGAAGTGGTTGTTAGCCATGATGTCCAAAGGCAGGGACGCCTCGGATTTTTTCCCCGACGTCGTCAAAAATGTAGTTTCTCGTAGCATAGAAGTGAAGAAGATGGTCTACATGTACCTGAGCCACTACTGCGATTTTAATCACACTTGTAGAGAATTAGCTTTACTGTCTATTAACTCGTTTCAGAAGGATTTAGCTGCTTCGAATCAGCTCGTACGGGCCATGGCGTTACGGGTGATGACCTCCATTCGCGTGCCGGACGTCATCCAGATCCAACTGTTAGCGGTCAAGAAGTGCGCCGGGGACTCGTCGCCCTACGTGCGGAAGTGCGCCGCGAACGCTGTTACCAAGTTAATGCAGTTGGACGCCGAAAACCAGGACGACTGCAACAAATTCGTCGCCACGCTCTTGAATGACACGTCGCCCATGGTCCTGGGAAGTGCGGTCACGGCCTTCGCGGAGGTCTGTCCGAAGCATTGGGAGATCTTCCACCCGAACTTTAGGAAGCTGTGCTCGTTGCTGGCGGACTGCGACGAGTGGGCGCAAATTACTATTCTAACGGTCATGGCGCGCTACCTGCGGACGCAGTTCGTGGACCCTTCACCTAGTAAAACACCGACGTTGACCGGGTCGCCCAAACGAATTGTCCGAAGGAAGGTAAAAAAAGCCTTTTATAGTGACGACGACGACTCGGAGGAAGAGGTCGTGGAGGAGGAGGACCCCTACGACGACGAGGGGCCCCAGTTGGAGGACGACCACAAGTTGGCTTTAACGTCGTCGTTACCTTTGCTCAAGTCAAGAAATTCAGGCGTGGTCCTCGCGGTGTGTTCCCTGCACTACCACTGCGGCGCGCCGTCCATCGAGGAACGGGAAATTCTGGGACGGGCGTTAGTGCGCATTCTGAGAAATCGGCCGGAGATCCAGTACGTCGTGTTGAAGTCCATTGCGGTCATGGCCCGCGAGCGGCCGCAGATGTTCGCGCCGTTCCTGCGGGACTTCTTCGTCAAGGGCACGGACGCGCGCTTCAACCGGGACATCAAGTTGGAGATCCTCGTGGGCCTCGCGACGCCGGACTCGTGCGAGGAGATTCTAAGGGAGTTGCAGACGTACTGCCGGGGCACGGAGAAGGACTTCGTGTGTGATGCCGCGACGGCCGCTGCGCGTGTCGCCGATGCGCGGCCCGAATGCGCCGACGATGTTCTCAGGGGGTTGCTCGACTTAGCGAGGACGCACGATAGGGACGAGTGCCGGCCCCAGGACGCGGCCGTCGTGTCGTCGTGCTT
>Ga0115000_10005492_pt1 | contig 10157 bp, 8 predicted proteins | sample ArcticOcean_MG_C_6_FD_89690 | JGI IMG/M metagenome (GOLD analysis project Ga0115000, IMG submission 89690) | Marine microbial communities from western Arctic Ocean - ArcticOcean_MG_CB8_128 | ecosystem: Environmental > Aquatic > Marine > Oceanic | place: Arctic Ocean: Canada Basin | collected... | reverse complement strand
TGCTCAATAACCCCCGCCACACGCCCCAAGAGCCCTTTCGTTCGTATGATCGCTCCTGGGATGATATAGAATACATGCTCAATGAAGCTATCCGTGTCCAAAATGGATGGATCGCTACCTATTTTCAAGCCAAAAAGATCGGTGATAGGGCTATTATGAAAGAAGCCGCTCGGAATAAGAAGGCACTCGAGGGTGTCATTAAGACCCTAAAGTGGACACTCGGAGAGGAAGGTGTTGAACATCCCCTCCACTGATCCCAATTGGGTATCCATTGGCGGTCCATGTCATCGTCAGTGTGATGTCGATTCAAAAGACCTCACTTGCCGCTCTTGCGGACTCCCTTTCCGCCGTAGCGATTAGATAGTAGTGTCAATCAATTTACTTCATGGGTAGTCGCGCATGGGGAGCCGTAGAACGCACTATCGATGATATAGGAAAAGATCAGCTCTACGAACGTAGCGGAAGAAACCAGCCTAAGTTACCCCTCGTTGTTTATGAAATGGCTCAGGAACTGGGTTGGGAATCTATTTGGCAACTTACTTATTGCCAATGGTGTGCTGGCTATGCCCATGATGCAGAACCTGGCGAAGATATTGGTTGGGGTGATGTGGAGCTTAATGATGCTCGACAGACTTGGGGGCCGACTCCGCGATCCATATTCAGCATTGTTGATCAAGACGAGGCTGCTTGGATGATACCTGCAAATGAACCCACATTAGGACTCTGGGAGATTAAGCCAGTCGGATACCTCAATAGCGTATATGGCACGCCCGAGGGATTTGAGCGAATGGAGATACCATACAGTTTCCAACTAGGCCCAAACGCCACAGGCTCGGCAATTGCAGAAAATACAGAGTTCTGGGCAGACCCTATCGCAATCACATTAGTTCAACTCAATAATCTCACGATTCAGATTCCTTTTGAAATCAAGGGAGCATTTGCTACATTCCGAGACTTTGGACTTCAAGAGGATGGGGAGCCTAAAGATGATGATGCTTTGCAGCAACTACGTTATCGTGGACCACTCCCTCTCTGGTGGCATAAAGTTTTGATTGATGATAACCATCAATGGCCACCCGATACAATCAATTCTTACCTGCAAGCATACCAAGAACAGATCGGGTTGATAGTAGACGAGCTACAAAAGCGGTGGACAGAATGCGGTATGCAAGGTATTGTTAAAGTTTCTATCTCATCACCATTACAGCCATACGTTCCCCCAATAGTATTGCTCGAAACATCATTCACCATCAATCTTGCAGATGGATTCTGGAATCGAACTGATGAAGAAAAGTTCTTTCTGCAGCCTATAGTTGACCTATTGGGAGGGGTTGGTTTGATTGAAACCCAAGATGGTGTGGCAGTAGTTGTGGGCGGATGACTCAAGTAGCAGTTCCCCCAACCATTAGACATGGCAATCAGGAGGCAAGGTTTCGAATGGCAAGTTCGTGACCTTGGTCAACTTGCCCCCAAACGTTTGGACGACTTGTCCAACACCCCTCAATCCATTTTCATTTCCGGGATCGGTAATGCTACCATCACTAAGAGAAATCGAACTGCTGATGACGAGTTCTTGGTATTGCAATACACCGGATCATCTCCAGGAATCTGGCCTAATTCTGGCAATACTTGGAAACCACGTGGATACATCAATTTCGTTATTGAGACTACGGCATATTTCGTCAACCCAGATGGACTACCATCCGAGGGTATGCCGGGCACAGCACTACCATACCCAGTTAGCACCGAGTTTTCCCCTGCAATAACCGATTACATCCCGATCGAAATACCTCCGGACACTAATTGGGACATTACATATTTTCTCGGCAATTCAATTGTAGATCCTGTTGAGGATTTCCCAGTTCCGAATATATTTTCTTGGTCTAGCTCCGGTGCATTGCTCCCACCAACACCTATCTACACAGGAACTCCATTTTCATTACTTCAAGGAACTGCTGTCACGATCACCCCCACCAACACCGGAGGAACCTCTACCAATTGGACTCTTAACTCAGGGACAATACCGGCCGGTCTATCCCTTAGTGCGAGCGATGGTGTGATCTCTGGCACTCCAACATCCGCCGCCGGATCTGTTTCATTTGAGATTAGAGCCACTAACGCCGCAGGATTTGGCTTGGATATAGTCACAACCACAGTTAATGCCAACCCACCAGTATTCTCATATACAGCATCTCCATACTCATACACCAAAAACGTCTACTTCCCAGGATTTGGGCAGACCACTACCGCGGGAGCCACAGCCACAGGATACTCAATATCTCCAGCACTCCCCGTAGGTTTGGTTTTCAGCAGTGTTTTTGGCAATGTCAATGGCACACCCACTACCACCACGCCCTCTGCAGTCTACACAGTTATCGCTACCTCAGCAGGCGGATCTGGGTCAACCACATTCATTCTCGAGATCCTGGGAACTCCGCCAATTATCTCCTATGCAGGCGCACCATTCACAGTATTAACTGATGGAACCGCTACATTAACTCCAACTAATACTGGAGGGGTGCCAACTGGTTGGGCATTAGCGGCGGGCACATTACCAACTGGACTCACGTTAAACACCACCACTGGTGTTATCTCCGGGACTCTGGAAGCCGTCACCACCACGACATCAATTACGATCGACTCCACCAATGCAGATGGAACTGGATCAACCACATTTGACATCACAGTGGATGCGGGCATTCCAATTGCCATTTACGCCACTAACCCATTAACGGGAGATGAGAATGTTGCCCTTTCGACCACACCAGACACTGGGTTTAGTCCAATCACCTCCTACGCATTGTCCAGTGGTGCATTCCCTACGGGCGTATCTGTGAATACTGCAACAGGAGAGGTCTCGGGGACTCCCGCCACAGGCAGTGCAGGATTTTACAATACCGAGATTCTGGTGTCTGGCCCAGGGGGCTCAAGTCCAGCCTCACTTGATGTTGTAATTGACCCACCAGTCCCAGTCATCTCATACGCAGGCACACCATACTCTACACCCCAAGGCGCTCCTTTCGGACCGATCACACCAACCAACACCGGAGGAGCCTCCACCAATTGGTCAATTACTGCAGGTAGCCTCCCTACGGGAATCATACTTGATCCAACTACAGGAGTTTTGTCTGGATTCAATGATGATCCACCACTAAGCTCATCCACATTTACGATCGCGGCAAACAACATAAGTGGTAGTGGCACCACATCAGTCACCATTAGCACCATTTGAGGGGATTATTGATGGGATTAGCATTTGACCTTAACGCGGACGACATCGGAGGAACGATAGATTGGCCAATGATGTTCGAGGCATCTGTGAGCGGATCCGCTTTCTCAGACTTCTCGGGCGTGGAAGTCAGGTATCCAATTGCAGAACGTTGGACAGACATACAAGTGAATCCGGATGAGTTTGATATAGTGATTCGAAACACCTACGTGGCTAATGGTAATCTAATAATTATCGGATCATACAGAGGAGTGTTCACCAAAAACCCTCACTCAATACCTGGTTTCGATTCAGCAACTGGTCAGCCCGCATGGGATGGTTTTGTTGCAATCACAAGATCGTTCAAGTGGACAGGGGGTCTTGATTCATCATATCAACAATTTATCGATCTCGATGGCGCCAAACCATTCACCACTCTATTCACTGGACGCTCTTCTATGCAAATACTACCGATGCGTATGCCCTACGAGTGGAAACCAGGCGGAACTTGGACACAGATCGCTGCAGACTCCAGCGTTGGTTTGTATGGAATTGATCTGATGAAGCAAAATATAGGTTCTACTGCTGCGGATAGTGACCTCCTCCAAATGTCTGGCCTCACAGATTTGGCAATAGTTTGCGGATTTGGACGTGTTGATGCTTCCACGGAAGGTTTGCCTATTGGGCAAGACTATGTGGCGGCTGCATACCACATACCGGTTCAATGGAGTGATTATGTCAATAATGTCTCAGAGCTCAGCAACAGTGGAAGTAAAGAAAGAATCAATTTAGGAGGGCGATTCGGATTAGAGCCGATCGGATATGCAGGGCTCACTTGGGGCGCAGGCACCGCCAACCACACCGACAATACACCACTTGAGGCTCGGTTCAAGGAAATCAATTTGGAGGATTGGTTGTCTGATAATACAGTCCTCAACCCAACGCTTTTATCGGGAACACCACCTACTGCATCACTAAAATCACGAACCTATTACCCGAGACGTTTTCTTTCAGTGAACACCGCCCTCATCATAGATCAGTGGAGTGAATACTATGGACCATATGTATTGGCAGGAGATTCTGCTGCGGACGATGGCGCCGGCAATCTTTTCTATTATTCGCCAATGACAACAGGGGTTTTTACGGTCTACGACACCTTCCGGGTTGAAATTGAAGCATTCGTAGCTACGGCAAGAGTCGATGCAAACATTGAGTTAGATGGATCGGTGGCAGCCTATAATTTACGAGGTGCTTGGTTTTCTCACGTTTGCTTAACTACTGATTTCAATATCGGCGGTTTCAATAACATACAACCTCCAACATTTTTGCTTTGCGAGAATACTGATCACGGTGGCGCCACACGACAAACCTCTATCTATGCTATGGGGGGTCTTGACGATCCCGCCTCCGCATCAAGCACTTGGTTTGACCAATGCCCATTCCCTGGTGCTGGTGTGACACCCTCTCCCGGTGCGGCTTCCGTTTTTGCCTATGCAGTTCCCGGAGGTGCTTGGGAGACTGCGACAGGATTGACCCTCCCCGATCGTTGGGTTGCCACAGCGGCTCAATCAGCTACATTTACCAAAGGCGAAGAGGATTTTTCCAAGACGGCCATTCAAACTTGGTCGAACTTTTACAACATCTTCGGTGTATCAGGATCCCCGATCCCCAACCCAGTTGATGAGAATAATGTTTTAGTGGGTGTTTTGGGTAATTACATTCGAGTTGGATTCAATGGCCGTGAACAGGCATTTTTGCAAGGCGAAGAGGCATCAAATGTTGCAATTTGCTTAATGGGATACACTGGAACTACTGGTAGCCGAAACTCAAAAATTATAGTTTTCGACACAGGGACTGTTTCTGCACAGGTGACTAATCCACTTGGAGCAGGTCCATATAATTTGGATTACACTGGATATTTCATAGACGTCGGATCTACTATGGAGTCAGCGATTATTGATTCAGATGCTGATGCAATTCCTGTTTCTGCTGGATGGGATAATGATCGTGACCAGTGGCTATTTGGATTCAACAGGCCAAATGTTGGGAAAATGGCATTAGTTTCTGCCAGATCCGATTTTAAAGAGTATATTGATCAGTCAGCCAATATCCAGATTCCCGCATATGAGTTTCAACCAATTTTGTCACCACCTGGGTATTCGTTCGGTAATTCAATCATTTTCCGCAATCGTTTGCAGACCAATGAATTAGACGGTATCGGGCTCGGTGGTGACGAGACAGACATCGCAGGACCCGGTTTTGCAATAAGTCCCATTTCCTATGGAGTGTTTCAAAAATCTACCAATTTCATCGTGGTCAAGGGAACTACGGGGCGCGTGGCTCGTGTTTGGGTAGACTATGTTCTTTACGATGGCGTTGATGCCTTAATATCCACCAAACTCAGTTCTCTTGGGCTACGCGTTACTCCCGAGAACGTCGAGTGGTTCAAAGGAAAGATCCTTAGATCGGCTGGTGTCGATGAGCTTGACGTCAAAACAGAGGAGATCGAAGAGTGGATGGAGGCTCAACGCAAGGAATATACTGACATGATGCGAACCAAAGAACGAGGTGGACGTTTGCGAAAGCGTCGCAGTCAGGTTTCGGCTTATCGCGATGGAATTGAGGGCGCTCTCGGAGAGGCCAACAAGTCTTCCGTTGACAGCCGAGCCCTTGATCCCGCAGATCTGGATAGTCTTCTTGGGGATATTGGTATGCCTAATGATGGCTATAATTCGGATCGCAAGCGGTCATGAGTCTTTAGATAGTAGTGTGGATCAACAAAACCCATGAGCACCGCCATTGTTATCGACGATTCAATATCAACCAAGGAAGATGTAGGCCCCGGAACCATCTTTGAGGCCGAGATTGCTATTGGGGAGGCATATCTCCTCCGGCATCCTGATGCTGACATTATCGGATTGAACGCAGGTGTCGTCAGCGGTTTTGACAATCTTAAACCATCTGACTCTACGCCGCAAAAACACTTCGTCCAGGCCGTTCTGGACTATGATGAGGTTGTTCTTATCATGGATAGCCCCCTGCAGTTCAACGGCACGGCACGGCCGAATGCTGCCCATTTTATGAGTAAAAAGCTCAACAGCGGCACAGAACTCCAGATCATTCTGGTGGGCGAGGTTGATAGCATGGCAGACGGCCTTTCCGCGGTTCGGGACGACGCGAGTCGTCAGGGTCCGGCCAAAATGTCGAATATATTACCACCATACGTCACCATGATCGTCGATCCCCGAACCATCTTAGATTTCGGTTTCTGATCAATAGACTCCGGAATCTGGAAAAAACGTGATGCAGAATCTACATCGATTTAGGTAGTCGTGAAACCAAATCTGACTTAATGGACTTCATAGAGACCATAGATCTTCCCTGCGTGGCGGAGATTCAAACCATGGGAACCTGCTTAGTCCCACCCAACGTGTCCATCGATCGAATCATCATTGAACCCCGTGATAATCCACACCTTGGCCATTACCGATTGTTAATCACTATTGACGGAGCATTGGTTTATTCTGACGAAACCCCTCGTGGTCGATATTCCATTGATGTAGACGATAGCCAATCCAGGTCATCAGTTCGCAACCTCATCGGAGTGGTAGTGCCACACGACATACCTTCTGCCGTCCGATCCTACCTTCAAAACGAAAGCATCCAGATCACCATCATCGGCAGTTATGAGAATCAATTAACCACTAATGAAACCATTCCTAAAATCGATTTAGGGGTTGAAGAAGCAAGCATACAATTGGATTGGGATTGTGATGCCAACCCCGAACTTTGCAAGTGGGATGACGATTTTGCCAATAAATGGGCATAAGGTTGTATCAAATAGCTGCTCCCACCCATAGCAACCATGACTCGAATGTTATTGTTCACTGGCAAGGGCGGCGTTGGGAAATCCACCACCAGTGCTTGCACAGCAGTTTACCACGCCGAATCTGGTTTGAGAACTATTTTGGTTTCTACTGATCCGGCACACTCCACTGAAGATGTGGTCGATATGACAGTTGGAATGGGCGCCTCCGTAAAATTGGCTGACAATCTCTGGGCACAGAACTTAGACACCACTACCGAAGCCAGGATTTTCATTGACCGTCTCAATGGATACCTCAAGGACGGCATGGGAACAGCCATCAAGGATTTCGATCCCGAGATGCTAACTGAAACCGCTAGCTTTCCAGGTATGGACGAGTATTTCGCATTAGAGAAGATCTTGGGTCTCCTGGAGGGCACAGAAGTTTGTCCAGATGATGGAAAGCCATACGACATCATTGTTTTTGATACCGCCCCGACCGGACACACACTTCGTGCTTTGGCCACGCCAGAACACCTAAAGCGATTTATTCTACGTTTAATGCGTATGCGTAAGTTCATTTCTAATTTAAAGGGAGCCTTTTTGTTCAAGAAAAAAGAAGATCCAGTTCAGAAAGCATTGGATGACATCATCGCCAGATCAGATCGTTTTATGGCTCATCTTCGCAAAACCGATCGCGTAGGTGTGTATCTGGTATCAATCCCCACCGAAGCGGGTTTCTCCGAATGTGCTCGCACCGTTAGTTGGTTAGGATCTTCCATCAATATCCCCGTAGCGGGTCTGGTAGTCAACCAGATCGTTCCGGACGTTGGTGCCGAGCACTGGGCAGGCGCCACCGAAAACCCTGCCGTGGCTTTGCTGAAGGCAGAGTTTGATATGCAACAACCCTATCTAAATCGTTTCCAATCTCTGGCCGCAGAAACCAACACCCACCTAGTTGGCGTTCACCGTATGCCATTTGAGCCAAAAGGATTGGATCGTCTTGGTTCTTTTAGTCGTCGTATTTGGGATCCCGATACGGGGCTCAGAGCCCCGCCAGGGCACGAATCATAAAGTAGTCGGCCACAGTAGTCATTACCATGCCTGGTATTGAAGCCACTCGCCGCTACATTTTCGGAGAGGAACATGATTTCATGGAGGAGTCCTCATACCGTGAAAATATGATCCCATTGATTGTCAATAACGAGGACGATGCTCTTGCCTACTTCAATCGCGTTTGCGATAAGATAGGTTGGCGCGAAGAAGACTACGAAGTGTTTGAGTCATGGTTTGAGGATTTTACGGGCAGTCTACCCAGCAAGGTCCAGAAGGCCGACCTGCGTATGCTGGTAGGAGAGATTAAACCCACCACAGACGAGATTATCCGATTGCTCGGCCTGCTCGCCGATTACGATGTTATGGAAATTGGATCCTATGATATATTCCAAATCGTCCTCGAAGAAACCAAGGCAACATTCTGGAATCTCCAACAGCCCGGTGAATACTCCAACATAGTCCTGCAAATATGGACGAGACAGGATTTGATGGAATGTGTTGAGTCCCCTGGAGATTTTTTGTTGAAAGCACTCATCAATCTCCGGAGTAGCGATAACCGTGTTTGAAGTAGTTGGCCGCATGATCTATTGTCATGGCAGAAGGCACTCTCATTATCTGGTTGGCCATCCTAACCACGATTATCGTGATCCAGGGCATCCTGCTATTGGCTTTCGTCCGCATGGTTTTCGGTCGCATCTTTGGCAATAACAGTCTGCTAACGCGTCTGGCAGTCTGGGCTTGGTCTTCAGACAATCCACCCGACAGAGTTGATTAGGGAACTCGGAAATCACGTCGGATCGTTGATCAACAGAGAGTGAGCATTTAGGTAGCAGAAAGAACAACCGTTATCTATGCTCGGCCACGATTCGTTCAATCGCTACAATCATCGTTCCACATTCCACGCGGAACCAGATCTAACCCAAGTCATGGATTACCCAGGCCAAGACTATTTCGATAAGTTTGCAGTCACCGATCTAACCATCACCCCTGAGAGGACTTTGGTAGGCAGCGCAGACAAAGGATTTCATTTCAAAGTCGCTCCAAATCGTCAAGTCACTGTGAACATCACTGGACCAGGATCTGGCGCACAGACTGTCAAAGCCACACTTGGCGCTGGAGACTCAATCAAGAGATCCGGAGTCAATGACAAAACAATTGTCAACATCGGTGGCGTGGAGACCACATATACGGGTGCCAATGAACGTTACTTCATCAATTTCACCAATCCTTTGGATGTCACTCCTACGGGGACTGACGGATCGACTGATGCAGGTAGCACCTCCGACTCAGGAGACGACGCTGCAGATACCACGGACGATTCGACACTCGTGATCGCACCAGTAGCACCACCCAGTAAATCTAAGTTCCCCACTAAGCTTGTTGCTATTGGAGGCATTATCCTCATTGGAGGACTCGCTGCCACCAAGATGCGAAAGCGTGGTGTCTGAGAGCGACTTTAGGTAGTCGTTCCAACCAGGATCACTTATGTCCTTTGGCCACGGTTCATTCGATAGACTTGGCTATGCTGCGGAAAATCTAGTTCGCAGATCTGAGGGGTCAATCAATTCTGTCACCAATTCTGCCAGTTGGGTTAGGGATAAGTTCACTAATTTCTACAACAACTGCCAATGGGATGATGGTTCATATCGTATTGACAAAGTTCTCAAAATCGTCCAGATCGCCAGTCCGGATACCACCAGCGATACCGACTCACACGTGGGACTAAACATTGGTAAAACCTATCGTTGGGCTGTTCGCTACCGATACAAAAAAACCAGCGACAACTCCATTGGATATGACAATTTGACATTCGTTCTTAGGCAAAGAGGTTTGCACACCAATGTTTCCAAGGCCGCCTGTGCTTCGTATAAGCAATACATGTTCCTGTTTGCAGGCAAGGATTCTGCCGGATCGGCCGAGACTAAACAAAGTCCTTTCTTCGTAGACCTCGCAAGTGGCGGAGGCAGTGCCGCAGTCTACTCTTGGGAATCTCACGGCACCGGTGGTTGCATCGGCGCTCCAGCCCTCAACCAAGGCAATACCAGCACCGGCACCGGCGCATGGGAGATCCATAACAAATCTGACCAT
>Ga0115000_10005491_pt1 | contig 10157 bp, 9 predicted proteins | sample ArcticOcean_MG_C_6_FD_89690 | JGI IMG/M metagenome (GOLD analysis project Ga0115000, IMG submission 89690) | Marine microbial communities from western Arctic Ocean - ArcticOcean_MG_CB8_128 | ecosystem: Environmental > Aquatic > Marine > Oceanic | place: Arctic Ocean: Canada Basin | collected... | reverse complement strand
TTCTGCTTGCCATCCCTCTGGAGGATACTCCGCAAGAATGCGCATGACGTTTGCCATGCCGCCTGGCGTCTCACACGGGCCGATGTGGAGTACCTTTGGCATGGTTCACCCTCTCAGCCATCGGATGAAGAAGTTCCGCACAGAAAGTGACCTCAACAAGCGAGTTTTGAGGGGAGATATCAAGGGGGGAACAACAGTGAAACGCTCATGGTGTGGATTCCGGCCCTCGTTGAAGTCGGTTTGGGGCTTGCTGCTTTTGCTCCTTTCCTTGTTCATCGGTTCTCGGTTGGAAGATGGAGAAAACAAGCAATCGAATACCCGACAAACACGGAAGTGTTGCCGCTTGTCACCGTACTGTTACCAGTTTGGAATGAAGCATTGATTGTCAAAAAGAAACTCGAAAACCTTGCAGCTCAGAACATGCGGTTTTCGCTTCTCGTCATCGATTCTGCTTCGACCGACTCTACCGTATCCATCTTGAATTCATGGCTAAAGGAACATTCAGATGCGTTTGAGGCTACAACCGTTCTTGAAATGCCGGAACGCCTTGGAAAAACGGAGGCTGTGCGCCAAGCCATCGCTTCACTTGAAGACCAAAATTATCAGGGCCTCCTTTGCATGACTGATGCTGATGCTATGTTGCCCTCAAATGCGGTCTTACGACTCCAGGGTTGGTTTGCTGACCCTACTATCGGGGCTGTTGGTGCCAGGGCCCTACGCCATCAGGCACTCTCGGGTGAACGTACGCATCGCTCGATGTTTGAAATGCTCCGTGAAGGCGAATCTGCGCGTGATTCTACGCCGTTTCTCGAAGGTTCATGCATGATGTGGAGGCACAAAAGATTCTCATCACAGCAACTTAATGTCCATTCAAATGCTGATGACGCTCAAATCGCAACGGGTATTCGATTGAATGGTTTACGTAGCCTTCATGACAGCGGCATCTACTTTGAAGACATTGCACCAACATCGCCTGAAGGGCAACGCCGGCAGAAAATCCGTCGGGGCCAGGGTTTGCAACGGTTACTCGTCAGCCATCGAAAATCGTGGTTCGATCGTCGACTGGGAACCTTTGCTGGTATCTTACGCCGTGAAGCACATTTCCATTTGTTTGCTCCTGTGCTGTTTGCTGCTGCTGGATGTGCTGCTATCCTCCGATGGAGTATTATTACTCTAGCAGGCATGCCTAATGGAGCGCTTGCGGCGTTACATGGAAGTCTTGCCCTCATTGAACTGGGCTGCTTGATTGCATGGTTACTGAACCGGCAAGGTATTCGAGTCCCATTACTCACAACTCTCGGTACGCTGTTTTCAGGGATGGAACATTTACTCGTCGCCCATTGGCATTCTTTGCGCGGTCGCTCACTCCATATGTGGGACCAACACAGTGATACGAGAATTGCTCTCGCTGATTCAGAAGAGTTAAATTAATTTTAAAAATAAAAAAAGGCCCCCACGCAGACCGAAGTCCACGAGGGGGCGGCTCTCGTGTTCAAACTGAACACGTGATAATCACATACTCTTCTCATTAATTCTTAAAAGAATCAAGAAGAAGTAGCGGAAGATTCGTCGATAACCTTTCCTTCTTGTGTGTCGGTAATGGTGACTGTAATGCTACAAGGTGCTGGTGATGCATCACAATGGCTTGCTCCATTTTCGACGATTGTTACACCGTCTCCAACAGTCCACTCATTGTCGGTCAAATCGCCGAACGCAACGAGGTCGCAGGTTTGTCCTGTCATACCAGGGTTGTTGCAGGTCACAGGCGCTTCATTGTTGACTGTAATCTTAATAGAGATTGCAGCCCAGTTAATGGCATTTCCTTGGGTCATTGTTACACGAACGAGGTTGTCAGAGGTTCCATCGGTTGGAGATCCGGATGCATCTTCAGCGTCAAAGACGTAAAGTGCAAGATTTCCATCGGTGTTACCTTCTGCGAGGGAACTAGCCCACACATAAAGCACACCTGCTAGGACCACAGTAATTGCGACCATTAGAATGGTAGCGATAACTGGGCTGACAGCTTCTTCGTTATTATTTTCGTTTTTCATATTTTTGTCCTCCTTCCCGAAATCGGGGGTAGACTCCCTACCGTAACCGTGGTATTTAATCCTACTTCTTACATTCTTCAAGAAAAGGCCCAAAAACAGCAGAATTTAGGGTTTATTGGAATATGCTCTTTTGCAAAAATGCCTGCCGCAGTAAGTAGAGCATTGGATTTGTAAGCGCGAACTGCGCGGTTGATTTTCAAAAACTACTTTCTCGATTTGTTACTTTTTCCAGCCTCAAGGCTCGTGTGAATAAAGGTGAACAGGGTGAGAGTAATGCGGAGGGGATGGGATGCACTCAACAAGAACTTCAACAGCCCTGCTCGTTTCAGTCCATGCAATCGCGGTTTATATTGGTTTTCAAGGAAAAAAGGAGGATAATACAGTTTTTCAACGTTTAATCATTCAACTGTCAAAATCTCTGGCCCGCCATCAGTCATGTAAACAGTGTGCTCAAATTGGCAGATATTCCCGCCATCCATGCATCGTAGAGCGTGATATGTTTCAAGGAAACGGATGCTTATCAATTTCTTGACCAAAGCATTCCACTTATTTTGCCGACTCGCCTCATCTGCTTCGGGGAATGGTTTCTCGAGCATCGGGTATGCCCAACGTTCAGCGAATGGAAGGGTGGAATACCGTTCCTCGAGGTTTCGAGCAAGTTGTGCTCCCAGGGGCTTCAATTGACCCTTAGCACGCGCTTTGCGGGACGTAGTCAAACCCGTCACCCGATATATATTGGAGGAACCTGGGGCACCGATATTTTCAATCAGGCCAGATTCCCCAGTTGTATTGAACGGTTCAACAGCATAGACGCTGCCTTCTTCAACCACGCCTTTGAAACCACGATTGTCAGCACCGCAAGCATAGGAAGGAATCGAAACACCTGCATGTAATTCCCAAGGCTTCAATTGGTGCCCACAGAGATTTCGGATAGGTTGGAACCCCGCATCGATCGAAGGTTGAGCAGCCGCTGCGCCGACTTTGTACCAAGGTGTGCCAGGGTGCATTACTTCTATTGCAGCATCACGAGCTTCTTTGGCCGCTTTGATTTGTTCAGTATGGTTATTGGTGTTTCCAACTTCATAGGTCAACGCATTATCGCCAATGTGACCTTTGATGTGTACTCCATAATCAATTTTGACACAATCTCCTTTTTGCAAAACCATGTCGCCTTCCCAACCGTCTGGGCCTTCAACCAAATGATTGGTTGTGAAGTGTGCTGCAAGGTCGTTTGAGTGAATGGTTGCTGGAAATGCTGGTTTGCCTCCATGTCGATGGATGAAGCGTTCTGCTGATTCAATCACTTCATGGTATGTCTTTCCGGGCTGCAATTCCAGCTTCATTGCTTCCAATGTACGACGTGCGACATGCCCTGCATCTCGCCAATACTTTAGTGATTCTTCAACATCCATGAGGTCACGTCAAACTTAGGTATTACGCCCTCTCTCATAATGCTTACCGAATAACCCATGGGTGAGGCATCGGATTTTTCCACGGAAACAAGAGTGCTACCAAGCCCACCGGGGCAGTTCCCAGGGAGAATTGCCTGAGGGGGTAAGCCAAGTTCAAGGCCGGCTGTTTCTGTTTCGGACAAAGGCGGAGTGCCTGCGACGTTCGCGCTTGTAGCTGTAACTGGGCCGACTGATTGCGCAAGCGCAAGCGCGATTGGGTGGGCGAAAACTCGAACTGCTACTCGTTGGCCGCCTAAACGCGTATCCAATGGTGTATGGGCGTCGAGTATAAGCGTCAATGAACCGGGTTCAAAACTTGCAAGTAAGCGGTGCGCAAATTCAGGGACATGGACCAAAAGTTCTGCTTGTTGTAAGGAGGCCACGCCCAAACTCACTGGTTGGTCGGCTTGACGCTGTTTCAAAGCAAACAATGCATCCAGTGCTTCTGGTGTAGGGAGTGTAGCTAAACCCGGCAAGGTTGACGTTGGATAAGCAACAATACCGTTTGAACGGAGTATAGCCTGCGTTTCATCGGGAATTGTACCCATGTATTCACCACAATTACGCATGAACCCAAGCCGACACATGCTGTTCTGCAACTGCTGCAGCTAATTCTTTGTCTTCTGATTTGACCAAAAGTGTGCCGCTTGGATAGAGCGTTAGGTCACAAGGCCCCGAAAATGTCCAACAGAGGCGGTTTCGGATGCCAACTTCATATCCTGCTTCTTCGATAAGCCGGCCGACGTTTTCGAGATTGATTGATGTGAGGCCTTCAGGAACAATACGCCATGCTGCTTTATTGCCACACAGTTCCATTACGAAATCATCACCCATAATCACGCCTCATGAGCGACTACAACAGGTTTTGATAATTTCAGATTTCGAGCTACAAATGCGAGATGGCCACTTAATGCAATCAGTAAGATCAAGTCAAGCCAGCCTACAAAAGCAGCTGGACCAGATGAACCGGGGAGTGAGATTTTCTCACTTCCCCCTGAAAATAAAGCGAACTTTAAATTTAATATGATGAATAAGAAGAACGCACCTGTTATTCCCAAAAGTGCGTAGAGGTTCTTTATTCCTCCATCTTTAAACATCAAAATCTTATTCGACAAATCCCTTCCGATTTTGTGGTCACAAATGCCCCAGCCAAATAGTGCTCCGGATGTAATAATCAAAATCAAGTCAGTCCATCCTGCAAATCTTTCTTCACCTGCTGAGCCAGGTATCGATAATTTTTCACTGCCAGATGTGAATATGGATAACATCAGGTTTAGTAAGATGAATAAGAGTAGTAATCCGCCATATATGAAGATTGATTGCTCTTGAAACCAAATCACGAATTTATTATTCGAAGTTGGGCTCTCTCCCTCATTATCTAAATCCGATTCACTGTTTATATTTTTCATTCCTAAGTCTTCAGACAGTGGACCTGTCGGTGCAGCAGATGGCGCTTCAGAAGGAGGACCGGATGGAGGGCCGGCCGCTGGAGTCGCGGGCGAGGTACTACTCGGGGATTCTACAGGAGGGCCAGCAGGTGGGGTAGATGGCGCTTCAGAAGGAGGACCGGATGGAGGGCCGGCCGCTGGAGTCGCGGGTGAGGTACTACTCGGGGATTCTACAGGAGGGCCGGAGGGTGGACCGGCAGGTGGGCCGGCCGCTGGAGTCGCGGGTGAGGTACTACTCGGAGATTCTACAGGAGGGCCGGAAGGTGGACCGGAAGGTGGACCGGCAGGTGGGCCGGAGGGTGGACCGGCGGGAGGGCTGGATGGTGGGCCGGCCGCTGGAGTCGCGGGTGAGGTACTACTCGGAGATTCTACAGGAGGGTTTACTGGTCCTGGTGGGAGAGGTGGGGGTGTTGCTGCTGTAATGATTTCAACAGGTGTTGATTCAACAACCTCTGGTGCAGCGGTAAGTAACATCTCTGCAGCGGAATCCGTCTTAGCGGCGTAAAGAAGGAGGTCGCCGGAGGGGGATGGAGTTTCAACAGGAGTTGGTTCAATCGGTTTCTTTTGTTGCCAAGGAGGTACACGAAGTTCGTCTTGGCTATCCGCAGTCTCAACCTTGGATTCACCGAGTGATATTTTGATTGACCCGCCCGATGAGTTCTCTCCACTGTATGAGGTCAGAACAACTGAAGAAGGGTCGATAATTTCACGTTCGGAAGTTTTTCCAAAGATATCAAGGTGTGAGTCAAAGGCGCCGCTGAACAGGTTTGAACCAATGGCGTTACCAAAAACTCTGCCTTTTTCTTCTTCGTATGTGAAATCCGCTTCGTATGGACCCAATGTAAGTGATTGTCCTGCACCTGAGACCATAAACGACCAAGTTCCTTTTTCGAGAGGGAATTCGAACGCAAAATTTCGAGTCAAACCGGGCCCAAGCGAAGATATTCCGGACTCCGATTCAACTTTATTTCCATCACTGGTTAGGATGTGAGCCTTCAGCCCTCCAAGGGGAATAGCGGCCTCATTGGTCATGTCGATGGAAACCAAAATCACATCGTCATCATCGTCATCAATGTCCATCAAAACGGACGATAATCGGGCTTCAAGAGATGCCGCACGAACGGTATGGTCGTCACTCATGTTATCCACCGTAGAGGTTTCTCTACAAAACCCTACTTCATTTCAATGTCGCGATTGGCACCGTTCAACGCAGTCGAAGTCGGGTCTCAGAAGGCAGCGACCAATCGACGGCAGCAACGGTGTGATTCTTGACATCCAAAGAGGTTCGGTACTCTGCTTCTTCCGAACGCCCACGAAGAACATCTCGCAGGCCAAACCACGCCGCACCAATGAATGGCAGAAGATAGAGCAGTTTGCCAAATGCCCTTGGGCCCCAATGGTGTGCTTCGAGTAAAGTTCCGTTATCATGAACAATGGCGATTCGAAAGCCGCGTTGAGCAAACGTTCGCCCAAAGGTTCGCCCTGTGTATTTGAAGTAAAGATAATGCGCAATGAAAAACACAACCCAATTGAGTGCTACTGCTACAATCGCTCGAGGTCCTTGGGTAAGTAATCCAAAATCACTCAAATAATAAAGCAGTCTTTGGCCGGTTATTAGGTGTAAAACCAAGGACAACATTACAACATCGAGTAGGAAAGCAGAAACTCGTTTCCAAATCGGTGCGATAAGCATCCCCTCCGGTGCAGAGGAAAGCACAGCCTGAGCCAGGGTTCCACTTCCTTGGTGGATGCTGACTGCACTGTCTGCCATAGCGCTCGGTAGAGTCTGCCCTTTGTCAAGTGTTGGCTGAAAACTTTAGCCGTGAGTAATATGCCAAGCGAAGAAGTTTCTCTCCTCTGCCCAATCCAACCATGCACGCCATGTGCTGTCATGCCGGAGCGTTTTGAGATTTCCGAGCACAATCAATCCTCGCTTCGCCCGGGTAAGGGCAACATTGAGGCGACGTCTGTCTTTCAAGAATCCAATTTCGCCAGCGTCGTTTGCACGGACCGCTGAGAAGACAATGATTTCTTTTTCACGCCCTTGGTAGCCATCTACACTCTTGATTTCAAGGCCTGCATACGGTTCATTTTCCTCGCGCCCACCCGCTTGCTCAAACAAATCAACCAACAGCCGTACTTGGCCGTTATACGGGGTGATGACGCCAATATCCGATGGTGTGAGGTCGCCAGCACTGAGTAGATCGTTGACAATTGAAAGTACTTTGGCAGCCTCATCCATATTCGATTTACTGCTGCTTTCTTCGTCGACGATTTCAGAACCATCAATTGGTACAAACGCAACTGGATGGTCCCAATCCGGCCACAAGAAACCTGCAGCAGGTGGCCGGTCACTGGAACTGCAACCGTCCTCCAATCGACCGTCGTAAAATCGTGCACCCGGATATTCACGTATGGTGGGATGCATTCGATATTGGGTGGTCAACATGTGTGCTTCAAGTCCGCATTCAATTAATCGCTCAAACAATGAACGGCCAAGGCCCCCCTGTTCTGCGACTTTACTGATGACGGTGGGCGGCAGTTGTTTGTGGTCACCTACCAAGACCAATTGACGGCAACCACGGGTGATGGGGACCAACGCGCTTGGTTCACTCGCTTGGGTCGCTTCATCCATCAATACAACTGGGAATTTGCGATCGCGAAGTAAATTATGCCCCACTCCGATTGTCGTAGCGCAGATCACTTCGGCATTATCGAGAACCGCGGAAATCATATTCCCTTCTATCTGTCGAATTTCCTTAAAATTATTATTGACATCTCGATGAGCCAAGCCTTTTTCTTTGCCTTTTAATCCAGAAAGGGTGCGGCGTAATTCGTCGTTCTGTTCTCGGATGAAGCGTAATTCCTCTTGCAGTGGGTGTTTCTCTATTTGTGCATCAAGGGTCGCCTCGCGTAGATGCTCGCGTACTTTGACCGGACGTCCAATGCGAACTGCTTTGATGTTCATTTCCAGTAATCCCTCGAGTAAATTATCAACGGCGACATTGGATTCTGCAGTGGCAAGAATTGGACCCCGGCCCATCCGGACAAATGCGGTCAGCAGGCGAATGGCCGTATGCGTTTTTCCAGTCCCAGGGGGGCCTTGAATCAAAGTGAGGCGTTGAGTTATGGCCGCCTCAATGGCTGCTTGTTGCGATGGATTCAATTCCATTTTACCAATTCCAAGTGGTCCGTGTCGCTTCTGTCCACGTATTTCGGGTGGTCGTTGAGCGGAGGTGGACAGGTCGTGTAAAGCGCCAAGCAATACATCGCGTAGCACAGTTCCACTGTCGCCTTCGGTTGAATGGAAGGTTGTTAGAGCCTCATGCATTCGGTCATGTGCGACCCGGTTTGCGCCTCGGTCAAGCCGCCAAGTACCTTTTTTCAAATCGCTGGGCTTGTCAGCGACGACGACGCGGATTCGTGTCGGTCCTCGGTCGAGGACAATGCCTTCTACGACTCTTTCGCCCCATGGCCGAGCACGAGAAATCAGAACAATATCGCCGTGACCAAAGCGGTGGATCGGTAAGCGTGACCCCGCTTTATTTTCAAATACGATAATTGGTTCACCAAAAAACCGCCCCTGAACTCGGCCAGTCAAATCAAACAAAGTCAAACCTGCCGCCAACAAGCGTTGTTTGCTCCATTTTTTCCATCGTTCCTCGACCATCGCCGTTTCATCATCCAGTTCTCGACGAATGAGTTGAGTGAAACGGGAAAAGTGGTCTTGGCCTCGCTGCCACTTGAGAGGCATTTCCTCCGCAAGTTCTCGGTCGTTGTTCTTTTGAGCAGTGCTGCTGTTCATCCGACGCACTTGACCTCGCTCCTCCATGCCCAATGCAAAACAGCGTACCCCATCAGCGTATGCCTTCAACAATGAAGTATTCACGAGGCGAGAAACCCCATGTATTAAACCCAAAATATTGGACGACGGAATGGTGGGCAGTATGTTTCGGCGTCGCAAAGGTGAAAATTCAGCGGAGGGAGATGTGTGCCCTTACTGCGAATTTGTCAACGAAGGCACTGTTGAAAGTTGTGCTCAGTGCTACTATTCATTGAATCTTGCACCTCGGGACCAACCAATGGCAACACCCTCATCATCGGGTTCGGACTTATTGAATACCTTGATGGCGGAGGCTGAACTTGAAGAAGAGGAACTGGCGGTAGAAGCTGTTCTTTCTCTGGAAGATGTTTCGGTTGAAATCGGCCAATATGAAGAACCGAAACAAGAAGAAAAGGATTCTTTCCAATTCATTAGCGGAAGCAGCCCGACACTTTCTCAAACGGTTGAATTTGAATCGCCAGAAGAAGTGGGTTTGGATGTTTCCGATGCCCCAGCGAATGCTGTTGTTTTTGACATGGGCGATGAAGACCCTCTCGGGAAAGTTGTAGAACCGGTGCATACCGGACTGGGTAAGTTGTATTCTCCTTCTATTAGAACTGAAAAAGATGAGGATTTAATGGGAACCATCGGGCCGATAGCAGGACAAGAAATGGCTACGCCTGAAATTCCTGATTTTACCAATTTAACTCAACCTGCATCTCAACCGCTGCCGAATGGTGAAAGCGTACTTCATCAGGCGGCCTTGCCGTCAACTGCTGCTCTTTCACACGACCCTGTACTTTCTGAAGCAAAGTCTACTCCTACAACTCCCGATGTTCCAGACTTTAATCATCCAGCACCTGTCCAAGGTACACCCGAAATTCCAATGGTGGCTGAAACTGCCCCTCTGCCTTCAACTCCAGAACTCCCTGGAATTGGCGAGTACACTCCTGTAGTAACGACACCTGGGGTGCCATCGGCTGAGGAGGTTGCGCAAGTGGCTGAAGCGGTGGTTCAAACACCAGCCCCAATTGCTCCAAATGACAACCGGATTTGGCCATGGCCTGCCCAAGAGGCTTGGGGTGCACATCAAGTCTATCGCGAAGTTGTGACGCTACTTGAATGCATCAAAGTAGGTCAATTACCGAAGGCTGCAGAAACACTGGATTTATTGGGCCCGCATCTTGAACACAATTTCGAAATGATGCTTCATATCGGTTCTGCAATGCGCGCCTTGAATCGAGAAGAGCACTTGCAATGGACGCTTGCTATGGCCAAGCATGTCCATCCCAACAATGAACATGTGGCGGCGGCTGTTGCCCAATTGTCATAGAGGATTTACCATGACCCCCGAGCTTGAGTTTCGCCCTGATATGAGGCTCGT
>Ga0115000_10005489_pt1 | contig 10160 bp, 13 predicted proteins | sample ArcticOcean_MG_C_6_FD_89690 | JGI IMG/M metagenome (GOLD analysis project Ga0115000, IMG submission 89690) | Marine microbial communities from western Arctic Ocean - ArcticOcean_MG_CB8_128 | ecosystem: Environmental > Aquatic > Marine > Oceanic | place: Arctic Ocean: Canada Basin | collected... | reverse complement strand
TTGCGTTAGAAAACTACGCTCAAAATAAAATGCTATCTGAAGGAAGACGCTACTGGCCGACCAACCCTTTTGATGCGCTAGTAACAAAACCACAATCTTATTCTTTGGATGGAACACCATGTGATGAGGATAACGAGTGGACATTTGTTGAAGATGAAAGCGATGGTACAGCTACTGGTTATATCTCACATCAAAGAGCAGATAACTCTCGCCATCAATGGAGTTACAACAGAGGTATCAATTCAGGAACAGATAATGATGTAACTGGTACGCTCTACGAACGTTCAGATCTAGGAACTTCTGGTTCTAAGATACTTTTTAAGTAAAAGTTTAAAATAATTAAACAAAGGAAATCTCATGAAGAATGCAAATAAAAAGAACGGTTTTACATTAATTGAATTGATCATTGTAATGGTTATTCTAGGAATCATGGCAGCAGTAGCTGTTCCAAGATACTTAGACAGTATCTCCAATGCAGAACAATCTGCTGAAGATGCGGTAATCTCTGCAATCAGATCTGGGCTTAAGCAGGCTGCGAACGACTCTTTATATACTAATGGTAGGGCAACATGGCCTACGAATCCTTTCGATGCTTTATCTGAAAAACCGTCAGGATATTCAACAAGTGAAACTGATGCTGCCGTTGATGGGGAGTGGACATTTAGTGATGGCAGAATTACTCACCAAAGAGCAGATAATAGCAGATACAGCTGGGATTATTATGCTGGAGTGCAAAATGGTGATGATGCTGAGACTGGTACTCTAGATGGAAGAACTATAATCGAACAAGAATCTGAAGAAAATTAAATAGGAGTATAAAATGAATACAAATAAAAAGAACGGTTTTACATTAATTGAACTAGTAATCATCATGGTAATCCTAGGCATCTTAGCTGCAGTGGCGGTTCCAAGGCTGGGAAATACGATTGATTCATCTGAAGTTTCTGCTGAAGAAGCAGTCATTGGTAATCTACGTTCGGCTGTTGAAGTCTACGCAATGGATCAAGTTGTAAATAATTCAATTAAAAGCTATCCGGAGAACCCTTTTGATGTGCTTGATGATAAAAGTAGAAATGATTTATTTAACAACGGCTGGGTTTGGGATTATGAAGGTAACACGGGTATCAATCATATAAGAAATGATGATTCTAGGTCATATTGGACTTATAATTCTGTTGAAGGATCTATTCAATATCAATACACAGATAATTAATAGAGAGCAAAAAAACTAATATGAAAAAATTATTTAACGCAGGTTTTACATTGATTGAGTTAGTAATCATCATGGTAGTACTTGGGATTTTAGCAGCTGTTGCTGTCCCTAGAATGGGTAACACAATTGCATCATCTGAAGAGGCTGCCGAAAATACAGTTTTAGCTTCACTCAGAACTGCGGTTGAGGTCTATGCAATGGATCAAGTTGTAAATAACTCTAACAAGAGCTATCCTTCCAACCCCTTTAATGAGCTTGATAAATCACCAAAAGGTTACTCAAATGATGGCTTACTTGACACAGATGGTGAATGGTTATTCACTTCTGACAATCACATTGCTCACCAAAGAAATGATAATACGAGACACAAATGGCATTACGATATGATGACAGGTGAGTTTGGAGCTAGAGTTGGGTACTAAACCCAGTAGATATTTTTATGGAATTAATACAAGAAACAGAAAGTTTTAAAATGGCTGCATCTAAAAAATTAAGAGAAGGTTTTACTCTAGTTGAGCTCATCATTGTGATGGTGATTTTAGGGGTCTTGGCTGCGGTCGCAGTACCAAAAATGGGTAACATTATAGCTCAATCTGCAGAAGCCGCAGAGAATGCTATACTTGCCCAACTAGAATCTGCGGCGGAGATTAAGGCATTAGATAATGTTTTATTAACGGGATATAAAACATACCCCGCTAATCCTTTTACAGAATTAGAAAAAACTCCATCGGGTTACACGAATGGTTCTGATTCAGGACAAGATGACGCCTGGTGGTTTGCATCAAGTAAAGTTTATCATAGGAGGAATGGCGCAAGTTATTTCTGGAACTACAACCCTAGTAATGGGGAAATAAATTAAATTTAATAAAATAAGAATGAGGCAATTAAATGCAACATATGAAAAATAAAAACGGATTTACAATAATCGAGCTAATTATGGTCATGATTATCATTGGAGTTTTAGCAGCAGTCGCTATTCCACGATTTCAAGACATTGTAATTGAAAGTGAAATTGCTGTAGAACAGAGAATATTAAACACCATCTATGATGGCCTAGAAACGTATGCTCGTGAACAATATATTGCGAACGGTGTTCGATCTTGGCCTGAAAACCCATTTGTCGCTCTATCTAAACTTCCACCAGATTATGATGCTGAATTGCTTAAACTCTCAGAGATGAAAGATCGGGACTGGATTTTTACTGGAAATGGGAATAATCCAACTTACGACCTTTCAATAGCACATTTAAGAAAGTCTGATAGCATTGCAGTCTGGACATATGATCCTGCAAATGGAAAAATCGAGCATAATGGTGCACCATTTGGCCCTATAAATATTGTACACAGGGTAAATGAGACTGGTGGCAATTAGAAACATTTTATAAATAAGGAAATATTATCATGAAGAAAAATAATAAAAATGGTTTTACCTTAATTGAGCTAATTATGGTTATGATAATCTTGGGAATATTGTCAGCTGTGGCAATTCCAAGATATTTAGAAACTATTCAAAAGTCTGAGGTTTCAGCTGAAGATGCTGTGATATCTAAACTTTGCGCTGCTCTTGAAAATTATGCTAACCACAAAATGTTGACTAAAGGAAGACGCTTTTGGCCAGAAAACCCATTCGAAGCTCTAGAGACCTTGCCGCAAACTTATTCAGATGACGGGGAAGACAGCAATACTGACAATGAGTGGACATTTGTTAATTTTTATTCTGGCGACGAAAACTCCGGCGGTATATCTGGAAGGATTACGCATCAAAGAGCAGATAATACTAGATGGCAATGGACTTACAATGCTGGTATTAATCACGGTACAGATAAAGATGTAACCGGCACGCTTTATGTAAGAACAGAGCTTGGCGCTGAGGGAGATGAAGTACTTTATCAATAACAATAGTTGGATTATTTTTGTTGACATTATCATTTAAGGCTTCGTTCACTATTACGAGGCCTTTGTAATTTTTGGAGTAAATGTTGTTTAAAAAATTAAAATCAAATTCTGGTGTTACAATGATAGAACTTGTCATTGTGCTAGCAATCATGGGTATTCTTGCGGTCACTGTAGTTCCTATGTTTAGTCAGCTTCAAAATAAATCTCAAATCAGTAGAAATATGTCGAACATGAAAATTATCCAAGAAGCATTTTTAAATCATTATTATATTACTTATGCAATTGGTGCCCCTCAAGTACCTCCTCCTCCTGTAGATAGCTTGATGACAGATGAATGGTGTAATACTCCAATGGACTCATCTATAAATTTTAAGACACCAAATGAACTTTTTGGCACAGGTGAAATACCAAAAAACTCAAATCATGTTCCTTTTGTTTATCGTAGCTGGATTGATACTGAAATTGACGGTAGACAAAAAAAGAAAATTCTGATTAAGGATAGTGACGAAGATAGTCCATCCTATGGTGAATTTCTTTTATTTACAATCTAACTATTGTTTTTTTATATCAAGCCTTAGATTTAGTTAGGGTATGAAAATAATAAAACAGATTAAACACACCCAATTACTGGCTTCAAAAGGTTTTTCTCTAATTGAATTAATCATCGTTATGGTAATTCTAGGCATTATCGTTGCAGCTTCATCATCTAGGCTACGCGACATCACTGTAAATGCTAGAGTGAACTCAGCTGCAAATCAAATAACATCAGATATCGATCAAGCGAAAAGCATGTCGATGGGTCGCAGAAAACAAATAAAATTCGTATTTAATCAAAATAATGAAACATATACCGTTTACGAAGAGAATACTTTATTCACTGATTACCCTGGAAGCGTTGATGGTGTAATGAGCCTATCGGATACTAACAGTTCTGGTGTAGACATCACTGCCATAAATTTAAATGGTTCAAACACTTTAACTTTTGATAAATGGGGAACGTGCCTCCAAGGAGGCACTATTATATTAAACCAAAATAAAGAAATCCATGTGAAAAAAATCACAGGTTTCTGGGAAATAATTAATTCATGATAGTTAAAAAAACTAGACCCGGCTTTGCTTTAGTTGAGGTTGTAGTTGTTGCCCTACTGCTTGGCGGAGCATTTATTGTTTTTATTGAAGCTCTGAACCATACAAAAATAATGCAGGTTAAATCTGAAGTAAAAACCATTCAAACTGTTTTATTAAATAGTAAAATAAATCAAATTCGAAATACTTCATTTGTTGCTATTTATGCTGTAAATAATTTTTTAGAGTTTGAAAGCAATCCTGGTTATTTTTATAAAATAACAATTAAACATACTGATCAAACTTTTACAACAATATACGATAACACAACAACAGATTTTAAACTAATTACTATAGAGATTAGACATGGCTCAGGACAAGAAGTAGCTCCAATTATGAGCGATACTTTTGTTGTTAGTAATATTATTTAGATTATGAAAAATGAATGAATAATAAAACACACATTAAAAACACATCAAAAGGTTTTACCCTAATTGAATTAATTATTACAGTTGTTGCCATTGGCATTTTCGGTAGCATAACTGCAAATATTTTAGCAAATGCCTCAAAAATATATTCAGATACTTTAAAAAAACAAAAATTTGTTTCCGAAGCAAGGTCATCTTTTTTTCAACTAAATAGGAACTTGAATTTACAAACATGGCCTTCAAATGATAATGTGGGAAATTCAAAAATTATTAATATCCAAAGTGCAAATAACACTCAATTGCAATATAGCTTTTTAAGTACCAGCGAACTTCGTTTTAATATTCTTCAACACCCGAACTTAGATCCTACTTCACAAACTCTCTCCACAATTACAGACTTTAATTCATCAAATATTTATTATTATGATGATCAAAATAATTTTATTACTGATGATTTATATTCTAATAATATTACTTTAACTAAAATAAATGTTTTATTTAATAATTCTAGAAGCGGGTATTTAATGAATTTTGAAAGTTATATTTCTCCTCAGAATTATCAGTTTGGTAAACCAATGGATTACCATGAGTAAGTCAAAAAAACATTCTTACTTTAATCCATTGATAAAAACAAACGATGGCGTCATCTTAATTTCTATGTCTCTAGGCATATTTTTGATTATTAGCATTTTTACATTTTTCCTAATGAAGCTAGTTGTAAAAGAAAATAACATGTCTTTATATCATGCATTAGATATTAAAACAAGAAACCTCGCGCATTCCGCTATGGGTCGAGGAATATTTCAATTTGGGAATTTGAGAAATATTGCATCTCAAAGTGGTAGTTTAAACAATGGTAATTATGATATTTCGTACAATGGAATAACTGATGAAATAGACGATCCTCTACCCTATTCTCATTATACAATGCTAAAATCTGATGCTGAAATCAGTGACTCCCAAAGGAAAACAAGACTATTTCTTTCTTCATTCCCAAGCGGCTTCAATCCAGCATTTTATGGAGAGAACATGTCTAATCAGTCTTTTAATAATGATAATATAAATGGTGGATACCTTGTAAGGAAAAATGAAAATCTTTTTTATAATGGAACAGAAATAAATACTGAGGGGATTAAAGAAAGTATGCCTCAGTTCAATAATATGTATGATGATGAAATTATTTGGACACAAAATAATGTAGAAATAAACTCATCAAACCCAGGAGATAATCCAAACAATAAATTTTTAAATTTTGATGGCAATGATTATGTAAAAGTAGTTTATTCAAATACTACGACCACAACTACTTACGAAACTACGACCACAACTATCCCCGGAACGACGACAAATTATACGGCAACTTTTGAAGGAAAGAGTGGCTCGTTAAGTAACAGTGGATATATGAGTATGAATTGGCATAGTAGGTTCCACGTTTTAAATGGCTCTTCTTATTCAGGTTCTGGTTATCAAACAGCTGTTACATCTGGAACTCAGGTCGCTTATAATGCATGGAATGAGCAAAATGTTTATTTTGAATCAACTAATGGTTCAGAATTTGATTTCAGAGATTTTTATAGTGCATCCGCATGGTACAATAGTCAAACTCTCTACGTAAGAGGCTATAAGAATGGTTCTCAAAAATATAATAAATCGTTCACTATTTATAAAACTACTAGACAAAAATTAACTTGTGATTTTTATGATGTAGATAAAATTGTTTTTTCGAACAGCGGTAACCATGTAGCATTTGATAACTTCCGTTGGACAAAAACCACCCCTTCAACTACTTCAACGACTACCACCCCTGTTACGACGAGCACAACGACTACTACTTTACCAAAATTTAATGAAAATAGGACCTTTGTCGCATGGGTAAAACCTTCTGATGACCACAATACTGCTGGTGGCATTTTAACTTCTGGAACTGGAGATTGTGACGGGAAAATGTTCGCCATTGGAAGAAGCGGAGGAAAGTTGTTTTTTTGGGGAGGATGCAAAGACTGGACTTCAAATCTAACCATTCCAAAGGATCAATGGTCATTTATTGCTATAACATATAATGGAAGTAAAGTTCGAGCTTTTGTTAATGGCGTTTGGGAAGAAACGACATTGAATGGATTCAATACTCAAATAAGTGAACTTTTTATCGGTGGAGAAACAACCAACAATGGATCTTCTTTTAGAAACTATTTTCGTGGCGGAATAGATGAAGTGGCTGTTTGGAATAAGGCTTTAGCAAATAGTGAAATATTAGCTTTGTATAATAATGGAGCAGGATTAGACGCATCTTCAAATTCAGGGGATTACATTTCAGAAAACAATCTAAGAGGCTATTGGAAATTCAATAATGGTAATGGTTCATCCCTGTCTGATAATAGTGGTAATGGGAAAAATGGGACGAACTATGGAGCAACATGGAATACTGGAAGTCATACGCAATCACAAATTGGTCCTCTAGTTTTTAATTCTGGCACTCAGTTAAACCTCAATTCTCCAAATTGTGGATCTGACCATACATCTATTTGCGTGAATAATAAAATTGCAGTAAACCAAAATATAATTTTTAATGATACAGATATATCAGGTACGGGGATTATTGTAGCAACAGGAAAAATAACCATAAATCAAAACAGCACGGTTGGGGGAGGCATTACTTTTATTGCAAATGATATTGAAATCAATGATGCTTCATTAGGAAATCCATCTTTATTTAATAGCTCTAGTGGCCCTGTAATTATATATACTGAAAATGGAGGCCTGATATCCAATTCAAATAACATATCAGGTTTCATAATAAATAATGACTCAAATAGCTCTAGTTCATTTACAATAAATAATTCAATTATTAATGGAGCAATATTAAATTATAGCTCTAATTTTATACTAAATAACAATACAAATATCGTAGGCTCTATTGTGTCTAATTATCTTGTTGAAATTGACAATAGCTCAAGCATAACCAAGGGAAATCTTCCATCGTTTTATGGAAAAAATATTGGATTAAATACTTCCGTAATCCCAGGAAGCTATTTAGAATATTAAGGAGTATTTATGGCATACATTAAACTAATCATACATCTAATTGTGATTAACATTTTTTTTGCACAATCTATAACGGAGAGAGTTGAGGGTAGTCATACCCTTACACAAGGCGATGGGTTTGGAATTTATCAAGCGGTAGACCTTTGCTTAAAGCAAGCAATAATCAATGGAGTTTTTGATTATTTAGATGCAAAATATGATTTTGAAGATGAACAACAAGCAGAAATTTTATCAAAATTAGCTCCTATAGTAGAAATGTGCGTAACAGAGCCTTCAATTATGAATCAATCAATAGATGGCAATACAGTTTCTATCCAAGCTGAGGGACAAGTTGACCCGATGATTTTAAAATCAATTCTTGGCTTAGAATAAAATATATTAATATAAATTCTGTGAGGGATAAAATACTATTTTAGCTAACATGTATTGGGCATTGTTAACTAAATTATTTTATGATATACATACTTAGCATTGGAAGTATTTCGATTTTTTTTGGGTTACTGCTTTTATTCGCCCCAAATACTATTTTGTCTATTGAAAAAAGAGCTAACAAGATTTACATGACAGACCCAACGTTTATGCAGTACAGGGTACCATTTGGCCTAGGTCTTTTTGCCGCCTCTATTTTTATTATTTATTCTTTAATTAATGAATCGACAGAGTATTTGATAATCATTGGAGTCTTAGCTCTAATTTTTAGTTTGATGTTGTTATTAACTCCAAAAGTAATATTCTCTCTTGAGAGGCAAGCTAATAGGGTCTATATGACCGACCCAATGTTTATGAAATACCGCGTTCCTTTTGGTGTATTTTTAGTTTTATCAGGTGCTTTTATGATATACTCAAGTATTGGTTACTTTTAAAATAAAGGGTTAGACCAACATTGGACTTATTTGATTCAATCGGCCTTAAGGCCGACCCGTTTACTACCTCACCAAACCCTGATCTATTTTTTCCTGCAAAAGAGCACAAACAATGTCTTGAAGGTCTTGAGCTTGCGATCAGAATGCGCCGAGGCTTATCTGTAGTTAGAGGCGGCATCGGTACTGGTAAAACAACAATAAGTAGAAAGTTAATTCAAAATTTCTCTTCTGACGGCGATGATGTTAAGTTTGAATTTTATCCAGTTCTAGATCCGAAGTTTGAGTCAGAATTAGTTCTTTTACAGCATCTAGTTGATTTGTTTGGAATTGAAGAAGATGCCGGTTCGGCTGTAATCGAATGTAGAAATCAAATTGAGCACCACCTAATCAAAGCAGGCGTAGAAGATGGCCGCGTATTGGTTCTGGTAATCGATGAAGGTCAAAATTTAAAAGGTGAATTTCTAGATGTTTTTCGAACTTTATTAAACTTTGAAACCGATGATTTTAAACTTTTACAGTTAGTTATTTTTGGCCAACCTGAAATGACTTCTATCATTCATGAGTATCCAAATTTTGAAGATAGAATTACATTTAATTTTGAACTCGGCCCACTTGATTTTGAATCTGTCGAGGGCATAATAAAACATCGTTTGACCGAAAAAGGTGGTGGTGATCGTGAATATTTTACTACTGATGCTATTCGTGCTATTCACAACCAAACTCAAGGCTATCCAAGAAAAATTAATAAACTGTGTCATCAGCTCCTACTAAATATGATGAGTGAAAAAGCAGAAATTGTATCCATCGGAATTGTTGAAAACACGATTGGTGGTAAGGTGCCTGACGGTCTAATAGACCAGGAGAAAAACCCCGAAAAAGTAGAAGCTACGGTAGAAGAAAAAGAGAAAGAACCAGAAGAAAAAAAAGATGTTGCAGCAAATAAACTCTTTGACATTTTAAGAAAAAGCGGAAAAAAAGATAGCGGCAGCGGAAAAATTGGAGAGACAGTTTCTGAAGATGATATTATTGGTGACTTATATGGCGAAACAGATGAGGATGATGAAGAAGATGAATTAGAGGAAGAAGTAGTTGAAGAAGAAGAAACAAGTAAATGGTATCAGAGACGCAAACAAAGATTAAAAAAAAACATAGGTGCTTATCCAGCAAACATAAACCCCCCTCCCCTAAAAAAAGAAAAATTACTTTTGGGAGTGGCAATGGACCAAGGACACATTTACTCTGCTTTAATACAAGATAAAGGAGGAATTAAAACTATTATTGGAGCTGATATTTTTTCCGCAAATAAGGCAAAATTAGATCCAAAAAGAAATCCAACGGGTTTTTCTGTTGCTATTGGAAAAGCGTACGAACAACTAACCGGAAAACTTGAAAAGAAAGGCAAAAAAATTCCTCGAAGCATTATTAAAAAACTCCGTTCAGGTGTTCCAATATCTTTTACGATTAACAATACTTCAAGTTTACTAAAAACAGTTATTGTCCCTTTAGAAAATAAAAAAGAACGAAAAATGATCATTGATTATGATGCAAAAAAGAATCTACCCTTTAACTCTGATGATATCATTTTTGATTCAATTGAGTTAGAACAAGGAAAAAATATTATAGGCGTTGCAAATGCCGACTATATGGATGCTCC
>Ga0115000_10005488_pt1 | contig 10160 bp, 9 predicted proteins | sample ArcticOcean_MG_C_6_FD_89690 | JGI IMG/M metagenome (GOLD analysis project Ga0115000, IMG submission 89690) | Marine microbial communities from western Arctic Ocean - ArcticOcean_MG_CB8_128 | ecosystem: Environmental > Aquatic > Marine > Oceanic | place: Arctic Ocean: Canada Basin | collected... | reverse complement strand
TATCAATTGAAAGGTGCTGTGAAAGAAGCGTCTAACACAACGATTCCTAATGCCATCATCCAATACGATTCATACGTCATTCAAACTAGCCCCACATCTTTTAAAGTTGAAACTATGCGCTTGATTTTAGGGTGCGCTTCGAAAAATTCAGTCGCTTCATTGACTGTCATGTCTAAAACGTCTGATATACTCTTCCCCCCATATCTCACCTCAAGCGTCTCCCTATTAAATCTCTTTCCTGCACATGTGTCGCATGGTACATGAACATTAGGGAGGTAATTCATTTCAACAGTTCTCACTCCAGCACCTTTACACTCCTCACACCTTCCACCAATAACATTAAAAGAAAATCTTCCGGCCTTATAGCCACGAATTTTTGCTTCCGGAAGTAAAGTGAACAACTTACGTATCAGGTCCATAACCCCTGTGTACGTTGCAGCATTTGATCGAGGTGTCCGACCTATTGGAGTTTGGGTTATTGCAATAACCTTGTCTAAATTATCTAGCCCAGTGATTTTTGTGTGCGGAAGCGGAATACGAATTGGCTCGTGAAGATGATTCTGTAGGGCAGGGTAGAGGGTCTGGTTAATCAGGGAGCTTTTCCCACTACCACTCACACCACTCACACATATAAATGTGCCTAATGGCAACACTAGGTCTACGTTCTTTAAATTATGACCGCTAGCGCCGTGAAGTTTGATTTTTTTCTTTCCTTTTCTACGCTTTTTCGGAACGGCTATTTTCAGATCTCCCCTAAGGTATTTAGCCGTAGTTGAATCGGTGCTGAGATGTTTGTCAGGATGTCCTTGAGTGACGATTTCGCCACCAAGTTTACCTGCTCCAGGCCCAATGTCAACTAAATAGTCAGAGGCGAGCATCATATCCTCATCGTGTTCAACTACAATTACTGAATTGCCAGCATCTCTCAAAGCCTTGAGGCTAGAGATTAACCTCATATTATCTCTTTGATGTAGCCCTATTGAAGGTTCATCTAGAATATAAAGGACTTCTGTGAGTCGAGACCCTATCTGAGTGGCGAGCCGTATTCTTTGGCCTTCACCTCCTGACAAAGATTTTGCGGGTCTATCGAGGCTTAAATACCCGAGTCCTACATCAACCATAAAACCTATCCTTGCTCTTATTTCCTTAAGAGGTGTCTTCGCTATAATATTCTGTCTATCAGATAATTCAGCTTCTATATTGTCGAAAAACTTTGAAAGTTTTATAAAGTCCAAACCCCCTAGCTCCGCAATATTCTTATCTCCTACTTTAAATTGAAGGCTAATGGGTTTAAGTCTTGTCCCTCGACAGCTAGAGCATGGAACCTTGTGCATGAATTGAGTTGCCCAGCGTTTCAACGGTACAGACTTCGCTTTAGTCGCGGCTTTTTCAACTATAGCCACTAACCCTTCATATTGCACTCCTTCTCCCTTAGAACTGAATCTACTTGGCAACGTGATAATATCATCAGTGCCGTAAAGAATGATACCGATTAGTTCATCACTTAGTTCACCTACAGCTGTTGAAGCCTTTACTCCGTGCGAGGTGATTATTGCTTCAATAATATTTGAGGTTCTATTACTTGTCAACTCACCAAGTGGTGCAATACCACCCTTTTTCACACTTCTCTTAGGGTCTGGAAACACGAGCTCTTTATCAACTTTGGCAATAGTGCCTAGCCCATTACATGTAGGGCAAGCACCATATGGAGAGTTGAAGGAGAAAAGATTTGGCTCAGGATCAGGGTAAGCAAGTCCCGTAGTGGGGCACATCAAATTTCGAGAAAAATGTGTAGGCTTAGGATTTATAACTCCGTGCTGTAAAACACTCATGGAGCCTTTACCTAATTTCAGTGCTGTTCTCACGGAAGATTTAAGCCTTTCCAAATCACTACCCACTACAACCCTATCAATAACTAACTCTATGTCATGGACCTTATATCTATCAACTTTGAATCCTGAATCTAGTTCCACGATCTCACCATCAACCCTTGCTCTGACATATCCTTGTTTTCTAACGTTGTCAAAAAGTTCACGGTAGTGACCTTTTCTACCCCTTACAAGTGGAGCAAGAAGGATGAGTTTCGTGTTTGAAAATCGTGAAATTATGTTCTCAGTGATTTCGTCATCACTATAGCGAACCATTGATTCTCCAGTCTCTAAGGAATATGCATCAGCGGCTCTAGCAAATAGAAGCCTCAGAAAATCATGGACTTCTGTTACTGTACCTACTGTAGAGCGAGGATTTCGAGTGACCGTTTTTTGTTCTATGCTGATAACAGGGCTTAGGCCAGTGATACTTTCAACGTCTGGTCTTTTTAATCCACCAATAAATTGTCGAGCATAGGATGACAGAGTTTCTAGATATCTCCTAGACCCCTCTGCGTATATGGTGTCGAAAGCAAGACTCGATTTTCCAGACCCGCTAACACCAGTAAATACTACTAGTTTATTGCGAGGAATGGTAACGTCAATGTTACGAAGATTGTGCTCTCTTGCGCCTCGAATCACTATGCTGTCCTGATCTTGATGCATAGATTCTTTTTTAATCTAAGCGTTTCAGCTTGTAGCCCAAAGAAGCAATAATGATAGTCATAATCGGGCTTATCCAATTGAATATGCAATACGGAGCATAAGCTAGAACCGCTACACCTAAAATTCCACTTTGTGCAACGCCACAAGTATTCCAAGGGATAAGCACAGAAGTAACTGTGCCAGCATCTTCTAATGTACGACTTAGATTTTCAGGAGCTAGGTTTTGGTCTTCAAAAGGCTCCTTAAACATATTGCCAGGTACAACAATAGCAATATACTGGTCAGAAGCCAGAATATTGAAAGCTAAGCATGTTCCCACTGTTCTAGCGATAAGGCCTAAAGAACTGTTAACCCCCTTAATAATCTCTTCAGTTATGCGCTTAAGCATTCCAGTCGCTTGCATTACAGCCCCGAATGTCATAGCACAAATGATGAGCCAGACTGTGTTCATCATGCCGGCCATTCCCCCAGCGGTGAATAAGCTATTAGCTAAATCACTCTCAGTTACGTATTCTGTTTCCATTGACATTGAAGTCATCGTTGCTATGAAAGCAGAACCTAAGTAGCTAAACTCATCTGCACTGCTTGTAAGGCTTAAAATAGCACGAGGCTGGAAGATTACGGCTGTAAGAGCACCTAGTAGTACACCTATAAATAAAGCAGGTGCAGCTGGCATTTTCTTAGCTATTAATACTATAACAGCAACAGGAGCTATAAATAACCCCAAGTGAATATTGAATAGCGAATTAACGGCCTCACTAAAACCCTCAGATATGGTAGACTCTACAGTTGAATTATTTCCGAAAAACCCTACCACAAGAAATACGATAAGTGCAATTGCTATACTAGGTAAAGTAGTAATAGTCATGTACTTTATGTGGGTGACCAGATCTGTACCGGCTACAGCGGGTGCAAGGTTAGTAGTGTCAGAAAGAGGTGACATTTTATCACCAAAGTATGCTCCACTTATAATTGCTCCTGCTACCCATCCAGTTTCCAGACCTAGAGCTGTCCCAATCCCTATAAATGCAACCCCCACTGTCCCGATAGTGCCCCAAGAGCTTCCCGTGGCAAGGGAAAGAACAGCACAGATAACACAGGCTGCGAACAAGAAAATTTTAGGAGACAATATCATGAGCCCATAATGAATAAAGGCTGGGATAATGCCAGCCATTAGCCATGTTCCAGCTAATGCGCCTATAAGAAGTAGAATTAATATAGCCTCTGTTGAAGATCCTATACCCCTTGCAATATTCTTGCTAATAAATTCCCATTTCACACCCTTCCACATCCCGATTCCACCTGCGATTAAAGCGGCGAACAGTAATGCTATTTGATTAGGGCCATAAGAACTGTTGTCCTTGAAAAAGTATACATCAGCTGCTAAGACTGCTACAAGGATTATTACAGGAAGTAATGAAAGTCCAAATGAAACTTTAGGTATGTTGTCGAGATTCGAGGCCATAGTTCTTATTTCTGAACCTCTACCTCGTCTGGTGCTCCCGTTGGGGATAGAGCATTTTTGTCAACTCTTATCTTTCCCGACTCTAATTCAAGGACCACTGTTAAGTCACTTACAGAGACAATCTTTCCGTGAACACCACCTATTGTGACGACTTTTTGGCCTTTAGCAACATCATCCCTGAAGGCTTTAGACTCTTTCTGTTTCTTAATTTGAGGACGAAATATGAATAGATACATGATGAGGAATAATCCACCTAAAAGTATCCATGTGGGGCCACTACTTGGAGTTAATGTTTCTAGTAAAAAGATATTAAGCATGTCGTGTTTTTTAAATTCTATTTGATATCTGAGGGGGTGTAATCGGGACCTATAACATCACCGACTAAGGTAAGTTTAGTTACTGCTGGAATTGCATTTGAGATAACATCAATTTCTTTATTCTGATGCCCAACTCTATCGCTCGAGTCGAACTCAATTAAGATCTCGCCATTGCTCCCAGGAGAGATGGGTTCCTTAGGCCATTCTTTAGCTACTGTGCACCCGCATGGGGCATGAATACTGGCAATTAGAAGAGGAGTGTCGCCAGTGTTTTTAAATTTGAATAGATGAACAATCCTCCTTCCAGCAGCAATAGTCCCAAAATCGTGTTGAGTTTCTTCAAACATCATGACAGGGACTTTCGGAGCTTCTTTTTCTAGGTCCAAATTAGGTGCAGGAATATTTATAAGGGCAGAGCTTAACCTTTGCGGTTTCTCATCACAGCTGGAGATCAAGCTTATGCTTAATAAAGCAAGTGCACATGATATGTTCAAACACAACCTCATGGAGTTAAACCAGTCCGCGACCAACCTTTATAATATCACCTGATTCAACTAGTTTTATAAATAGTTGATCGAGAATGCCATTTATGAATCCATGGCTCTTTTCAGTGCTATAGTACTTAGAAAGTTCGATGTACTCATTAAGTGTAACCTTTAGAGGTATTGAAGAGAACTCTTTAGCTTCAGCTAGAGCCATCTTCATGAGGATTCTGTCTGTTAGGGCTATGCGTTCAAGTTCCCAGTTTTGGGCTCCTTCTTTTATTAAGACCTCATTAAGATCACCTTGAGCTAAGGTTTGAGCAAATAATCCCTCCATAAATTCTTTGTCGTCATCATCCTTTCGCCAAACCTGTAATAACTCAACTTCGTCATCATCTTCCTGAATAGACTTAATTGTTTTTATTGTCATGGAGCTAGCAAGGTCCAAATCGTCTATCCAAAAAATACTTTCTTCCTCTATCATGTCTTGGAAAATCTCTTGATTAATCAAGTTTTTTCTAAACATGCGAATAAGCGAGTCTCTATCGTGTTTGTATCCACGTTCTTCAGATGCCATATATTCAGTGTACTCCTCGTGCTCGACTAGGTCGCGGAACATATTTCTCAACAACTCCCTCTTGTTGCCCCATCCTACACCAAGTTCTTCGGTTTCAGACTTTAAGTTTTTACTGTTTGCTAGTACTCGTAAAGGTGCATTGCGAACGAACTTCGTGTTAGGATGAAGATCCTCGGGTGTCGGAAGTTGTTTTTTTCGCCCAGTTTCGATACGGTCTATTGCCAGACCTTGCATACCAGAGACCATGTTTAATAGCAATAGATATAGCTCGTGCATCTTTGCTATACTATGATCTAGAGCGGATTTAGATTTTACTGCGTCTTTTTCTTCGTCTTGGTAAAAACCATAGAGGATGTGAAAAATCTTGATTCGGATGTGTCGTCTGTTCAGCATGTCAATATTCGTTTTGCGAATTTAGGGAAACTCTCGTGCCCTAAGCGGTCTAACTACATCTACTTTTGCATTATGATTTCACCTCTTATAAATGTCTTAAACAATTGGTATCTGACTGTGTTATTATTGAGTGTGTTAGCACTTAATGTAGGGTGTACAAAAATTGTTGAAGTTGATGTTCCAGATTCTGACCCTATGCTAGTTGTAGAGGGTAGTATAAGGAATGGAGAGATGCCATTTGTTTTATTGAGTGAGTCTCAGGGATATTTCGCGCCCTTAGGGAATCCACTAGACGGTTTCTATTTGGGGGGGGCTGATGTTACTATTTCTGTCGATGGTATGATATATGAGCTAGATGAAATGTGCACTTCGGATTTACCATTTGAACAGTTAGAAGTAATTGCAGTAAGAATCGGGGTCAGTGTTCAGTCACTTATGATGTTTCCGCTTTGTGCCTACACCTCTGTGACAGAATTTAATCTGATAGGAGCAGAAGGCAAGGTTTACGATTTACATGTAGTTCTCGATGACTATGAGATTAATGCTACTTCTAAGTTAAATGTAGCAGTGCCATTAGAAGATACGTTTTTTTTCGCCCCATCCACAGCTGAACAGGATAGCCTAGGATACATCAGTAATACTTACACAGACCCAGACACTTTAGGTAATGCGTACCGCTGGTCTTCGATGCGTATAAATCATTATCCGCCATGGCACAGGTTAGCTGGTATGAAGAAGGATAACGCATTTATTTACCCACAAGGTTCTCCATTTGATGATAGCTTTATTAATGGTCAGGAAATCACCTTTTATATGTATCGTTATCCTTCAGAGTTCGACGCTCCAAATGCACCGTCTGGTTTTTGGGAAAAAGGTGATACGGTTCTTGTAAGGCTTGAATCAATAGATCAAGCTGCTTTTGATGCGGTAATGAGTTTCGAGTCAGCTTACTCTGCTCAGGGTAACCCTTTCGCTCCACCTACGAATGTTCTATCTAATATTGAAGGAGGATTAGGGTGGTGGATAGCCTATGGTGCTTCTGTTGACACAGTTTTCTGTGGACTTTAACTATCTTGCTATCATGAAAATGATTTTTCAAAAAAACTTCTTCGCCTTACTTGCTTTAGGACTTCTAAATCAGAATAATATTCTAGCCCAAACAGTAGAATCTGAGGTTTGGCCAGTAACAAATGTTACTATCCACGAGTCTGGAGCACATGTATCGCATGCTGGTTTAGCGAATTTTTCTGGCTCAAACACAGAAATAGAAGTATTAGGTGTCGCCAATGACATTCTCTCTTCGACCATACAGATAAACTTACAACCCGGTGTCACTCTTCAATCAATGCGTTATGAAGTTAGGGATAGAAAAGGAATTAGGTTTACGAAACTTGTAAGTATCACTGACTCTATAACCCTTCTAGAGTATAATAAACGAGTTTTAGAAGTTCAAATCGAAGCGCTATTAGAGGAGAAACAATTTCTTATTGCTAATCGGGAAATAGGCTCACAGCAAGAAGTGTTGTTAGTTGATGATGTTATTGAAATGGCTGATTTTTTAAGGGAACGCAATCTTGACTTAGGTTTAGAAATTCTTGAGGCACAGGTTGTGGTGCAAATCATACACGAGGAGTTAATAAAGCTAGTCTTGCAAAAAAACGAGTTGCTCAGTCTTGGAGCTGATAAAGAGGGGGTTATACATTTGAAACTAAATAATAGTCCTTCGAGTCCTAAGACTTCTCTGATAACCCTGAGCTATTTAACTCAGTCAGCAAGTTGGTGGCCAGAGTACGAAGTTAATTATGACGCTGCTTCTGTAACGTTTCATCGTAATGCATTCATTCTTCAATATTCAGGAGTTGATTGGACTGGAGCTGATATTATGTTAGTGAGTGGTAAGCCTTCAGGTTCCCTTAGCCCAGCAGAATTTACTGACTGGGTAGTTTCCACTATAGATAAATCAAATATCTCGATGCGTGGATCTAGATCAGACGGTGCTTCTGTGATTATTGATGGTGTGCAAGTAATGGAGGTCTTTGAGTCCGATGAAGAGTTCCAGGATGATACTTTCGCTGGGTCAGCTCGTTTTCATTTCGCGGTTCAGCCTAACACTACAGTGAAAAGTGATGGCAAGCCAATAAGAGTTAAGATTAATGAGTTTAACCTTTCTGGAGATGTTCGTTACTATGCTGCTCCTGCAGTTAGTTCAGAAGCTTATATTACCGTAAGATGTCCAGATTGGATAGGTAATGACTTAATAACTGGCTGGGCTCAAGTTGTCTCAGGTAATTCTTACCTCGGTGGTTTTAACATGGAGGTTCCTACTGTTGGCGATACTTTAATCCTGCCATTAGGAGCGAATCCACATGTGCTTTGCTCTAGAGAACTTAAAGCAGAGGACAGTAAGTCTTCTGTTTTTGCGGGTAAGAAGACTGTAGTCCAAACCTGGGAACTTACCGTAGAAAACGATAGTGATGATCATATAAGTGTGGATTTAGTAGAAAATCTGCCACGAACATCTAACAGAGACTCTGTGATTGAATTAACTGTTGTGGCTTCAGAAGGAGGGATAGTAGATAATATCAACCACGAAGTAGTATTTGCTCTTGAATTAGAGCCATTCGAGAAGAGAGTTGTAACTGTGGTTATTACTGCTAAATACCCGTCTTCAGCTAGGATTAATAATTTCTAAAATTCGCTTTGCAACTTCTTTAGAAGCTCCACTGTCACCTAATTTTTTCCGAATTTCCTCAAATCCTTTCAATTGAGCTGATGGATTATCGGCTATAGTTTTCAGGCAGTTGGTAATATTGTTTGAAGTACAATCTCCTTGTATCAGTTCTGGCACGAGCTCTCTTCCTAGAATTAGGTTAGGTAATCCTATATGCTCCACATTTACAACAGCCTTAGCAGCTAAAAAGGTCAGTTTGCTTGTCTTATATACCAAAACATGCGGCGTGTCTAACAGTGCTGCTTCAAGTGTAGCAGTACCTGAAGTGATGAGAGCAATTTCAGACCTTTTAAGCAACTCTCTTGTTTCACCAAAAACTACATTAACCCCTGCGTCATTTGCAGTTTTATAGTCCTGTGAATCTAATCCCGGCGCACCTGCAATCACAATGGTAAAACCATCAATCTTGGCTGCAGCTTCAATCATGACAGGCAATATTTTTTTAATCTCCTGTTTTCTCGAACCTGGAAGAAGAGCCAAAACTTTAGTTTTTTCGCTTTGCTCTTTTACAACACCTATTGAATCTAAAAGAGGATGGCCACAGTAAATAGAATTCACACCGCCACTTTTAAGAAGTTCATCCTCAAATGGAAGTATAGGGAAAACTGCAGTGTAGTTTTCTGCTAATTGCTTTATTCGTCCAGCTTTCCAAGCCCAAATCTTTGGAGCAACTAATTGAAAAGTATTAATCCCTTTTTTATGAGATTTTTTAGCAATTCTCATATTAAAACCGGGGAAGTCAACTAGAATTAACGCATCAGGATTAAATGCCTCAATTTCTTCCCAACACCTGTTGAGATTCCCTGTAATCTTTTTAAGATTAGCAAGGACCTCATATAGCCCCATAAAAGCTAGCTCCCTATAGTGCTTTGTTATCTCTACACCAGAAGCTGTCATTTCTGCGCCACCCCATCCCCGTATCTCAACACTCGCTATCATTTTTAACTCTCTAGCTACGAGAGCGCCATAAATATCTCCAGAGGCTTCGCCGGCTACAATAAATATTTTTTGCTTTCTACGAGGCATAAATTTCTAATATGATATGCCTGCTTGCATTTGTAGCCAAATAACAATAGGCACTGATATCATAATAACCATCATTATCCCCTTACAAAACTTCATCATATCTAACTTAATCCCGATAAAAAATATGAGTATGTTAGATATAGTGCTAATAGTCACGAAGTTGTCTGTTACCATAGAGTAGGTAGAGAGTTTTGCGAAATCGAACAGGCTATGGCCAGCAGATACAGACCAGTAAACCCCAAATATTAATAGGCCTAAAAATCCTCCGATTATTCCCGAGATCACTCCTCCAATAATAGTGTCTAGCTTCTTTTTCATTTGCCGCCTAGTTTAATACCCCAAGAATTTAATTCTGAAATAGCATGATGCGCTGTTAGATCAAACTGAGTTGGGACGATTGAAGCAAAACCCTGTGACAATGCATATTCATCTGTGTCCTCTCCCTTGTCAGGGTTAGTGAAAGTTCCTTTTAGCCAGTAATAGATTTCTTTATTCGGCGCTATTCGCTCTTCAAACTCGTCTTCCCAATACCCAGCTGATTGTCTACATATTTTCACGCCCTTAAGTTCTTTCTCTGTAACCTTAGGGATATTTACATTCAGACAAACTCCTTTAGGTAGGCCTCTTTCAAGTAC
>Ga0115000_10005486_pt1 | contig 10161 bp, 6 predicted proteins | sample ArcticOcean_MG_C_6_FD_89690 | JGI IMG/M metagenome (GOLD analysis project Ga0115000, IMG submission 89690) | Marine microbial communities from western Arctic Ocean - ArcticOcean_MG_CB8_128 | ecosystem: Environmental > Aquatic > Marine > Oceanic | place: Arctic Ocean: Canada Basin | collected... | reverse complement strand
CTTTTTAAAAATACTAGCCACGGTGTCAAATACTTTTTTTTACTGTGCGCAAGTTAATAAATACTTTAGTTTCAGTCAGGTTCCTACTAAGTAATGTTTGTAGAATGGTTGAGATCAAAAATTTTATCACTTGTAGAGTGGGCACGGTCAGGGTCGCTATGACCCTTAACCTTTGGTTTAGCGTGTTGTGCTGTAGAGATGATGCACGCAGCTGTTAGTAGATATGACATGGATAGATTCGGAATTATATTTAGAGCAACCCCCAGACAAGCTGATATCATGATAGTAGCAGGAACACTAACTAATAAAATGGCCCCAGCACTAAGACGGCTATACGACCAGATGGTAGCCCCTAAGTGGGTAGTTTCAATGGGAAGCTGTGCTAACGGTGGTGGTTATTATCACTTCTCTTACTCTGTAGTACGCGGATGTGACCGTATACTACCGATAGATACGTATGTACCTGGGTGTCCTCCCAGTGCAGAAGCACTCCTATACGGCCTTATTCAATTACAAGGTCGTATCGGTTTTTCTTTAACTGAGATTTTTACAGGTTCAGACTGGTACGGAGTTGATCATATCTAAACCGAATGAATTTTGTTAATAATATACAGTTATACAAGGAGTTTCGAAAGCGTCCTGTGTATAGAAATTTCAAACGTACTACTCGTCTCCGGCGAGCAAACCTCCCTAGGTACCTACGTATTCTAAACTTGACGTGGTTTCCCCGAAAAAGATACCGCCGCCGTAAACGTCAAACAAGTTGAGCTCCCTGAAGATTTGCCCCCATCAGTTGAGCACGTCTATACATCTCAGAAGTCTCTTTTGCCCGTTTCTACCAAAGTATTGGGTTAGTAACTTACACATTACTGGGGGCTGACCCCCAACTAATCACTAAAAATTCAGCTAAGTTAGCGGGTCAAGCTGCTTTAAGTTCATTCCAGTTTACTAAAAGGGTTATATCACGTCTAAAACCAAATCGGTGTAATTTAGAGGTACGCTCCGTATTCTTAGCAGTTAGGGGTGAATCATTCCGTGTAGGTCTACTTGCTTATGATAAACAGTCACTGCTTGAGGGGGGTTTAGCATCCCCTTGAGGGTTAGTTTACGATGACTCAGTTTTTAGCTACAACACTACCCCTTTAGAGTTATACCGTACTTATCCACTAAACTTAGATATAGTTTTTAATACACTACTCAATTATACGGTTAGTATTTATAAACTAGTTGTGATGATCACGTTAGTTATTGTCAGTTAATATAGTTTAAAAGTACGTTCTATTTTTAGTTAGTTTTATAGTTATTTTAGTGAGGTTAGGGGGTTAAAGTCCTGGATAATCCACAAAAGTAGACAATCGGTTCCTCTATAATAAAGGTGTTGGTTATAAGCTTTTTAATAAAGTACTCTTACTTTGATTCTTTATGGGAGATTATGAAGTTTTTTCAGTCTGTGTGGATACACTACTTTTAGGTCTAGTAATTTACAATGCTCTTACCTCCCTATCTTTTATAAATACACTAAAACGATTTGGTTTTGTCCGTTCAACACGGCGTGACTTTTACGAATGTGGGTTCAAACCCCAGTCACAAAAACCTATTAAAGTTTCACTACAGTTCTTAATCATTTGTATTTTTTTTTTACTGTACGATATTGAGTTAATTTTTTTATTCCCATATATATCCGCTATAACATTTATCGGTTTTTACGATACAGTACTGATTATGTTTTTTTTCACAGTACTATATCTTAGCCTACAAGTTGATTACAATAGGCACGCTTTGTTTTGGCAGGATTAGTAATAATCTCACTAAGTTTATACGTATAGTTGTTGTAGTGTAGATAGAACTTAAAACATTATTGACCGGAAATAATTTACGAAACACTGAGATTAAATTTAGTTGGGATAACTCAGCTGATATACGAGTAGTCTTATCATTTATACTAAACTCCCAACAATCATGCTATTTAGGAAATTTAATTACTTCCGCACCGTCAACCACACTGTTACTACACAGTAAGGGCCTAGTTTATTTAGGTTTACATATTCGTTACGCAACCTCATTTTACCTAACGGCGTTAACAGAACTTTTAGCTTACGAAGTATGCTCGAATACAGTTAGTGTACCAAACAAATTAAATCTATTGCTTGGTAGTTACAGTAGTAACTTCTTCCTGGCTAAGTTAGGGTTAGCTACGCCTACACCAGTAACAAAAAATACCACCAAGTACTACCAATTCCTAAACCTATTTATGGGGGAGGGGTTTTTTTCAAATTGGGGGGTAGGGGCCCAACTACGTACGACTGACCAGGTTTCCAAACTTATGGGTAACGGTGAGGGTTTCCTACCAGCACACTTAGAGGTATTCTCGAGTTATAAGGTACTTACGTATTGCGCCAGCTTACCTCTTATGATAACCACAGTCAGCAGCAATTACCAAAATAACCTAACACAGACATTCTTACTTTACCATTTCCACCAAATTAGCTCCTCTCACCGTATTTTCCTTTTTACTCCACTAACGACAGGTGTTCATAAGATTGGTCAACGAGGAAACAACGTTACTAATAAAGGTGCTCAGTGAGGTATTTCAATATCTCAGATTTTTTCAGCTGCCCGATGACTAGAGCGAGAGGCAACTGAGTTAATGGGAATTCAGTTAGTTGGTATGTTTGATAGGCGTAATTTATTACTGCAATACGGTGAAACATCAGCACCTTTAAAAAAACTATACCCTTCAGTGGGGTGGGTTGAGTTATATTACATACCCGTCTACACATCCTTAGTTGAACGAGTTTTAACAGTATCTGAGTAGTTCCTACCACCACTTATTTTACCTATAAGTACTACTAAAGTACTCATGGGTAGCTTTGTACAAGTTTATTATAAAAATTAATATAATATAATTTTTTATATAAAGTGGTCTGGTAAATTTAAATTAGAGCTATACAAAGCGTTACTTCGTTATAAATACGTGCAGAAGTTATTCCATAAACGTAAATTGGCTGTAGGTTTAATTAAATTTAGATATAATTACTACTTATATGAGAATTTTATACTATACGAGAGGTTTGAAGCTTCGATTAAAAACTCAAACGCTTGGTACTTTGATAAGCAGCCTAAGTTTTTTACCAAACGTGACATTTATGCTATTAACTACTTTGAGGTTGCGGCAGTAGTTAGTGTAGTACTTCTTATCTTATTACTACCAGACCAGATATGTAACCTAGTTAAGTTTATAGCAATGGTTGATACAACACTTCTTGATAACCCATCCCACCTACTTACAGTCCTTATAACCCTGTTTGATATTAATATCTTATGCCTACTCTTTGGTTAGTAGGGTTGGGTAACCCCACACACCAGAGTTTTACCTTACCTTCACCATAACTCTAGTTTGCACCTGTGTTCTATTACCTCAACGTAACTAAATACTAAGGTTAACTTTAGTAGCATACTTGCCCCGGAGGGGGGGGGTGTAAAGACACTTACACACGAGTGTCTTTAATTTTTAACCAGGGTCGGTCCATAAGACAAAAGATTTTTAATAACTAGTATGTCCTATTATTTAGTTTTCACAGTAGTCCACTCACTTTTTCTAGTAACACTCTCTTTAACTATACTAACTACCTTACGTAACCTGACTAAACACTTTAGTACGAATAAAACTTTTTTAATAGGTCGTGAGTCCTATTATACAGTTATCTGCTGATCAATACTACTCCTTACAGTTAAGGTGTTTGTTCGTCTCAGCTGAATATGAATAATCAATCATTGTGGTGATTACCCTGCTAACTACCACACTACTCTTGAGTTAACGATTGTGAGTTACGTTGTGCTACACCTCATATTTATTTCTCTAATTACCTCCTTTAGCTTTATTTTTGGGGCATTATTAGGTCCACAATACCTCTTGTACCCGAGTAGCTCGTTAACTAAATTTTGGCATGAGCACAAAATAGTTATTACTGCAGCAGTATTTACCCTCTGTGCTTTTATAATTTTACTTACTCAGTTCCTTACCCTTAAGGATTATGGTATTTGACTTTTTAATTGAGCATTTATATTACCATCTACGGTCGAACCCAACTCCTATTACTCTAATAATGTGTATTTATTATACTGTTGTATGTACCGCGTACAGTCCATATTTATAGTACTACTTTACATTTACCTAGTACAATTTATAGCATATTGATCATGTGAAGTGGCTTACAAGGCAGGTTTTAGTACGAACGTTTTTACACAAAAGGTGGTAAAGGCTACTACCGAGGACCTAAGTACTTATAACCATACACGCAGTCACTCTAACTACATAGTAACCTTGTTTACTGACGGGGGTAAGTTCAGTTCCCAGTTCCGTCAACTAAGTTATCTACAATTACCTACTAGTATTATGTTTGTTTTAAGTAAACGGGTGCACCTACTTATGCTACTTTTCTGGTTAAGTTCAATTTTTTTAGAGATATTTTTAGTATAATTTTTTATAAAACGTGGTTTCCGCGCACATGGAACCCACATATACTGTCCTTCATTATAATATCCACTTATAGGGGGGGTATTTCTACTGCAGTTGGGATATTTTAGGTTTATATGGTTTATTAGGTGCTTGTCTACTACCCGTATTATTTACGAATGTTATAGTAGTTTTTCTCAAATTCTCAATCCTCGAGATATTTTATTTATTAAGTATTATACTACTTTGGTTTATTATTTATATTTTCTATCAGCAATTTCAGTGGTTAGTCAACACAAAACCTAATAAAGATAGTAGGGAGCTTGTTCGGAGACGAAAGGTATTAAGTTTTGGTACACCATTCTTTATATTGTCCTGACTTGTTTGATGAGAGGAGAGGGTTCCCCTTATACCAACCACACCAACCACACCAACCGCACCAAGCATAAAACCACCTGTATGATATAAGAGTTTATTATTTAGTTTAGAGGAGTTTATAATATTCTTACGTAAGGGTAGGAGGTTATTAGCCTTTAATGGGGGGACTAAACATGGGTTTAAAAATAAAAACTACATATTTTACAAGAGCCGTAAAACTACCCTTATTGGGGTATTAATGGAAGCTTTTAGAATGTACCTTATCTGGTTTATAAACCTACCCGCACGCTTCGATACAGAGTTATCTACAAAACTTAATAACATACTAACCTCACGCAACTCAACACAGGATTTAGTAAACTTACCGGACTACTACTGGTTACTAAACACACGTAAATTCACTAACTAAGTATTTATTGGTGAAAAGTTAGGCCTAGAAAATCTTTATATTTGGTAACGGCTTTTCTTTTATAACAGTCAAGCCCTCACACTATAAAACAGCTGTTCCTTTTACACAAAACCCCTACTGAAGACCCTATAGTATGAGCTAATACGGGGGGGGGGTGTTTTAGTAACCCAACCATTAGTTATTAAACACCACACTTACACCATAGCGTACTTTATAGGGGAGAAGGGTTTATTTATATTTACGAAAAGAAGTATGGTAAAGTTTTAATGTTGTTAAGAGTTTTCTTAGTATACTGTAACCCAAACTAATACTATACCATAAGGTTACATTACGGGATACGTACCCTCGTATATATAGATATATACAGTTTTTAGGATTAGGGTAATAATGTTCTTACTTGTGAGTTTTAACACAAACTTAATGCGCTAATAAAATTTAGTAAACATTCGGAGCTATACACATACCCTAAAAGGTTTAAAGTAACACCACCACTACAAACATAATAACTAACCTGGTTAACACACACCTACAACTACCTTACAATACCTACAGCTTTTATTCTCATAAGGTTATTAAGCTGTGTTTAATGTTATACGATGTTTCCCAAAACAAACCTTTAAGGTAAAAACCGCAAAGTAAAGTTAAATAGATTGGCGGAAGTTTACACGGGGACAGTACGGGTTGTATTTTGTGGGAAGGGTTTTTTTGAATAACGTAGTTACTACACGGGTATATTTCTCTAAACTAAATGTTTATGGGTATGTTTGGTTTGTCATTAGACTATTTAAGTTTGTTCGGGGTTGTATCTATAACTATGATAATATTACATATGTTATACTTACGCTTCTCTTTCATCATTGTGGCTTCGGAAGGAGCATTTTTTCTAGTAATTACCTCAGTCTTATGACTTATTACAACTTTAAATATATTAGTCTATAAAAACCTACTGTACGTAGTTCACTACGACCTAACCTACTTCACTATTGTAAACTTAGATCTAGGCTCTATACCAAGTAACCTACTACTATCCTACTCCCAAGTACTTTTTATTTGAGAATCTTGGTTAGTTATTGATTCTTACTCTTACCCATTTGTTTATACGTTTTTAGTCGTTATAGCACTGTCATTTATCAACTGCTTATCCTATCACCGTGATGAGTTACGGAGTTTTATACTCTTTCTTCAGTTAATTATTATTGCGGGGTTTATAGTATTTACTACCAACTCAATGATTTTATTTTTCTTAGCGTATGAGGCTTTACTAGTACCATCGTTTATGATTTTATACCGTTTTGCGAAGTCTCGCCGCTGTGTTGAGGCTGCTTATGCTATGTTTTTCTGAACTCAGTTCGGGGCGTTACTAATTATATTCGCTTTTGTTTATATTTTCCACAGTACTTTATCAGGAGACTTTTTATTACTGTCGATAACTAACTTCACGTCAGTGGAGATTAATTTTCTATGCCTACTATTATTTTTTGGGTTTGGTGTAAAATTTCCTATTTGACCATTCTACGGGTGGCTACCAAAAGCTCATGTGGAAGCTTCTGCAAATTTCTCTATTTTTTTAAGTGGGGTTTTAGTTAAATTTGCCTTTTTCGGCCTACTAAAATGTTTATATGTTTTAGAGTTAGATCCATCATTTATATGACTGTACCCGTTCCTAACTTGGGGTATTTTTGAGGTTATTTCTCGTATTTTTTTTCAAATTGATTTGAAAAAACTTATTGCTTACGTAACAACTGTTGAAATGCATTGGTTGGCTATATGCATGGTTACTGGGAACTCACCACTTTGAATTTCAGGAGCCTGTATGTTAATTAGCCACGCCCTGATCTCAACTAACTCGTTTTTAATCTTAGATGCAATTACACGCCGGTTTCACACACGGTTAATTACTGAGATTAGTGGGTTAAGTTTTATTGCGCCACAACTTTTTATTATCGCTTTTGTAAATCTTATACTAAACTTAGGTTTCCCGGGATCTTTATTTTTTATTGCCGAGTCTCTATTCTTTACGTTTATGTTTGATTTATGGCCATTAGCCGCATTTTATTTTTTTTTATTCTTATATCTTTTCGGGCCGTTATTTTACTTTAAAGGTTGGGTTAACACGTTATTTAGTTATTCGTACCTACTAAGCCGCACACTACCGTTAGATATTACCTTACGGGAAAGTTTTCTATTTTTCGGTATACCCGTACTATTATATTGGTTAGGGGTTACATGACCTATCTTTATTTTCTAAAATTAATAACAAAGTTTAATAATATTATCTCTAACTTTATATTACATACCTGACCACCACAAACTGTTTTAATAAACTAAACTTGTGTTTTGGTAGCTCAGTTGGTAGAGCATAAGACTGAAAATCTTAGGGTCGCTGGTTCAAGTCCAGTTCAAAACATAAAAGACACTTTAAGTAGTGTTTATAAAAGTATTTGGTAGAAAAAACCTAAACACAACTAAACTCTAAAACTAATTACCTTAAGAAAAGTATGTGTATGCCTTAGGAAAAGTTAAAACATACGTTAACATGGTTAGAGGGTAATTATTTATGTTTTGTAACTTATTAACTACTCTTAACGTAGTCTACTTTATTTTAATTTTATTTATAAGCTATTTACTAAAAGTGTTTCACTGGTTACAAAGTTTTTAGAATTATAATATTCCCAAAAACTAAACCTTACTTTTTACCACACCATTTTATTAGGTTTGGTGGGGTGGGGTGGTTGTTCGATCAATAAAAAATATACTCTAGATTTTACTACCCCCTACTAATTAGTTTACTAAAATTAGTTATGAATTTTCCAGAACAATTAATTCTATGGTCTAAACATTTAATACAGTTGACCTTCTCCTATGTATTAACTTCGGTTAATAAAAAAACTACTTTTATTTATTTATTTTTATTCTTTACTCTAGCTACCCTAACTACCATTCTTACCGGAGGGTTACTATAAAAGTAGTTTAAGTACTACTAACTAACAAAATAGTTAATTATACTAATTATAAAAAATTAAAAAACCTCAAAAAACCTTTAGTTTTAAAAAATTTTAAATACTCCTTGTCTTTTATATCGTTAATCTCCCCAGGTAATATGACTAACATACGTCTTTTTTTTCTAAACGTAACATCTAATAAAAAAAAACTGGTACTAAAACAGTCTTACCTACTACTAACATGAGCACACTACCTTCTACGTTCTTCGGGAGCCAAAGGTTTTAAAAAACCTAATATTTCTATTAGACCTATAAAACAATCAAAGTTTACAAATATAAAAGCGCCTATGGCGCATAAAACATTTTCACAAGAGCAGTACTGGTTTAGGTTTTACAAACTTCAAATTAATTTTAAAATGCGTAAACCTAAGTTAGGTGTTATAAACTCAGTTAATATCTCGTTTTATATTATACTATTACTACGCTCGTCCCTACCATTACTAGAAACAAACCTAATGCTACTAAAAGTATTTAGTTTTACTGTACCTGTACGCGATGTAAATTTCTTACTACTTAAGAGCCTTAAAACCTCAACTAAAAGCTCTTAACATACCCTTTAACAGTTTTTTAGTTTACGTTGTACAGTAGTAATCGAGGTATAGTCTAACGGTTAAGACAGTAGATTTTCACTCTATTAATGGGGGTTCGATTCCCCCTACCTTGAGAGTAAATAGTAACCTTGTGGTTATTGTATTTTATGTTAATCAACATTTTTATATTAAAAAACACTTTTAATAAAAAGTTATAATGTATATATTTGTTGTGGGGGGATGGGGGTACCGTAAGTCGTATTACAAAGCCTATGTGGTGGAATTGGTAGACACGCTAGACTTAAAATCTAGTCCTTAAAAGGGTCCCGGTTCGAGTCTGGGGATAGGTAAAAATACTATAAACACCGTTTTAGTAGCCTGTTACACTTAGGTACTAAGATTGGTATAGCTTAATTGGTAGAGCACTAACTTCATACGTTAGGGGTTGTGGGTTCGAGTCCTACTATCAATATACTATCAATATACTATTACTAACTAATAAACTAAACTTTAGCAACCCCACTCTTTTACACAGTACTAGGTTCACTAAAAGGGCTTTTATAAGTAATTTATAATAACTTTATTAAGGATTCTAATTTTATTAATTATTATGAGTTTGACTATGGCTCGGAGTGAACGCGTGCGGATTCTATTGACTCATGCGAGTTAAACAAAGTTTTTTAAAATTATTAAACTTTGTAGCGTCAGGGTGAGTAAGGTGCTTCTACCCTGTCATTAAGTTTACATTAATCGTAAATAGACATTATATTATAGTGACTTATGTTTAGTATTACTAAACTAAACCCTGCAAGTAATTTATGTTTACTTGTTAGTGGGGGCCACTGAAACTGCTATATACTTCCGTACTGTTTTTTATTTGGTTAAAGGTATAAGTAAGGTTTAATTAACTTTGGCTTTTTTATACCCCCTATAAAACATATATAATGGGTAAAAGGTTAAGAAAAGGTGGTACAGATAAGGAGAAGTAATTTATTACTAAGTGTTGGATAGTATAGTACTTAAGCTAACTGCTATACGTAACAGCTCCCCGTTACTGGGTTCTATTCGGATGGGATATTTCTACGGCTACCCGCTCAATTAGCTTTAGTTTATTTACCGTACTTTTTATTTTTTATTTATAGTAAACGGACCAAATAAAAAAATGCAGTTACGGGGTGCGCATGTTTCTATAATTTCGGAAAGAATGATCGTTTAATGGTGGAGAAGTCAAGAGTTAGATTTTCATTACGATGGTAGTATTGGGCTACTCATATGAGTCGATAATCTCTAGCTGGGTTGTGAGATCGTCCAGCCACACGGGAGCTGAAAAACATTCCGCCGTTGGCAGCAGAGGAGAATATTAGTCAATGATCGAAAGATTGAACT
>Ga0115000_10005484_pt1 | contig 10164 bp, 7 predicted proteins | sample ArcticOcean_MG_C_6_FD_89690 | JGI IMG/M metagenome (GOLD analysis project Ga0115000, IMG submission 89690) | Marine microbial communities from western Arctic Ocean - ArcticOcean_MG_CB8_128 | ecosystem: Environmental > Aquatic > Marine > Oceanic | place: Arctic Ocean: Canada Basin | collected... | reverse complement strand
TATTAATCCCGATTTAGTTAATTTATACTCATTATTAATGTCTGTAAATGATTTAATGTATTGGGTAATGCCTGATATGGATATGAGGATGGCTGCTGGTGACGGTGAAGATTTAGGTGCTGGGAGAGAAGAATTAGATTTAGAAACAGACCCACCAACAATAAAGGCAGAAGGAGCTTTATTCCCTATACTGGTACATGAAATATTTAAAGGTGTTATGGAGTATGTTTCTGCCCACGGATTACCATCAGACCCAGAATTTGCTGAAGATGTTATAGGTATGGAGGACACCTTACCAGCTGAAATTTGGGATTTAAGATTAGGCCCAGTAATATGGGAAAAGTTTATGGAAGCTTACCCACAAGAATTAATTACAAATGATGATAGTAGGAGAATACAAAATTATCTTTATTTTAGAATTATTAGTTTAGAAGCTGAACAATTTTTAGATTTAGCAAAGAAAATGTTATCAGGTAGTGATGAAGGTAAGATGTTAGTTAAAAGATTAGTAGACGAAATTGTACAACAACTAAAAGAAGAAGATTATGAGGAGGCTGTTGGAATTGATACAAATGATGACGATTCTTCTACTATGTTGGCAGCTGAACCTACGATGGACATACCAGGATTTGAAGGTACTATGGACGCGTTAGATAATTTAACCATACGTTCTAATGAACCAGAAGATTTTGATGTGGATACTATTTTAGACAAAATTTCACGTTCTGGTATGGACTCTTTATCTGACGAAGAAAAAAGTTTTTTACAAAGTTTAGGTAATTAACACAACCACTCTTTTATTTTACACATTATTTTACGATATTTATTAGTATGACTAAAGAAGAACTAATATCGGAGTACGCAAAATGTTATAAAGATAGTTCTTACGCTATAAGAACATACTTAGAAACCTACGACAACACCCAAAGTTCATACGTACCATTTAAACTTTTCCCTGAACAGGAAATGATGTTAAATAACTTTGAGAAATATAACGAAAACATAACCAAAAAATACAGACAAGCTGGTGTGTCAACAGCTACAGCAGCTTGGATTTCAAAAGTAATACAATTTGCTTCAAAAACTAAACCAGAAAAAATACTAATATTAGCTAATAAATTAGATACAGCTCAGGAGTTAGCTAATAAAATCAGAGCTTTTCTAAATCAATGGCCTGACTGGATTAATGTGGGGTTTTCAAAAGAGAAAGATTCCCAAAGACATTTTAAATTAAATAATGGGTGTGAAGTTAAATGTGTAGCAACTTCAGTGGATGCTTTGAGGGGTTACACACCTACCATACTCATATTTGATGAGGCCGCATATATTGAAACTGGGGATGATTTATGGGCAGCGTGTATGGCGTCCTTATCTACCGGTGGTCAGGTTATCATGGTTTCCACACCAAATGGGTATGATAAAATTTATTATGAAATTTACGACCAATCAATTCAAGGTTTGAATGATTTTAAAATATCTGAATTACATTGGGAGAATGACCCTAGATTTACAAAAGATTTAGTTTGGGTTAAAACTAAAGATATTATTCATTATATGTTAAACAGGGAGGATTATGATGATAGTCTTAATATTACAGAAGAAGACCAAAATAATTTTAATGAGTTAACAAGAAAGGGATATAAACCATATTCTTCGTGGTTTGAATCTATGTGTAAAAAATTAAAATTTGATAGAAGAAAAATATCACAGGAATTAGAAAGTGCGTTTTTAGGTTCTGGGGATAATGTTATTCCTATTGACACTATTGAACGAATAAAAGAAACTATGGTTGAAGAACCTAAAGAAAAGTATGCTAGTGGACAACTTTGGGTTTGGGAAGAGGCTAAATTAGACCATAAGTATATTATGGGTGTTGACGTGTCAAGGGGTGATTCAGAAGATTATACAACTATATGTGTTATTGATTTTGACGAAAGAACACAAGTTATGGAGTATATGGGTAAAATACCACCAGATTTAGCCGCAGATTTAGCTTTTAAATGGGGTAATTTATATAAAGCATATATAGTAATTGATATAACGGGTGGGATGGGTGTAGCGACAGCTAGAAAATTACAAGAATTAGGTTATAGAGATTTATATGTGGAAGGAGCTAATACAGCTGATAAATGGAAATACAACCCTAAATTATTAGAAAAAATACCAGGACTAACTTTTAACAATAAAAGGTCACAAATTGTTTCTGCTTTTGAAGAAGCTTTAAGACATGGGTTTGTAATAAAATCTCATAGACTATTAAATGAACTTTATACTTTTGTTTTTGTAAATGGGAAACCCAACCACATGAAAGGAAAACACGACGATTTAATAATGGCACTGGCTATGGCACTTTATGTTGGGGAAAGTTCGTTCACCCAGTTGCAAAAATCAGATAACATGACAAAAGCAATGTTGGATAGTTGGGTGGATGTTACGGACGATAGAAAAGAAACCCTTGTAGATTTAAGACCTATACGAGATTCACAAACACTAACCCCAAACATAAGACCTCATGTAGGTAGTGAACAATTATATAGAGAGTATAGTTGGTTATTTGGCGGTCCTAATAAAAGGTAGGGGGCTATGGACTATTTATTATAAAATTATTACTATTAAGATATGGCAGAAAATAAAGAGAATTTAACAATATTTCAGAAATTAGGTAAAGTGTTTGGTCCAGATGGGCCTAGGCAAGAACAACCGACTTATACACAGTATAAATTTAATAAACAAGATTTATTAAAAACAACGTCTAAAGCTCAATACGAAAAAGAAAAATTAACAGCACAACAAACGGTCTATCTTGCAAATCAATGGCAAAAGATAGACAATGAGATTTATACTCAGTCAGTATATTATGAACCAACCAGATTGGCATCTTATTATGATTATGAGTCTATGGAGTTTACTCCTGAAATTTCTGCAGCGTTAGACATTTATGGTGAAGAATCTACAACACCATCTGAAGATGGGCATATGTTAACAATATATTCCGAATCCTCAAGAATAAAATCAATACTAGCTGATTTATTTAACAATATATTAGACATAAATACAAATTTACCTATGTGGATTAGAAATACCACAAAATACGGTGATAATTTTGTTTACTTAAAAATCGACCCAGAAAGAGGGATTATAGGTTGTAGACAATTACCAAATGTTGAAATAGAAAGAGTTGAGTCAGGGTCCTTCCCAGCAAAAATAGAAGGAAATGAAAACGATAAAGAAAGAAAGATAAAATTTGTTTGGAAAGAGAAATCTATAGAATTTAATTCTTGGGAAGTTGCACATTTTAGATTATTAGGTGATGATAGAAGACTACCATATGGTACTTCTATGTTAGAAAAGGCAAGGAGAGTTTGGAAACAATTATTACTAGCGGAGGACGCAATGTTAGTTTATAGGACAGCAAGAGCACCGGAAAGAAGAATATTTAAAATATTTGTTGGTAATATGGATGATAAAGATGTTGAAGCTTACGTACAAAGAGTCGCTAATAAGTTCAAGAGAGACCCCATAGTAGACCCAAGTAATGGACAAGTAGATTTAAGATATAATCAAATGGCTGTAGACCAAGACTTCTTTATACCTGTAAGAGACCATGGAGCTCCTAGTCCTATAGAGACATTACCTGGGGCAACCAACCTAAGTGAGATTGCGGATATAGAATATATACAAAAGAAATTACTAGCCTCACTTAGAATACCAAAAGCATTTTTAGGATTTGAGGAGGTTGTCGGTGAAGGTAAAAATCTAGCTTTATTAGATATTAGATTTGCAAGAACAATTAATAGAATCCAGAAATCTATTGTGGCGGAGTTGAATAAGGTAGCTATCATACATTTATACGTTTTAGGGTTTGACGAAGAGTTAGATAATTTCGCTCTAGGGTTAACCAACCCATCTACACAATCTGAATTACTTAAACTAGAAGCTTGGCAGAATAAGATAACACTATATAAAGATGCTGTCAGTGACCCTGGTAGTGGTATTTCTCCAGTATCAGCAACTTGGGCTAAGAAACACGTATTGGGGATGAGTGATGAGGAAATTAAATTAGATTTACAACAACAAAGATTTGAGAAAGCAATATCTAAAGAATTAGAAGATACAGCAACTATCATTAAGAAAACTGGTGTGTTTAATCAAATAGACAAATTATATGGTGATATAGAAGGTACTGAAGAGGAAGCTGGAGACGAAGGTGGACTACCTGGTGGTGAAGAAAGTTCTCCACCACCACCAATGGGTGGAATGGGAGCACCACCACCTCCAATGGAAGGTGGAGGAGACCCAGGGGGTGAACCAGCCGCTGAAGGGTTTAAAAGGGAGAAAGACTTACCATTAATATTAGAAAATAAAGGAATTAGTTTACCAGACATAGAACGGATGACTAAAAGAACTAATGATGATATAGATGAGATTAACAAGGAGATAGATAATTTAGTTAAAGAGTAGATATTTATTTAAAAAGTATTTATGAAACCATTTAGCTATTATAAGAAAAATATAGATTCGATATTAGAGAATTCCTACTCAAATAAAAAACTATTCAAAGAAAACTTCCACGTTATAATGGGAGCGTTAAAAATGTCAAAACCTTTTAGAGAGTTTTTTACACTGTATAATGAAATAGAACAAAAAAAGTTTAAAAGTAAAGATGAATTAACTGAGTATATAAATGAGTCTATTTTATATTTAAGACCTAAAATTAAATCTATTGGTCTGGTTTGTAACGTACTAGAAAGAGTCTTTAACAAAAGAACTAATTTAATTAAAGAATCAGAAAACAAAACATATAAAAGTCTAGATTACCTAATTTACAAAAAAGGAGTTAAAAACATATCTAATAGACTAGAAGTAAAAAATAAATTAATAGAAAATATATTAGACAGAAAACCAATTACGGGGTTAAATAACAGCTTAACACCTAGAACATTAGCATATACATTATCGGAAAACTATAATAAAGAATTCTCTAAATTATCAAAAGAAGATAAAGGGTTATTGAGTGAAATATTATCTATAAAAAAACAAAATTTAGGAACCAAGATTAATACAATTAAAGAAACGCTTTTAAAGAGAATTAATTCCTTAGTTAAAGAGAGTACAGAGGAAACACTTAAAGCAAAACTCACCCAAACCAAAAACACTATTTTAGAAATGAAAAAAGATAAGTTATCCTTACTAAGGTTAAAACAACTTCATTCAGATTTGAACTAACAACCTTAAAGACCTATACTTCTATTAAAGAAATTAGGTATGAAAACAGGAAAAACAATTCCAATCAGGGTCCACCCAAAATTTAAAGCACATATAGGTACTGTGGATTCTAGAAATTTAAAATCAGTATATGTACAATTTTCCAGTTGGGTAAAACCAATTAAAGAATATAATTGTTGGCAATGTGTTGTTAAAAATTTTAGAAAGTTACTAAAAACTAGAATGACAGGGCTAATAGACGAGAATAATTTCAAAACGAATATGATAGTAGATTTAGATTTAAGAAGTAGTGGGATAACATTAGGTAAAAAATCATTTATGAAGTGTGAAATGACATTCTTCACTAGACATAAATTAAGTTTAAAGAATAAAGAAACTATATCATCCCTAGAAGAAAAAACCAAAAAATTAATAACAGAAGAACTAAAAGACAATGAATTTTTCTCATTTTCCTCAACAAAAAAAGAAAACTACTAATAACAGTAGTTTTTTTGTTTGTATTAATATATTTATCTATAGAATAAAATTATAAAAAACAAATAATCAATATGGGATTTCAAGAAGATAAACACTCAGGAGTTGGAAATACATCAAAACCAAATGTACTTTCTCTTTCTGCTGTTTCAGCAGATATGGTAAATATCTACAATTACAATAAGATAACCTTACATATGAACCCTAATGGTGGTAAACCAGCACCGGAACAACTATTAGTCTTAGAGAATAAAGGTTGTTACCATAATGGAACACCAGTATGGAGTTATGAAGATGGTATTTATGATGGTGATTACGATGTTAATCTGGAGGGATATAAACTCCATCACAGTGATAGATTCGGTAGTGCTCTTTGTCAAGGACAATCACATCAGTTAAGATGGGGTGGGTATGGTTCTAGTGGAAGTTGGGAGATACTTACTCATGGTAGAATTTCTGCTTGGACTTCAGCAACAACTAAAAATTTCTTTGGAATCCAAGGAACTGGTAATACTGAAACTGGGGTGTTAAATACAACAGCTGTAGGTTCTTTAGGTACTTGGTCAATTGTGTCAGCTGACACAACCATAAATGGTGTTGCATATGGAATCTGGTTTAATCATTCAGGTGGTACAACCGATGACGATGTAAGAGCTGCACACAATGTTGCAAACATGAACACTATTTCAGCTACTACAGCATTTGGAGTTATACTTTAAATTGACCCATAATATAATATAAAAAATGAAACCTCACCTAGTGGGGTTTTTTTTATTTATTATAATCTATTTATATATAAACTAATTTATATGAAGATTTTAGGACCGAAAGAAATAGGACACGGAATATTAATAGAATATGACGCTGGAAGTATTTCACCAAAACACAACTCAAAAATTCTAAGAGAAATAGCAGACCCAAATTTTGACGGAGAAGTGGAGATGTATTGCATACTACAAAAGTATGACGTACCAAATAGAAATGGTAGGATATATCCAGAAAGTATATTAAAAAGAGAGAATGAAAGATATCAGGAGGTTATTAGAAGAGGAGGTTCAATATCAGAATTAAATCATCCAGAATCTTCTTTAATAGATTTGGAAAGAACATCACATATTATTACTGAAACTTTTTGGGACGGAAACAGGTTAATGGGTAAGTTAAAGATGTTAACAAGTCCAGGGTATCATAAAGATGGTGTTGTCTCTACTATGGGAGATATCGCCGCAAATCTTTTACGTCAAGGTGTTACATTAGGGATATCGTCTAGGGGTGTTGGTTCACTTAAGGAAAGTGGAGGACATAATGAAGTACAAGACGATTTTGAATTAATATGTTTTGACCTAGTATCTTCACCATCAACACCAGGGTCATACCTATTTAAAAACGCGGGGGATGCTGACAAATATGATGAAGTTTTAGAGAGTAAACAAGAACCTAACACATTAGATAATAAAGCTGATAAAGCTTTAAAATTAATGTCTAAATTAAATAATTTTTTAGACAGATAAAAAAAACCTGAATATCACACTAACTAAAAGTATTTTTTTGGATAGTAGTGTATATTTATTATCAAACAAACTTATGAGTGAGTCTATAATAGAAAAAGCGTTGCTCGAGGCGGAACAGTTGGAAGAAACTATGAAGTCTAATGCAAAAGAAATACTTTCTTCGACTATGAAGGAAGAAATTAATGAACTAGTAAAAGAATCGTTGTCTGAGGGAGACGATTACCTTAAGGAGCAGGAGGACACAGAACAAGAAGTAGATATGGACATAGAAAGCCCAATGGGTGACTATGACATGGAACTTGATATTGAGGACGAGACTGATGATATGTTATCTTCAGAATTGCCGCCTCTAGACCTAACTTCAGCATCTGACGAAGAAGTCTTAAAGGTATTCAAAGCTATGGGAAGTGAGGATGGTATTATTGTCCATCAGGACGGTGATGAAATCTCTCTCGCTGATGGTGATGATGAATACTTAATAAAATTGGAAGAAAACAAAAACAACATGAAAAACGAACCAATGTACGAAATCGAAATGGACGCAGAGGATGAACCGATGTATGAAATTGAATTAGAAGAAGGTGGTGAACACACACATGACGGTGCTGGAAATGTTATGGGCGTAGACGCTCCTGAATCTGAAGAAGCTTTAGATGATTATGATGATGATATGGGTGAAGAACCTATGTATGAAATCGAATTAGATGAAGATGAAGGCATGCCAGGACATCACACACATGACGAGTACCAACTGAAACAAGGCTATAACGATAGACTTGATGATACGTTAGGTGCTAAAAATGGTGCTGAAAATAGTATGAAGCAATCATTCGCTTCTAGAAGAAAAGAAAGTGAAGGAATGTCAAAAGCTATGGGGAAACCATCATTTGCGAGTAATCAACAAAGTGCTCAAGGAGAAATGGGAGAAGCGTCTAGAACTTATGGTTTTGGTTCTAAATCTGGTAGAGGCCTTAGAAAGGGTGTCACCAATAATAGAAACCTAGACCTTAAAGAATCGGCAAGAACTAAAGGCAATCAGTTAAATCAAAATTATCACCGTCTACTAAATGAGGTGAGTAATCTAAAAGGTAAGAATGGTGAATATAGAAAAGCACTTCTTTCATTTAAACAAAAATTAAATGAAGTTGGTGTGTTTAATTCTAATTTAGCCTACGGTACGAGATTATTTACAGAACATTCTACTACAAAACAAGAAAAGATTAATATCCTTCGAAGATTTGATAATGTTAAATCGTTAAAACAATCTAAAGATTTGTATAGAGTGATAAGGGAAGAACTTTCTCAGAACACAACTTCTACTACTAATAAGACTAAGAAAAGTATTTCAGAGTCAGTAAATAGAAGAATTAATTCTACAATAAAAAGTGGTTCACATACAAAACTTATGGAAACAAAAGCATATGAGAATCCACAATTTAGTAGAATTAAGGACTTAATGTCCAAACTATAATAAAATAAACGCTTAATAAAAAATAAATTAAAAACATGGGAGCATTATTAGAATCAGGTATGGTCGGTAACATAGGGTTAAAACACCTTAAAGTTATCAAAGAAGATACCTTAAACAAATGGCAAAAGCTTGGATTCTTAGACGGTCTTAAAGGACACGCGAAAGAAAACATTGCCCAACTTTACGAAAACCAAGCAACAAATTTAATTAACGAAGCGACATCATCTGACTCATCAGGGTCATTTGAGACTGTTGTTTTTCCAATTATTAGAAGAGTATTCTCTAAATTATTGGCAAATGACATCGTTTCTGTACAAGCTATGAACTTACCAATTGGTAAATTGTTCTACTTTGTACCTAAAGTTTCACATCAAGGACCAGGTGCTGGTCAGTTACACGGAGTATCACCACACCACACTAAACCATTAGGAGCTCCAGGAACAGTAGCTGCCCCTAACGCTTTTAGTTCATCTACAATTAACTTGTATGACAACTTCTATGTGTCTAACGACCCATTAACGCCAGAAGACGGTTTATATGATGCTTCTAAAGGGAAGTTTTCATCATACACTGCTACTAACCTACAAGTTCAAAAATGGGTTCCTTCAGCTAGAACATTAACTGCTGCGGTACAAGGAAACAATGAGGTTAATAGTTTAACATCATCTACATCATGTGTTAAAACTACTATTCTTGTAGTAGACGGATTCCAAAGTGCTGGTAACGGTAAATTAATTGGACCAAGTGGTAATGAACAAGATACTGAAGAGTTCTTATCTTCATTCACATTATGGACTACAGCGAATACAACTTGTAAATCAGGTTCTACTTACTATGATACAAGTAACGCAGCTGTAAGAACAGTAGCAACAGCTACCAACTTACAACCAGTTCCAGTATTATTTAGAGTTGTAACTCAAAAATACGGACAAGGACTTATACAAGATTTAAGTACTCAAACTACAGCAAATCCTCCAGGTGGTAAATATGATAACTTATGTGACGCGAACGGAAAGATGTATATTGAGGCTGACCTTTCATGTCCAGCATGTATCAAGTGTGATAGTGTTGACGGATATGTTTGTTCATATTTCCCAGCAGCATCAATTGGTTTAAATAGCGCAGGTGGTACTGTAGCTGGTGTAGCACCAGCATTGACACCATTTATGGCGTCTTGGAGAGTTTACTATGATTTAGAATTTGAATCAGCAATGGGTGAAGTTTCTTTCGACTTAGAATCTGTAACAGTTTCTGTAACTGAAAGAAAATTAAGAGCTCAATGGTCTCCGGAACTTGCACAAGATGTGTCTGCATTCCATAACATCGATGCTGAAGCTGAATTAACAGCTTTATTATCTGAAGAAGTTGCAGCTGAAATTGATAGAGAAATCTTGAGAGACCTTAGAAAAGGTGCAGCATGGGACTTAAGATGGGATTACAATGGTTGGAAACGTTTCCAATCAGGTCAAGCACCTTATACTC
>Ga0115000_10005481_pt1 | contig 10166 bp, 5 predicted proteins | sample ArcticOcean_MG_C_6_FD_89690 | JGI IMG/M metagenome (GOLD analysis project Ga0115000, IMG submission 89690) | Marine microbial communities from western Arctic Ocean - ArcticOcean_MG_CB8_128 | ecosystem: Environmental > Aquatic > Marine > Oceanic | place: Arctic Ocean: Canada Basin | collected... | reverse complement strand
GGATACAGCTCGGCGGTTGTATTTTGTTTTCTGTTTTCCCACAGGCAACGCCTCAAACATGGAGGAACTCTTTTAAATAAAACATGTCGAACAATTCAGATTTAAAACCGAAATATCCGGGCATTCCCGTTACCGTCAACGGTAATTATTTGGTGGCAAAGTGCGTGGAGACGCGAATCACCGAAGGCGGGATTTTTTATCCCATCACCCCGTCCACAGAGGGCGGTGAACTGTATCAGGAAGCCTTCGCGATGGGCGAACTGGATGTCTGGGGCAACTCAAAAATCGCGATCGAGTGCGAAGGCGAACACGCCGCCCAAGGCGGTGCCACGGCCTTCGCAGTGACCGGCAAGCGCGCGGTCAACTTCACCTCCGGGCAGGGCATCGCCTACGCGATGGAGCAGTATTACCACGCGCCGGGCAAGCTCTCCACCATGGTGGTGGAGGTCGGCGCCCGCGCGCTGACCAAGCAGGCGCTCAATGTGCATTGCGGTCACGACGATTTTTACGGCGCACTCGACGTCGGCTGGACGATGATGATGGCTCGCGACGCCCAGCACGCGGCGGATGCGGCGATCATCCTGCGCAAGGTCAACGAGCTGGCGCTCAACCCGGGGATGAACATTCAGGACGGCATGCTCACCACCCACTCGGAGCGGACCTATCGCTCCCCGGAATCGGAGTTGCTGCGCGAGTTCCTCGGCGCGCCGGACGACACGATCGACTGCCCCACCGAGGCGCAGCGTGAATTGTTCGGGCCAACCCGCCGCCGTGTGCCGGCAATGATGGACCTGAAAAACCCGGTGCTGATCGGCCCGGTGCAAAACCAGGAGCACCACATGAACGGCGTGGTTGCCCGGCGCAACAATTTCAACGAGCCGATCCTTGGCTTCATCGAGCAGTGCAGCGAGGAGTTCGCGCAATTGACCGGCCGCCGCTACGGCCTGCTGCAGGAATTCAAGACCAGTGACGCCGACACGGTGTTCGTCTCGCTTGGCTGCGCGGCGGAGAACATCGAGGCCGCTTGCGACTATTTGCGCGAGCAGCGTAACGCCAAGGTGGGATCGATCCACGTCAACGTCATCCGGCCCTTCCCCGAGGCGGCGGTCATCGAGGCGCTGCGAGGCAAGAAAAACATTATCATCCTCGAGCGCACGGACGAGGGCATGGCCGGCGACAACCCATTGGCTCGCGACATCCGCACCGCGCTGGGCAAGGGGCAGGAAGTGGCCAAGTTCGGCGGCGACCTGCCGGCCATCACGCCGGAGGAAACCCCGCGCATTTTCCGGGGCAGTTACGGCATCGGCTCGCGCGACTTCCGGCCGGAGCACACGCTCGGTGCGTATGAGTTTGCCACCGGCCAAACCAAGCGCACGGACGGCAAAAGCGCCTCGGACGGCGAGACCTATTTCACGCTGGGCATCAACCACCCGTACGCAGTCATCTCGAAGGACACACCGTCGCTCTTGCCGGACGGCGCGATCGCGGTGCGGTTCCATTCGATCGGCGGCTGGGGCATGATCACCACCGGCAAAAACCTTGGCGAGATCATCGGCAACTTCGGCCAGATCATCTCCGAGCGCACCCCGACCTATGACGACCTTGGCCAACTGGAGGACAAGCTCTTCATCATGGCCAATCCGAAATATGGCTCGGAGAAAAAGGGCGCGCCAACGAACTACTACCTCACCGTGGCGCCAAAGTGCATCCAAGTGAACTGCGAGTTAAACCACGTCGATGTGGTGCTGTGCTGCGACCCCAAGGCGTTCACCCACACCAATCCGCTCGAGGGCATCAACAAGGGCGGTTGCCTGGTTTGGGAATCGAGCGACACGCCGGAGGAAGCGTGGCAACGCATCCCGGCCAAGCACCGGCAGTTCGTCAAGGACAACAACATCCGGATCTTCATCCTGCCCGGTTTCGATGTCGCCCGCGACGCCACCAGCCGCGAGGATCTGCAGTTGCGCATGCAGGGCAACTCGTTTCTCGGCGCGTTTTTCAAGGTGTCCTCCTTCCTCAAGGATCACCAAATCAGCGAGGAGCAGTACCACGACATCGTGCACAAGCAGTACGAGAAAAAGTTCGGCCGCTTCGGCGAGGCTGTTGTCGAGTCGAACATGAAAGTGATGATCGGCGGCTTCGAGCGCGTGCAGGAAATTAATATTGGCGAGATCGAGGATGCCGACACATCCACCATGCGCAACCCGCTGCTCGCGCCGAATGACGCCGGCGGGATTGAGATGATTCCCACCTCCGGCTGCGAAAGCACCGGCTGCCCAAGCTGCTCCATGCCGGAGGGACAGGAGCGCGCGCCGTTCCAGACCATAGCCAAGTTTGACTCCGAGTACCGCAATGGCCTTGGCTACCATCAACCGGCCGGCGCACTGGCCAGCGTGGGCGTGATGGGCGCGGGCATCGGCGCGACACAGAGCAAATACGTCGCCCGCCGCGAGACGCCGATTTTCATTGCCGAGAACTGCACCCAGTGCATGGAGTGCATCACCGCCTGCCCGGATACCGCCCTGCCCAACACCGCGCAAGACGTCAGCACCATCCTCGTCACCGCCATCCGCAACTACGTCAGCGACAAGGAGCAACAGAAGAATCTGCTCAACGAGGTCAAGGGCCTCGAGGATCGTTGCCGCGCCCGCATGGTCGACAACGCCACCAACAAGAGCAAGGAACCGTTCAAGGACATTCTCCGCGCCGAGGTCGATCAGCTCACCAGAGTTTCCGAGGTGGCGCGCGGCGAGTTCACCCGCATCATCGGCAAGTTGCCGCTGGCGTACAACGACGTTACCGCGATCTTTCGCAGCATCGAGAAAAAGAGCCCCGGCAACGGCGGCATCTTCTCCATTTTCGTCAGTGATCTCTGCAAGGGCTGCGGCGAGTGCGTGCAGGTTTGCGGCGACCACAACGCTCTGCGGATGACCCACGAGACGCCGGAAGTCAACGCCGAACTGGCCACCGCGCAGGTCTTCAGCCGACTGTTGCCGGACACGAGCCAGAAGTTTCTCGGCCTGTACAACGACGACACGCCGGAGGACTCCCGCGAGGCGGCGCTGCGCAACCACCTCATGGTGCGCCGCAACTACGAGGCGCTCGTCAGCGGCGACGGTGCCTGCGCCGGTTGCGGCGAGAAGAGCGTGCTGCGAGCCGTGGCCTCCGTCACCGAGGCGTACATGCGCCCGCTCTATCATAAGAAGGCCAAACGCCTCCGCGAAATCGCTACCGAGTTGGAAAACAACGGCGTGGCCAAGCTGCAATCGCTCAAGGCACGGAGCGAAGACGAATACAAGTGGTACACTTGGTCCATCGCCCACTCGATCATGGGCCTCGGCGGCGAGAACGACGACGACACAGCCAAGCGCTTGGCCAAGCGCGGCGAGATCAGCGATCAGGAAATCGTCGACGCCCTTTGCGCCGTGCTGCGGCAGGACGCCTTCAACCACCGCGACCTGCAGGCGATCGACGGACAGCACGCGAACGGCATGAGCGTCATGTTCATGGGCGCGCACACCGGCTGCAACACCGTGTACGGCTCCACGTCGGGGTCCAACCCGCATCCGTACCCGTGGATGAACTCCCTCTTTCAGGACGGCGCAACCATCAGTTGGCTGTTTGGCGAGTCGGCCACGCTCAATCACGCGCGCCACTCTGTCGTGCCGGAGCGCTTGGCCAACGCGCTGCTCACCCGCGACGACGACGTCAGTTCGCACAGCGAATATTTTAAGCTAACCCACCTCGACGACACGCTGATGACCGACCAGGAAATCCGCGAACTGCCCAAGGTCTGGGCCATCGGCGGCGACGGTGCCATGGGCGACATCGGCTTCCAAAACGTCTCCAAGGTCGTGCTGCAAAACCGCCCGAACGTGATGTTGCTCATGCTCGACACGCAGGTGTACTCGAACACCGGCGGCCAAAACTCCGACAGCTCCAACATGCTCGGTGGCTACGACATGAACCAGTTCGGCGCCGCCTCGCAGGGCAAGCTCGTCGAGAAAAAGAGCGTCTCCGAGGCGTTCATCAGCGGGCACGGCTCGCCGTTTGTCGCGCAGGTCTCCATGGCCAACTCCGCCAAGACTTACCGCGCGATGCTCGACGGACTCGAGTACCGCGGCACCGCGTTTTTCCAATGCTACACCACCTGCCAGCCCGAGCACGGCGTGGCAGACCACATGGCAAACGACCAGGCGAAACTCATCCGCGACAGCCGAGGCATGCCGGAGTTCGTGTACAACCCGCGCGCCGGTGAGTTGATGCAGGAATGTCTCGAGCTCAAGGGCAACCCCACCCTCAAGCGCGACTGGTGGGAAACCAAGTACAAGTCCACCGGCGAAAAATACAACTACACCGTCGCGCACTGGGCGATCACCGAGGCGCGCTTCCGCAAGCACGTCAAAGCCATACCTGAGAGCAGCGCTGCCGAGTTCATTCACATCGACAACATGCTCACCTCCATCACGCAGCAGGACGTTACCTACCGGCGCGTGTTCGACGAGAGCCAACTGGCCTACGTGCCGGACTTCGGCGTGTACTTCAAGGCCGAGGTCGGCGGGAAATTCAAGTACTTCACCGTCAGTCGGCAGATGATCCTCTTCGCCGTCGAGCGCCGCAAGGCGTGGCGCATGCTGCAAAGCAAAGCCGGTGTCGAAAACAAAGATTACACCGCACAAAAAGCCCTCTTGGCCAAGGTCGAAAAAGGCGAACTCACCCGCGACGACCTGCTGAACCGGGGCAAAGACATCCTCAACGAGGAAGTCGCCACCATGGCCTGATCCCCTGCCCCATTTCTTCAAGCCCCCGAACAACGGGGGCTTTTTTGTTGCCCTTGGCCAAGCGCCGGGCGGGGTATATTCCTGCAAGGCTACCCGATCACCCCTTGGGCTTCTCGATGCGGTACAGGTGGGTGTCGCTTCGCAGGAACAGCGCACCGTCGCTCACGGCTGGGGAAGCCTTGAACGTACCGTCCAATTGACTGACTGCCAGGACCTCGAATTTGTCCGAAGCAGCGATGACTGTGGTTTTCCCCTCGCGGTTGCAGAAGTAGATGCGACCGCGAATCTCGACGGGCGATGCGTCGTAGTTGCCGCCAAGGCGTTCGCGCCAATGCTCCTTGCCTGTCAAGGCGTCAACACAACTCGCCACGCCCCCGTCGTGCACGACAAAAAGTTTCCGGCCGACCAGAATTGGTGATGGAACATGAGGAATGCTGATGGAACGCTGCCAAACAACCTGATCGTCGCGGAGCCTCCCCTTGCCGGGGCGGACGGCATAGACACAGAAATGATCCTGACGAATGGAGCCCACGACATAAAACAGGCCGTTTCCATACGAGGGACGGCCCACGATGGAGAAACCGTTGTACGGCATCCACCACAGTTCCGAGCCGGTCGTGAGGTCATACGCCGCGACATGGTCGGCCCCGGAGCAAACGAGTTGTGGGACGCCGTCAACGGGCTGAACGAGCGGCGTGGAATAGGCCATTTTTGCGATAGGCCGCTTCTTAGCGGCGGCCTCGAGATGCGCCCGTGGCTGCTTCCACTTGACCTTCCCCGTCCGCTTGTGGAGTACTGCAATGAATTGGTTGTCGATCCCGTCACAGGTGAGAATCAACAGGTCGCCATGAAGAATCGGCGAACTGGCTCCTCCCTGGATCACGTTGTATTCGAACTCGGTATTTTTCCAGAGGATACGGCCGGCCGTGTCCAGGCACGCGGTGCCGCGCGGGCCGAAGTTGACAAACACGCGCTCGCCGTCCAGCACCGGCGTCGGCGAGGCGTAGCCGTTCAAACGATGGCGCGGGCCTGCGTCCCCCGGCGTCAACACCTCGACATTGTGCAGCAACGTGCCGCTGGTTTTGTCGATGCAAACAGCATGGAGGGACTTTCCCTCGGCATCGGCGCTGGTCATCCAGACTTGGTTGCCTGCAATCACCGGTGACGACCAGCCCTGACCGGGCACTTCGGTTTTCCAAGTGATGTTTTTGCCTTCCTCCCAGTGGACAGGAATGCCCTTTTGGTCGGAGTGCCCCTGCCCGTCGGGACCGCGAAACTGTGGCCAGTCGGCTGTCGAATTGACGGCGGCAAGCAGAAAGGCCAAGCTTGTAGAACTAAGATGGAATGAATTCGATTTCATGGAAACAGAATTGGCAAGTGGTGAAAGAAAGTAGAACCACCAACCCGCGGCGTCAAAGCCCTTTCGGCTTATTTTTGAGGATCGAGCCACTCCGGGTCGTACGGCGTCCGCGCGGTCAATCCGGCGAGGTGGTGCAGCAGTTTCGACAGCTTGGGATCGGCGTCAAGCGCCCAGCCGAAACCGATTGCGCCGGCGTTGAATACCGTGCCACCTTGGGGCCGCTCCCAGTAAATCATGTCCACCAGGGTTCCCTTTTTCTGCTGACCGAAGCGCGCGTTGTCGCGCTGGAGGCTGGCAATGGTCTCGATGCCTGCCGACTCTTTGGGAAGAAATGCCCCGCCCGGAACAAGGCCCGGTAGGCGGCGCGTATGAGGAGAGACAAATGTCTATCTCTGCCCTTAGCCAAACGCTGCTTCGCAAGTCTGCAATGCGTCAGCCCATGCTAGTACGATGGCTACAAATGCCAAAACAGCATGCCTGTTGTCAGGCCGTGAGCGACCGCAGTTCGCCTCCGGTCAAACTTGATTATCAATAGTCTCATTGTCTTTTTCATTTTGAATAAATGCCCTTGGCCAAGGGCCGCTTCCTTGGTTGGTTATGCGGATGCCGATGCTGGTGTGGTTGTGCTGAATGTCAAAACACTTTGAAAAAGTCTTCCCCTGACAAAATAAACTCGCGTTGCTTAAAATCAGCAAAGTAGGGTCGCACGCATGTGCTTCACCCGCTTCCGCCGAAAGGAGGAGACCGAATAAATGTCGAATGACTCCAGGACTGACTCTCGCCCGTGGCACTCGGGTATCACACGCTATCAATGGATGGTATTGGTTGTTGCCTCGCTTGGGTGGGTCTTCGATATTTTCGAGGGCCAAATTTTCGTTGCATCGATGCGCGATGCCATGCCGGATCTGCTAGGGGTATCCCCCGATCATGACTCGGTGCGCATATGGAACGACCGTGCCTTTGGCTTCTTCCTGCTGGGTGGCGCGTTTGGCGGCGTGGTGTTTGGCATGATCAGCGACCGCATTGGCCGCGCCCGGACGATGATCTACACCATTCTGTTTTACTCGCTCTTCACCTGCCTGAGTGCCTTTTCACAGGATCCGTGGCACATGGTTGTACTGCGGTTCCTCGTGGCAATGGGCGTCGGCGGCGAATGGGCCGTGGCCAGCGCCATGGTGGCCGAGGTGATGCCCAAGCGATCGCGCCCGGTGATGAGTTCAATTTTTCATGCCTCGAGTGTCTTTGGCACCTTGCTGGCAGTGGCGGCTATTTATTTGCTGATTGGAAACCCGGAATTAAACGCGTGGCTGGCTGGCAAAGGCATCGACGGCTGGCGTGTGGGGTTTGCCATCGGCGTGTTGCCGGCATTTCTCACGCTTTGGATTCGCTGGAAACTGCACGAACCGGAGAGTTGGACCGCCGCCCGCGACCGCGCCCTGCGGGATGAAACCCAGCGGACAGGCCGGATCAGCGAGCTCTTTTCCGCAGCCCACCGGCGTAACACACTGATCGGCGTGACCCTTGCGACCATCGGTCTGGTCACGTTTTGGGGAGGCCACATTTATGGCAAAAACGCCCTCATGCGCCAGGCACAGACCGAGGTTTTGATGATGGAAAACATCGGCCCCAAAGCTGATAAAACGGTGAAGAATGCGGCTTTTGAAAAGCACAAATCCGAAATCAAACGGGCCGAGATGACGAGCATGGCGCTGAACACCACCGGAGCGGGCCTGGGCCTCGTGCTCTTTGGCGGCATCTCGATCCGACTCGGGCGAAAGGGCGCCTTTGTACTCTACCACGCGATGGCGTTCGTGATGATGCTGGTGATGTTCCAGTGGCTGATCCCCGGCGACGCCTCCAAGGGAGTGCTCATGGTGTGCCTGCCTGTGTTCGGGTTTTTCACCGTGGGCATGCATGCGGGCTATGCCGTGTATTTTCCGGAACTGTACCCAACCCGCCTGCGTGGCACGGGAACGGGCTTTTGCTTCAACATGGGCCGACTGGGCACCGCCGCCGCGTTCTTTGGTTTTGCCGCCATGGCCAGCCCGCCCACGCCAGAAACGAAGGCCATGTGGCTCGCGCCCCTGTTCCTGCTCGGCGTGGTCGTGGTGTTGTTCGCCAAGGAAACTCGCGACGATGATTTGCCGGAGTAATGCGGGGACGTCTCCCTACACCAGCGAAAACCCATCCGACGCAAACTTGGCCAAGCGCATCTCGTGTGCCCCGTTGGCGCGGGTGAGTTCGTGGATGAAAACAATCTCATCGCCCATCCGCTGCGCGTCGATGTAGCGCAACGAACCGGAGGCGTGGGGACTGAGCACGACCGGGCCGTCCGGCGAGAGTACTTCCCATGACTTCAAGTCATCCGAAACGGCCAAGCCGGTTTTTTCCTCGTAGTTTTCATGATGACCAGCGCTGCCATCGTAGAATGCGTAGTAACGGCCATTGAGCGGCAACACACTGTTGATGCGACGGCAATATTTGTCCCACGCAGTGTCGCCCTCAGGCTCCAGCACGATGCCCTGCCAGTCCCACTGGTCAAGATCGGTCGAGGTGGCCAGCGCGGTGGCGCTGACGCATTCGCCGGTGTTGAAAATATCCAGCGAGTCATGCGATTTATCGCCAGTGGTCGAGGTGCTTTTTGCGACGCTGAGGAAGAGATAATAAACGCCATCAACCTCCATCAGCCACGGGTCCTTCACGCCCTCCAGCCCCAACTCGGTGGCGGTGAACAGGCGTTTCGTGTTGCCAGGATCAAGAGCCTCCACTGTACCCGCCCGGTTGACGGTGGTGCACCAGCGGCCATCTTCCGGGGCCACATAGCTGGTGAAGTAGCGCCATTGGCCGTCCGGGCCGCGCTTGAGCGTGCTCTTCTCGATTGAGGCGGAATCGTACTGGCTTTTGCGCACCGACCACACGTCTTCAAACGATTCGAAATCGGTCGTCTTGGCGATTCGCGACTCGCCGCCGCGGTCAGGCTCCACCCCTCGCGGACGGCGGATTCGATAAGTGAGATACGCAGTCTTGTCAGCCTCATCCCAGCACCAACCGGGCGCACCCACCCAATATCCTTTTTCGTCACCCACAGGCTCGCGAATAATCGCTCCCTCCAACAGTTCCCTTTCAATTTTCAACCGGTTCATTTGATCGTGATTATTTTTCTTGTGCGTATGGATTCCTCCGCCGCGATGGCCAGTAACGTGCCGTCGATGCAGTTGGCCACCGAGGTCAGCTGTGTCTCCCCTGTGCGGATGGCGCGGATAAAGGCCGGATGAATCTCGGCAAACCCCAGGTGCCCACCCCAGCCAACACCACGTTTGGCCTTCACCTTGATGACTCTCGGCTCGCCTTTCCGTTTGCCGTGCTGCCAATGGAGTATTTGCAGGTTGCCTAGGTCGGTCTGCAAAATACCTTGGTCACCCACCACGCCCATCTCGAGCGTCTCCCTCGGCGGCTCGAGTGCAAACAGGCAAAGATGCAGCGTGCCCTTCGCGCCGTTGGCGTAATCCCAACTCACCGTCGCGTGGTCGTGTACTTGGTTGGCTCCGGGGATGACGCGGTTGACGGCGTTGCTGCCGAACGCACTCACACGCCTGGGCCGGGCACCCACCCACCAGTTCATCAAGTCAAAGTGATGGCAGTTTTTATCGACGAGACAGCCGCCGCTCTTTCGCCGGTCCTGAATCCATTCGCGCGACTTGGGCTGGAACGGCCCGCGGAATTCCTTGCACCATGTCATGTGCGGCGTGCCGACCGCGCCCGCATCCACCAGCTTTTTGAACTTTCCAAAAAACGGCGAATACCGCAACTCATGGCCAATCAGCAGCACGCGATCGCTTTTCGCCGAGGCGCGCAACAACTTGCGGCACTCGGCCGGCGTGATGCCGACGGGCTTCTCGAGAAAAAGATGTTTTCCTGCCTTGAGCGCCTCCAGCGCCAGCGGCACATGGGTGAAGTTGGGCGAGGAAACCACCACCGCATCGAGGTCGCTGTGGATGAGGTCGCGTTCATTGTGAAACAACCGC
>Ga0115000_10005476_pt1 | contig 10170 bp, 10 predicted proteins | sample ArcticOcean_MG_C_6_FD_89690 | JGI IMG/M metagenome (GOLD analysis project Ga0115000, IMG submission 89690) | Marine microbial communities from western Arctic Ocean - ArcticOcean_MG_CB8_128 | ecosystem: Environmental > Aquatic > Marine > Oceanic | place: Arctic Ocean: Canada Basin | collected... | reverse complement strand
TCAGGGTCTGCGCCTAAACGCCCAATTAATAATACTTTATTTAAACTTCCAGCCATAATATTTTAAAATTGTTAATTAATTTAATTAGTTTTATATCACAATTTAATGTGAATATTAATTTTATTAATTTAAAGCAACTAAAATTATGATCAAAAAGATAGTTATTAAGGGTGCAAAAGAACACAATTTAAAGAATGTTTCTGTTGAAATTCCCAAAGATCAGTTTGTAGTAATTACTGGCCTATCAGGATCTGGGAAATCTTCATTAGCTTTTGATACCGTTTATGCTGAGGGACAAAGGCGATACGTAGAGAGTTTGTCAGCATATGCTAGGCAATTCTTAGATAAAATGAAGAAACCGAATGTTGACCTTATTGAAGGATTGAGTCCAGCAATAGCAATAGAGCAAAAAAATACATCTAAAAATCCTAGATCAACAGTTGCAACAGTTACTGAAATATACGACTATATGAGAGTTTTATATGCAAGAGCTGGAATACCTTATTCTCCATTTACCGGTAAACCAATAACGTCACAGACAATAACTCAAATTGTTGATTTAATTAAGAAGTTACCCAAAAAATCTACAATATATATCTATGCTCCTGTTGTTAGAGGACGGAAAGGTGAATATAAAAAAGATATTCTTAGTTACAAAAGAAGAGGTTTTAGAAAAATTAAAATAGATGAAGTTTTATATGATATTGAAAAATCGCCAGAATTAGATAAAAAAATTAAACACGATATTTCAGTTCTAATAGATAGAATTGTTTTAAACTCAAATTTAGGGAATAGACTTGCAGAAAGCATTGAGACAGCTGTAAATCTTTCTAATGGTTTAGTTTTTGTTGAATATGAAAATGAAACTCTACCGCAAAAATTTAGAAAAATTGAAAAACTAATTTATTCTACAAAATTCGCTTGTCCTGAAAGTGGTTTTACAATTGAAGAAATTGAACCAAGGCTTTTTTCATTTAATAGTCCTTATGGAGCTTGTGCTGAATGTGAGGGTATTGGTATAAAATTAAATGTGGACCCTAATTTAGTGATACCTGATGATAAAAAAAGTATAGGAGATGGTGCAATTGAACCGTGGGCAAAATCAACCACACTTTATTATGCTCAAACACTTGCATCAATTGCTAAACATTATGGCTTCTCTCTAGATGATAAATGGAAAAAACTTTCAAAAAAAATCAAAGATGTAATTTTATTTGGATCTGATGAAGAAGAGATTAAATTTAGTTATGATGATGGTTATGAAAAATACTCTCATAAAAAAACTTTTGAGGGCGTGATTAACAATCTTGAAAGAAGGTTCCTTGAATCTGATAGTGAGTGGAAAAGAGAAGCTATAGCTGAATACCAATCAGACTCTGCTTGTGAAGGATGTAATGGAAATAGGCTTAAAGAAGAAGCTTTATGTGTTAAAATCGATGACCAAAACATAAGTGATGTAACAAAAAAATCAATTTTAGATGCTGCAAAATGGTTTAAAAATTTGGAACAGAACCTTGATAAAAGACAATTTAAAATTGCAGAGCATATCTTAAAAGAAATTAATGAAAGACTAAATTTTCTTTTAAATGTTGGTTTAGATTACTTAACACTTTCTAGAGAGTCTGGAACTCTTTCTGGTGGCGAGGCTCAAAGAATTAGACTTGCATCTCAAATTGGTTCTGGGTTAACAGGTGTACTTTATGTTCTTGATGAACCATCTATTGGTTTACATCAAAAAGATAATGTTAAACTTATAAATGCTTTAAAAAGACTTAGAGATTTAGGTAATACGGTAATCGTAGTTGAGCATGACACTGAGACTATGGAAAATGCAGATCATATAATAGATCTTGGGCCAGAGGCTGGAACTAACGGCGGTGAAATAATTGCTCAAGGAACATATAACGATATATTAATGAACAAGAATAGTATTACAGGTCAATACTTGTCACATAAGAAATATATAGCAATACCAAGAACTAGAAGACTTGCTAAAAATGGAAGATTTGTTGAAATAAATGGTGCTAGTGGAAATAATTTAAATAACGTAAATCTTAAAATCCCAATTGGGAGTTTTACTTGTGTTACAGGTGTCTCTGGTAGTGGAAAATCTACTTTGATACTTCAAACATTATATCATGCTCTTAATTTAACATTGAATAATAAAGCAAGAAAGATTCCTAAAGCTTTTAAAGGTTATAAGGGTGTAGAATTGATTGATAAAGTTATTGATATAGATCAATCACCGATTGGAAGAACGCCAAGATCAAATCCAGCGACCTATACAGGAGCTTTTGGACCTATCAGAGATTGGTTTACAGCTTTACCTGAATCTAAAACAAGGGGATATAAACCTGGCAGATTTTCTTTTAATGTTAAAGGTGGAAGATGTGAAGTTTGTGAAGGAGATGGTGTAATTACATACGAGATGCATTTTTTGCCAGATGTTTACATTCAATGTGATGAGTGTAAGGGAACAAGATATAATAGAGAAACTCTTGAGATCAAATTTAAGGACAAAAGTATTGCAGATGTATTAGATATGTCAGTAGATGAAGGTTGTGAATATTTTGAAAATATTTCAAATATTAAAACAAAGTTATTAACTTTAAAAAAAGTAGGCCTTGGGTACATAAAAATTGGGCAACAAGCAACCACACTATCAGGAGGTGAAGCTCAACGTATTAAATTAGCTAAAGAATTATCTAAAAGGTCAACAGGTAGAACAATGTATATTCTTGATGAGCCAACAACTGGGCTACATCAACATGATATTAAAAAACTACTAGAAATTTTACATACATTTGTTGCATTGGGAAATACTGTTGTTGTAATTGAGCATAATCTTGATGTAATTAAAACAGCTGACTATATTGTTGATATGGGGCCTGATGGTGGTGTTAAAGGTGGAAATATCATAGCAGAGGGCAAACCTGAAGAAATTGTGAATATTAAAGGAAGTTATACAGGTCAATATTTAAAGCCCATGCTTGGGGAAAAATTTAAAAAATAATTTAGAAAATAATTATTTTTAGTGTATAGTATAGAGATCATGGGAAATTTATTATCATCTTTACCTAAAACAGTTCATGCATCTTTGGCTCTGGCCATTATTCTTTTTCTTGGATTGTTTTATGGAAATGGTGGTTTTGATTTTGACACAATTTTTTGGAGTTGGTTAACTAGATTGATCCACGTAACTGTTGCAATCATGTGGATTGGTTTACTTTGGTATTTCAATTTTGTCCAAATTCCAAATATGGCTAAAATTCCAGATGAACAAAAACCAGCTATAGGTAAAGTTATTGCACCAGCTGCATTATTTTATTTTAGATGGGCGGCATTACTTACTGTTATATCGGGATTGATATTAGCTTATTTAAACGGATATGCTCACGAAGCTATGACCTTAGGTATTGGCTCTGGAGGGGGAAAAAGTACAGCCATTGGGATTGGTATGTGGCTAGGTTTATATATGGCTTTTAATGTTTGGTTTATAATTTGGCCAAATCAAAAAAGAGCTTTAGGAATAGTTGATTGTGAACCTGATGTTAAAACTAAATCAGCTAGAACAGCAATGTTGTTTTCAAGAACAAACACATTATTATCTCTACCTATGTTACTTACAATGGTGGCAGCACAAAATCTCTATTAATTAATCAGTCTCTTCTTTAACTATCGTTTTTCGAGAAACCCTAAAAAAAACTAATATTGGATTTGCTATATAAATTGATGAATAGGTTCCAAAAATAACACCTAATATCATAGCTAAAGAAAATCCTTTAAGAATCTCTCCACCAAAAAAAAATATGGATAGTAGTGCTAATAAAGTGGTTATAGATGTGATGATTGTTCTTGATAAAGTTTCATTAATAGAAATATTTGTAATTTCAAAAATTTTAGTGTCTCCAAGCTTTTTTAAATTTTCTCTAACTCTATCATAAATAACTACAGTATCATTCATTGAATAACCAACAATTGTTAAAACTGCAGCTACTATAGATAAATTAATTTCTAAATTAAAAAGAGAAAAAATACCTAGTGTTACTATAACGTCATGAAATAAAGCGGCAATTGCACCTACGCTAAATTGCCATTCAAATCTTATCCAGATATAAAAAAGCATTGCAGCTAAAGAAATTACAATCGCAATAATACCCGATCTGAGAAGTTCGGCACTAACTTTAGGACCAACATTTTCTACCCTTCTAAAATCAAAGTCTTTTCCAAGTAACAATGTTAATTCATTTTTAATTTCATTTATAAAATTACTATTATCATTCCTTTTTTTTTCAAACTTAACTAAATAATCATTATCATTGCCAAATTTTTTAACACTCACATCTCCTAGGTTCATCTTAATAAATGAGCTTCTTAATTTGGTAATTGTTATTTGTTTATTAATGGTTCTTAGTTCAATTAAAGTTCCTCCCTTAAAGTCTACACCGTAATTAAGACCTTTAAAAATTAGCAAAAATAAAGAAAAAATTATTAATAAAAGTGAAATAAAGTTAAAAGTTTTATAAAATTTATTAAATGGAATATTACTCTTCATTATATTAACCTTTCTTTATCTCTATTTTTGGAAACATATATTGATGTTAAAAGTCTAGCTATAAAATAAACTGAAAATAATGTTGTAAAAATGCCAACCCCTAACGTTACAGAAAATCCTTTTATAGGCCCAGAGCCCATAAAAAATAAAATAACAGCTGCAATTAGTGTTGTTACATTGGCATCTAACACAGCAGTCTTAGATCTTTCGTAGCCACTATCAAAAGCTATAATTTTATTTTTTTCAAATTCAGATTCTTCTTTAATTCTTTCAAAAATTAAAACATTTGCATCAACAGCCATTCCTACAGTTAATATAATTCCCGCTATACCTGGTAATGTTAATGTAGCTTCAAAGATTGTTAAAATGCCAATCAAAAGAAATAGGTTTATAATTAATGTTATATTTGCAATGAGACCAAAAAATCTATATTTGAAAAACATAAAAATTATAACGAGTAAAAATCCTATACTTAAAGCAAAAATACCTGCGTTAATAGAATCTTGCCCTAAATCAGGACCAACTGTACGTTCTTCAATAATATTTAATGGAGCAGGTAAAGCTCCAGATCTTAATAATAATGCTAAATCTGTAGCAGATTGGAAAGTAAAGTTACCACTAATTTGTCCACTACCTCCAGCTATAGAACTCCTAATAACAGGGGCACTTACTATTTTGCCATCTAAAACTATTGCAAGTCTTTTGCCAATTCCATTCGATGTTGCTTTGGCAAATCTTTTAGCACCTACCCTGTCTAAATTAAAATTTACAACAGTTTCATTTGTTTGAGTATCCATTCTTGGCTGTGCATCAAGTAAATTATCACCACTTAGTATTATTCTTTTGCTTACAACAGCTTCTTCAATACCGTCTTCAAAAAATAGTTTTTCAGTACCAAAGGTTTCTTCTGTTTTTTGTGTTACGAATCTAAAAGTTAAATTTGCAGTTTTGCCTAATAGGTTTTTAATACGCATAGGGTCATCAAGACCAGGTAGCTCAACTAGTATTCTATCAGAACCTCTTTTTAATATATTTGGTTCATTTGTGCCCACTTCATCAATTCTTCTTCTTACTATTTCGAGAGCTTGATCTAAAGATGATTTTTTAATTTCAATTATTCCATACTTTGAAAGGTTCAAAATAAATTTATTATTCACAATTTCCAAATCAAATTGATGTGCTTTATACATTGGATAATATGGATTAATTATACTTTCCTCATCTTTTAATAAATTTTCAATTTTGTCTAATTGTGAGGATGATATTTCAAATTTAACAAATTTATCATTTTCCAATAATAAATTTTTATAATTAATACTATTATCTTTAAAATATTTTCTTAAAATTGAAACATAATTTTGAAGTTTTTGAGAAATAACTGGTTGATTATCAATTTCTAGAAGAAGATATGAACCACCTTGTAAATCTAAACCAAGGTTTATTTTTTTATCAAAAAAATTATCTTCAAATTTAGTAAAATTTGTAGAGGCAAAAAAAACAAGAATTAGCGTAAAAAAGCTAATTAGAAAAATTCTAAATTTAGAAAAATATAACACTGATTAAAATGTTATTTTTTTATTTCTGGTGTATTTAACAGTCCTTGTATTCCGGTAGATCTTATAATTTCAACATTAACATTTTCTGATATATTAATCTCTGCCCTATCATTGTCCATAACTCTTTCAACTGTTCCAATGATTCCACCTGAAGCAATAACCTTGTCACCTCTTTTAAGGTTATCCACCATAAGTTTATGTTCTTTAACTTTTTTTTGTTGAGGTCTAATTAAGAAAAAATAAAAAATTACAAATATTAGTATTAATGGGATGAACTGGCCTATTCCTGAATTTGACATAAATCTCCTTATTTTTATGGTTATTTATACTATCTATAATCTTAAAACAACTCTAATTATTATCAATCACATTAAGATTGCCCATGTAGGGTTTTAGGACGTCAGGAATCAAAATTGACCCATCAGATTGTTGGTAGTTTTCAAGTATAGCTATTAAAGTTCTACCAATAGCAAGTCCACTACCATTAAGGGTACCAACGAAAATATTTTCATTTTTTTCATTTTTATATCTTGCCTTCATTCTTCTAGCTTGAAAGCTTCCACATGAAGAGCAGCTAGATATTTCTCTATACTTATTTTCAGAAGGTAACCAAACCTCTATATCATAAGTTTTTTCCGCACTAAAACCCATATCACCTGTACATAAAACTATTCTACGATAAGGTAATTTTAATAAATCTAAAATCTTAGTAGCTGCTAATGTCATTTTTTCTAATTCATTAATGCATTGATCTTCTTCAACAATACTGACCAGTTCAACTTTATAGAATTGATGCTGTCTAATCATTCCTTTGGTGTCTTTACCATAACTACCAGCTTCTTTTCTGAAGCAAGGGGTTGAAGCTACTAACCTGATAGGTAGGTCTTTTTTATTGTAAATTTTATCTTTAGACATATTTGTTAATATTACTTCTGCTGTTGGAATTAGAAATTTTCTTTCATTTTTATCATCAAGTTTTATTTCAAATTGATCATTTTCAAATTTAGGAAGTTGTCCCGTTCCAAACATGGTGTCATCTGTCGCAATCAATGGAGGAGAAATTTCTTTGTATCCATTAAATTTAACATGAGTATCAAGCATAAAATTAGATAAAGCTCTTTCTAATAAAGCAAGTTTGTCTTTAACAAAAACAAATCTTGAGCCTGTTGTTTTGGTTGCAAGATCAAAGTCAAGCATATTTAGAGATTCACCTAATTCAAAATGTGACTTAGGTTTAAATTTAAATTCACGTATGTTTCCTTTTTTTTCAATTTCGACGTTATGTGCTTCATCAGTACCAATTGGAACATCTTGAAGTGGTATATTGGGAATTGAAGATAAAACCTTATCTATTTTATTTTTAAGTTCGAATTGGACTTTTGTTAATTTGTCTATTTTAGCAGATATGTCTTTGGATTTTGCAAATAATTTTTTATCTTTAGATTTAGAAATTAATTTTTTTTCTTTTTCAAGATTTTCTTTTTCTTGTATTATTTTTCTATTGTCCTCATCTGTTTTTATAATTTCATCTAAATTTATATCAATAAATCTTTTTTTAAAACCTTCCTTAAAAAAATTAATATCTTTTCTTATATCTTTAATACTGTGCATTTATTTTGCTTTCTTTTCAATAATACTTACAGAAAAAATTGATAATTCATATAAAATTAATAGTGGTATAGCTAAACCAATTTGTGTAATTGGATCTGGTGGTGTTAAAATAGCGGCCGCTGCAAAAATAATTACCACAACATATTTTCTTCTTTCTTTAAGGAACTTTGAATCAACAACCCCTATTCTTGCTAATAAACTTAAAATAACTGGGAGTTGAAAACTTAAACCAAATGCAAAAATTAATTTCATAACTAAAGAAAGATATTCATTTACTTTAGCTTCTAATTGAATTGGTAAACTAGTGGTAAGACCCGTACTTTCAAAAGATAAAAAAAATTTTATAGCCAAAGGCATTATCAAATAGTAGACAAGCATGCCTCCAAGTAAAAATAATAAAGGAGTTAATATAAGATAGGGTAAGATTGCAATTTTTTCATGCTTATATAAACCAGGTGCAATAAATTTCCATATTTGTATTAAGATAAATGGAAAGGTAATAAAAAATGCTGCAAAAAATGATACTTTTAGATAAGTTAAAAATGTTTCTTGGAGTGCTGTAAATATTAATCTTCTTTCAATACCATCATTTTTTACAGCTTTGGCATAAGGGTCTACAAGAAATCCGTACAAATATTCAGCAAAAAAATAACAAAATATAAAAAAGATAAATAAAAAGATAAAAGAATGCATTAGTCTTTTCCTTAATTCTGTTAAATGACTTATAAAACTAGTTTCAATTTCTTGTTTAGTCATTATCTTTATTTTTTTGATTTTTCTTATTATTGCTATCTTTATCTAAATTTATATTTTCAGTATCGGTAATATCTAAATCAGCAACTTCTTTTTGGATATCACCAACATACCTTTTCACAGAACCAATCCAAGTTCCTACTTTTTTTAACATAAAAGGAAAATCTTTTGGGCCAATCACAACTATTGATACAGCTATTACTATTAGAATCTCAAACCAGCCAATTGTAGGCATGTGATTTATTCTTTATTATTTGAATCTGGGTTATTTTCAGAAATATTCTTTGGTTCAGTATCGTCGGAATCATCTGTTGACATTCCTTTTTTAAAACTCTTGATGCCTTTTGCAACATCTCCCATTAAGCTAGAAATTTTTCCTCTACCAAACAGGAGGACTACTAATATTACAACTATTGCTATTTGCCAAAATCCTATACTCATAAATACTTTATATACTTTTTATCTTAGATTTAAAAGTATCTTTTTACTGGTCAGCATCATTTTTTAAGGTGCCGCCTAACATTTCGTCAATGTTTGAATAGATATCTTCTTTTTTTTCATCTTGTTTTTCTTTGTAAAATTTTCCTGTACCAAAAATAGCAGCATCTAAATTGGTGCTATCAATCAATCCAGCTGATCCAAGCTCATCTACAGTAGGAAGGTCTGATAGCTTTTGTAAACTAAAATGGTTTAAAAAAACATCAGTAGTTGCATATTGAATTGGTTTACCAGGAACATTCTTTCTTCCTTGAGGCTTAACCCAATTAAGCTCCATTAAAATTTCAAGAGTGTTCGTACCAAAGGAAACACCTCTAATTTCTTCTATCTCAGCGCGTGTAACCGGTTGATGATAAACAATGATGGCTAAAGTTTCAATAGCTGCTCTTGATAATTTTTTTTGAATACTTTTTTGTTGTGACATTAAAGTAGATAAATTCTCTGCAGTTCTAAAGGACCATTTTTTAGAAATACAAACCAAATTAATGCCTCTATTGGAGTAAATTAGTTTGAGTTTTTCTAACGTTTTTTCAATATTTATTTTCTTTGACAATTTAGACTCGATTGTATCAACATCTAAAGGTTCAGCTGCAGAAAAAATTAAAGCCTCAACTTCTCTTTCACCTTCACTAATTTTTGGGGGGAACGTAACTATATTATTTTTATTTATTTTTTTAATTTTACTCATTATTTTGCTTTATATAAATTTTATCAAAAAGTTTTTCTTGTTTGATTACTAAATTTCCTTCTTTAACTAGCTCTAAGGACCCTGCAAAAATTCCTGCTTTTCCAGTTCTAATATTATATTTACCTTTTTTAAAGTTTTTAGGTATCAATTCATTAATATTTTTCCAGTCAATTAGCTTTCCTAAAAATTCTTTTATTCTTTTAATACCGTCTTCTGTAGAAAATACTGGCAACTTAGGTATGTTCATTGTTTGAAAGTCTTTGGTCATTATTATTGAGGAATATGCCTTCATCAATTCATACAAGGTTAAAGAAAACTCACCGCTATAAATAGATCTAACGTTGCCCTTTATACCTCTTGTAAATACATCTTTCCCTAGACGTTTTCTTTTCAACATTTGATCTGATAAAAGTCTAATTAATTCAAGTTTTTTTAGTTGTAATTTTAATTTTTGCGCAACTTCTAAAATTTTAAATTCTTCTTCTTCAGAATCTGGTAGTAAAAGTTTT
>Ga0115000_10005475_pt1 | contig 10170 bp, 11 predicted proteins | sample ArcticOcean_MG_C_6_FD_89690 | JGI IMG/M metagenome (GOLD analysis project Ga0115000, IMG submission 89690) | Marine microbial communities from western Arctic Ocean - ArcticOcean_MG_CB8_128 | ecosystem: Environmental > Aquatic > Marine > Oceanic | place: Arctic Ocean: Canada Basin | collected... | reverse complement strand
TAAAAAGAATCATTCGATCGCTTTAATGATTGATCAAAGAGTATCACAAGGTATTAAATCAAATTTTTTTAAACAAACAGCTTATACAACAACAATACCAGCCCAGTTTGTAAAAAAATTTAATTGTAAGGTTGTTCCAATTTATGTGGAAAGAGTTAATAAGATTAATTTTAAATTAACAATCAGTAAACCACTTGAGTTCTCAGGTACAAGCACAATTGAGGATATTACACTTGATTTGAATCAAATTCTTGAAAAAATGATCCTGAAAAATCCTGACCAATGGATATGGTCCCATGATAGATGGAAATAAATTTATTTCTTGTCTAGAGTTTCTTTTTTTAAAAAAGCTTCTTTATATGAATAGTAAGCCTCTTGTAGTTCAACATTCCAATAGTTTAGCTCTTCTAATCTTATCGGTTTACCAGAAATAGCACACAATACATGATCTCCATTTTCAATAACTTGAAAATTATTTGCTAAATATTTTATTTTGGCTAATTTTTTATTCATTTTTAGTTTATATATTAATACATGAAAGTTGGAATAATAGGAAGTGGAGGTCGTGAGCATGCAATATGCCATGCTTTAAAAAAATCTGATAAAATTAATGAAATCTATTGTCTACCAGGAAATGCTGGCACAGCCAAAATAGCAAAAAATATTATAATCAATTTAGAAAATTTTAATGACCTTAAAGAGTTTATTATCTTAGAAAAAATAGATTTGGTTATAATTGGACCAGAAAAGCCACTGGTAGATGGGATTGTGGACTTTTTACAAAAAAATAAGATTAAAGTGTTTGGCCCAAATCAATTAGCTGCACAACTCGAAGGTTCTAAAATTTTTACGAAGAATTTGTGTAAAAAGTATAAAATTCCAACTGCTAAATTTGGTATTTTTTCAAATAAAGAAACGGCAATTATTTTTACAAATAATTCTAGCTATCCTTTGGTTATAAAAGCGGATGGTTTAGCTTCCGGTAAGGGTGTGTATATATGTAAAAAAAAGAATGATGCAAAAGATGCAATAAATGAAATATTTGAGGGAAAATTTGGTGTAGCAAGAAATTTACTAATAGAAGAGTTTCTTGATGGTGAAGAGATGAGCTATTTCATAATTAGCGATGGCAAAACAATAAAAAACTTTGGAACAGCCCAAGATCATAAAAGAGTCCTTGAGGGTGACCTTGGAAAAAATACTGGTGGTATGGGTGCTTACTCTCCATCTAGACTAATTAATGATGAATTAGAAAAAAAAATATTAAATAAAATAATAATACCTACAATCAAAGGTCTTAAAGACCTTGGCACAACATACAAAGGTTTTCTATATGTTGGCCTCATGATTATTGATGGAGAGCCATATTTAATTGAGTATAACGTTAGAATGGGTGATCCAGAATGCCAAACTATTTTACCTTTGCTTAAAACTGACTTGTTGGACATATTTATATCCTGTTGTGATGGAACATTAAATGAAACAAAAATCAATTGGCACGATAAAAAAAGTTTATGTGTGGTCTTATGCTCCAAAGGATATCCCGGTGAGTTTGAAAAAAACTTACCTATTACAAATATAAATAAAATTAATTTTGATAATGATGAATATTGTTATCATGCAGGTACTAAATTAATTAAAAATGAAGTTTGTGCTGTTGGCGGTAGAGTTTTAAGCTTTGTTTGTTTATCTGACAGCTTTAAGGAAAGTAGAAGCAAAATTTTTAAAACGATAAATTTATTAAAATGGGATAAAGGTTTTTTTCGTAAAGATATTGGTCACAAGGTAATTGATGGATGAGAATAATATCTGGTAATTTTAAGGGTAGGAAAATTTTTGAACCAAATGATAAATCCACTAGACCACTTAAAGATTTAACTAAAGAAGCCTTATTTAATATAATTTTACATTCAAATAAATTTGATACAAAAATAAAAAACTCTAATGTCCTAGATTTATTTTCTGGTGTTGGATCATTTGGTTTAGAATGTCTATCTCGAGGAGCCTCATCAGTAACTTTTATTGAAAACTATAAAGAAGTGCTACCTATTTTAAAAAAAAATATTATAAATCTTGAATATTTAGAAGAATCTAAAATAATTGAAAAAGATATATTTAATGAATTAGATTTTAATACTTTTAAGAAAAACTTTGATATAATTTTTATAGATCCACCATATAAAGAAAAGTTTTTATATGAATTATTAAAAAAGATATTTGAATCAAAGATACTAAATAAAGAGGGCGTAATAGTTATTCACAGACATAAAAATGAAAATGATAAATTTCATAAATTACTCAATATAATAGAGGAAAAAAGCTATGGTATTTCAAAAATTATTTTTGGAAAATATTTTTAGATCAAAATTTTTCTAGTTTCTTGTTTTATTAATTCAACTGACGGTTGGTCATAGGGGTTAACTTTTAAAGCTCTACCAAGCAATATGGTTTCTAAAATAAAAAAACAAAAAAGCTCACCAAGTGATTGTTCATTTTTATTAATAATTTCAAAACTTCTAAAGGGAATTTTTTTTTTTAAAAACACATTTTCAGTAGCAACTTTCTGCGAAAATTTTATTTTTTCTAAAGTTTTATTTTTTAAATAACTATGTGATTTAAGGATTTTACTATTATTGATTTTCAAAGTTTTTTTTTCATTTGTATGGAAAAAAGTAAAAAAATTATTTTTAGGGCCATCTAAATAAAGCTGCATAAGGCTGTGGTTATCTTTGGGCATTGATGAAATAATTGGCAAAATTCCCTTTCCTTTTTTCCCTAAGCTTTCTGCTATTAACTGTTGATACCATCTAAATAAATTATCTGAGGAATTATCATAATTTAATATTATTGAGTTAAATCTTTTTTTTTTAATAAAAAATAGTGTGCTCGAAACATTTGAAACTAACAAATTAATAAAATTTTTATTTTTAATCAGATTATTTAATTGTTTGAATTTACCTTCATCCAAGCCCATTAACTCTGCAGGCAACATGCCCACCTCCGACATTACTGAATATCTTCCACCTATAAAATTATTATGATTTATAATTTCTGCTTTAAGTTTTAATGCTAATGATCTTAAATAACTATTTTTTGATTCAGTTATAAAAATATTTTTTTCATTTTTCGTTGTCAAAATATTTGTATTACTTATAGTTTCAAGAGTGTTGCCTGATTTTGAAATTATTATATTTATACATTTGCTTTTATTTTTTATGTTTGTGTCTAAATTGTCATAAAAAATGATTTTTTTTTTAATCTTATGCTTCAAAAAATCATGAATTGCTTGCGCCCCAAGTATAGAACCACCTATACCAATAATTTTTAAAGTCTTTTCTTTTTTAAACTTTTTTATTAAATTCTTATTATATTTATATTTATATGCTTTAGTAAGAGATTTTAATATCTCATTATTTTGACCCAGAACACTTTTTAAATCTTTTTTTATTTTTTGATTATTAGGTTTTTGATCAAAACTCTTAAAATTGATATTTCTAGACAACATTAGTTGCTATTTAATATATTTGAAATTGATCTTTCTAACGTCTTATCTTTTTTTTTAATTAATTCTTTTTCTACCTTTGATTCACTTAAAATATTTGAAAAATCTAAATCTTCATTATTATTATTTTCCTCACCAGTTTTTTTTACAGGTTTTGGTAAATCATCATAGTTTGGAGGTAAGATTAATGGATTTTTTATTTTCACTAAAAATTCATCTGTATTTTGTTTCTTTTTACCTGACAAGGTATTTTTTATTGAATTACAGCCTGATATAAAAATAGCAGTGATTAAAATGACAAATATATATTTACTTAATTTCATTATTTTTTTTATAAAAAATTATTTCATCTAAAATAAGGCACATTATACCTATAGTAATAAATATATCTGCTAGATTGAAAATAAACCAGTGAAAACCATTGATATGAAAGTCAATAAAATCAGGTACTGCTGAATAATAAATTCTGTCAAAAAGATTACCTGTGGCGCCTCCCAATATTGATATTAATGCATATTTTTTTAATCCATCTGATTTTATAATCATAAACGTAAGCACAATACATATTGCGAAAATAACTAAGCTTATTAATTGATAAATAAGAGTTTCTTCAAATGAAAATAACCCAAATGCAATTCCTTTGTTCCAAATAAGGTAAAAGTTCAAGTAAGAGTTTATATAAATATCAACGTTAGATTCTAATTCAGCTATTTTAAGAATATATATCTTAAAAAACCTATCCATCAAAAAAATAATTAAAATAATAAAAGTATTAGATGCTATTTTTTTTAAATTCATTTTAAACATTCGGGCTGACTTAAACTGGATGCCTTTCACACCCATTTTTATTAATTTTCCAACAGATTGGACATTTGCTACCTTCAGCTTTTTTAGTTTGCACGTTTATATCATCTAAATCAGATTGCTCAGCTATTGCTCCTGATGTAATGCACAACTCTGAAAAATCAATATTTCTTGAAATTTCAAATAATTTTTTATTTAAATCTATAGTCAAATAAGCTTCCAAACTTGATCCTATTTCTTTACTAGATCTTTTTTCTTCAATGCTAATATTACAGATATCTCTAATTTTTTTTAATTCAATCCATTTTTCACTTAATTTTACGTTTTCAAATGATTTTGGAAATTTCATAAATTTTTTTAAGTGAATACTTTTTTCATTTTTATCTATTAGTTTAAAAATTTCTTCTGTTGTAAATGAAAGGATGGGTGCAAACCATTTTATTAAGGATTCAAGAATAATATTTAAAACAATTATACTACTTTTTCTTTTTTCTGATTCTAGTGAATCACAATACAATGCATCTTTTCTTATATCAAAATAAAAAGCGGAAAGGTCTACTGTACAAAAATTTAAAAGTTCTTTATAGAGATTGTGAAAATTGTATGACTTAAAATAGTTTTTGTAATTTTCATTTAAATCATAGACTCTATGAAGCATGTATTGTTCTAATTCAGGTAATTGACTCAAATCTAGTTTTTCTATGTTAATCTTTTTAAAATCATCATTAAGATTTCCTAATAAATATCTAAATGTATTTCTAATTTTTCTATATGAATCTGCGTGTTGTTCTAAGATTGAGTAATCAATTCTTAGGTCTTCTTCATAGTTTGAGGAAGCGACCCATATTCTTAAAATATCAGCTCCATATTTTTTTAATATGTCTTCAGGTGCAATTACATTTCCAACCGACTTGGACATTTTAAGACCTTTACCATCTACTACAAAACCATGAGATAAAATTGACTCATATGGGGCTCTACCTCTTGTTCCACAAGACTCCAATAATGATGAATGAAACCAACCTCTGTGTTGATCTGACCCTTCTAAATACATTGATGCAGGCCACTGAAGGTCTTCTCTCTTTTCTAAAACAAATGAATGAGTACACCCACTATCAAACCATACTTCAACAATATCACTTGTTTTATCATAATCTTCTGCCTTGTATTTATCTCCTAAAAACCTTTGTGGATCATCAGAAAACCAACAATCAGAACCCTCTTTTTCATAAATAGTTGCAATATTTTCATTTACTTCACTATCAATTAAAATTTTTTGTGTAGCTTTATGAATAAATATTGGAAGTGGAACTCCCCAAACTCTTTGTCTAGATACGCACCAGTCAGGTCTTGTTTCAATCATTGCTTTTATTCTTTGTTTACCTTTACTTGGGTAAAACGTTGTGTGATCAAGGGCTTTTAGTGCTTTTTTTCTAAGACCATGACTTTCCATTGAAATAAACCATTGAGGGGTTGCTCTATGGACAAGCGGAGCTTTTGACCTCCACGAATGTGGGTAAGAGTGAGTTAGCTCACCACTTGATAATAGTTTTTTTTGTTCTTTTAGTTTTTCAATTACAATTGGGTTTGCTTTAAAGATATGTGTCCCTTCAAATAAAGGAATATTTTTTGTATATTTTCCATCACCATCAACTGTTTCAATAGCTTTGATACCATGTTTTAGACAAAGATTAAAATCATCTGGGCCATGGCTAGGTGCACAATGAACAATACCCGTTCCTTGTTCTGTTGTTACAAATCTAGCCTCAAGCATTGGAATTTCATAATTGTATCCAAGGTCTAAAAATGGATGACTACAAATAGTATCTTTTAATTCTTTTCCTTTAAATCTTTTAATTTCTTTATAATTTTTAATATTACAGTCTTTAACAACAGAATTTAATAAAGCTTCTGCAATTAATATTTTTTTATTTTTAAAATCACCATCATCATTTAGTTGAATTATTAAATAATCAAGTGCTTCATTATAAGCTAGAGCTTTATTTGCTGGTATCGTCCAAGGAGTTGTTGTCCATATAACAACATCTGTTCCTTCAAGTTCTTTAAGTTTAGTTTTTGTAACTGGGAAAGCAGTATAGATTGTATCTGATTTATGGTCTTGATATTCAACTTCAGCATCTGCTAATGCAGTTTTTTCTACAGTAGACCAAAGAATAGGCTTAAATCCCTTATAGAGACTTCCTTCTTTTAAAAATTTACCTAGTTCTCTTACAATTTGTGCCTCAGCATCAAAGCTCATAGTTGTATAATGATTTTCCCAGTCTCCAATGACACCTAATCTCTTAAATTGTGTTTTGTGAACCTCAATCCACTTTTCTGCAAAAGCTCTGCATTCTTTTCTAAACTCTGTTATTGGAACCTCATTTTTATTTTTTTTATTTTTTTTATATTGTTCTTCAATTTTCCACTCTATAGGTAATCCATGACAATCCCATCCTGGAACATAAACCGAATCTTTTCCATCCATTTGATGAAATTTAACAATTATATCTTTTAAAATTTTATTTAAAGCAGTACCCATATGAATGTTGCCATTTGCATATGGAGGACCATCATGAAGTATAAATTTTTCTTTACCCTTGTTTGATTTTCTCAACTCTTTATACAAATCAATTTTATTCCAATAATCTAAAATTTCCAGCTCTTTCGTTTGTAAGTTCGCTTTCATTGAGAAAGCAGTTTTTGGGAGGTTTATATTTTCTTTGCTCATACTAATTTTTTTTTGCTACCTTTAAATCTCTTTGAATTTGTTTTCTTAATTGATTAACGTTATTAAATTTTTTTTCTTTTCTTATAAATTTTATGAATTCAACTGATAAATACTTATTATAAAGATTTCCAGAAAAATTAAAAATATGAACCTCTAATAGAATCTTCTTTTGATTGAATGTGGGCCTATAACCAAGGTTTGCAATGGCTTTTAAAGGTTTTGTAGAATTTTTTTTTTTAACTTTAACCGCATATACTCCTGGCATTGCAACCACCTAATCCTTGATATCAATTTTACATGTTGGAAAACCAATTTTTTTTCCTTGCTGTCTGCCCTTTTGAACGATTCCCTCAATTGACCAATTTCTTGTTAAGGCCTTATTGGCTTTTTTTAAGTTACCTTGTTCCAATAGAGATCTAATATGTGTTGATGATATAACTTTTTTATCTAATATTAGTGGCTGTGGTTTTACTATTTTATAATCATAATTTTTTTCATTTTTAATTAATTGGTTAACATCTCCCTCTCTTTTATTTCCAAATCTGAAATTATTACTAACAAATATATATTTTGCTTGTAGTTTTTTATATAAAACTTCCTTAATAAAGTAATTAGATTTAATTTTAGAAAAATTTTTATCAAATTTTTTTGTAATTATAAAATCTATTCCTAAATTATTTAATATTTTATTTTTTTGGCTGATGTTTGAAAGTCTAAAATTTTTAATTTTTTTATTAAAATACATTTTTGGCATTGGTTCAAAGGTAACAACACCAATATTTAATTTAAATTTTTTTTTATAACTATTTGCTAGCTTAAATAATTTTCGATGACCTGAATGAACACCATCAAAATTTCCAATTAAAATTATTGATTTTTTATGATTTCTAGAGATATTAAAATTTTCATATAATTTCATACTTTTACCACTTTAGTTCACTTTGAATAAAATTTACAATAACTTCATATTTTTTTGAGACTTTTTCTATTCCTTCTTTTTCTATTTCATTTTTATGAATGCCATTTGATATTATCAGTGAATCAAAATTTAAGAGATTTGCACCTTTAATGTCTGTATTCAAATTATCACCAATTGATAAAACTTTTTTATTTTTGTTATCAATTGACTGATTGTAAACTTCGGGGTAAGGCTTTCCAAAATATATAACCTTGCCACCCATTTTTTCAAAGACTGCAGCTACAGATCCTGCACACAACTCTCTTTTATTTCCTCTGTCTACAATCAAATCAGGATTGGTACAGATCATTTTTTTACTAAGGTGTTCTTTGAATAGTACTTTATAATGATTTAGATCTTCATCATGATTTTCAAACAATCCTGTGCATAGCAAGTAAGAACTTTGATCAATATTTTTTCCTTTATTTTTTCTAAACTCTAGAAATAAATCAAAATCTCTAGGTGGTCCTATGTGATAAAAAATTTCACTTAAATGATTTTTTTTTAAATAACTTAGTGCTGCTTCTCCTGATGAATAAACTTTTTCTATAATCTCATTATTCATACCCATTTTCTTTAAAAATGTTTTTACAGTGCTGTTTGGTCTTGGAGCGTTGGTTAAAAGAACATATTTCTTTTTAACTTTACTAATTTCTAATAATGTCTCTACGGCATTCTTATGAAGAGTTATTCCATTATGAATGACACCCCATAAATCGATATAAAATATGTCATAGTTTCCTACAATTGACCTTAATCCTTCAATTTCTAAGTTCTTTGTCATTATTGGAGGTATAGCTCATAAAAAATACAATTTCTCTGGTTTTTTGCCTTACTTATTTTTTTAGCCTAGCCTTGAAATAGTTAAGTGAGTAGCTATATGAGTCGCATACTAAAAGGAGAATTTATGAAATTTAAACCGTTACACGATAGAGTTTTAATAGAAGTTTTAGACAGCAGTGAAAAGACTGCTGGAGGGATAATTATCCCTGATACAGCACAAGAAAAACCTCAAGAAGGTAAAGTAATTGCTGTTGGTGGTGGAGCAAAAACTGAAGATGGAAAATTAATTCCAATGGATGTAAAGGCTGGAGACAAAGTTCTTTTTGGCAAATGGTCAGGAACTGAAATCAAAATCGATGGCAAGGAATATAGCATAATGAAAGAATCTGACATTATGGGAATTTCAGGAAAATAATTAAATTAAAAGGAGAAAATAAAATGGCAAAAGTTATAAAATTTGACTCTGAAGCAAGAGCAGCAATGATAAGAGGTGTTGATATCCTTGCAAATACAGTAAAGGTTACACTTGGACCAAAGGGTAGAAACGTTGTTATTGATAAGTCTTATGGTGCACCAAGAATTACGAAAGATGGTGTTTCAGTTGCGAAAGAAATAGACTTAGAAGATAAGTTTGAAAACATGGGTGCTCAAATGGTTAAGGAAGTTGCTAGCAAAACAAATGAAGAGGCTGGTGATGGAACAACTACAGCAACTATCTTGGCACAAGCAATTGTAAAAGAAGGTGTTAAATATGTTACTGCTGGTATGAACCCTATGGATGTTAAAAGAGGAATAGAATCAGCCGTAGAGCATGTTAAAAAAAGCTTAATTAGTTCAGCAAAAAAAGTAAAGGATAGCGATGAGATTGCCCAAGTTGGAACAATTTCATCTAATGGTGATAAAGAGATTGGCAACATGATTGCAAAAGCGATGCAAAAAGTTGGCAATGAAGGTGTTATAACCGTTGAAGAAGCTAAGGGAATAGAAACTGAATTAGATGTAGTTGAGGGTATGCAGTTTGATAGAGGTTATTTATCACCATATTTTATAACTAACGCTGATAAAATGACTACTGAGTTAGAAAATCCTTTTATTCTATTGCATGAAAAGAAATTAACTAACTTACAGCCAATGGTTCCACTTTTAGAAGCTGTTGTACAGGCTGGAAGACCACTGATGATTATTTCAGAAGATGTTGAGGGTGAAGCTCTTGCAACTCTAGTAGTAAATAAGCTTAGAGGTGGTTTAAAAGTTGTTGCTGTTAAAGCTCCAGGCTTTGGTGATAGAAGAAAATCAATGCTTGATGATATTGCAATTTTAACTGGTGGTCAGGTTATTTCTGAAGACATCGGAGTTAAACTTGAAAATGTTAAACTTACTGACCTTGGTTCT
>Ga0115000_10005472_pt1 | contig 10173 bp, 9 predicted proteins | sample ArcticOcean_MG_C_6_FD_89690 | JGI IMG/M metagenome (GOLD analysis project Ga0115000, IMG submission 89690) | Marine microbial communities from western Arctic Ocean - ArcticOcean_MG_CB8_128 | ecosystem: Environmental > Aquatic > Marine > Oceanic | place: Arctic Ocean: Canada Basin | collected... | reverse complement strand
TTTCTTAAATTTCCATTTATTATTATATCAATTACTATTCCAATTGTAGCAATTATTATAAAAAGAAATTTTAAGTTATTAAAAATGAATAATTAGAAAATGTTATCTAATACTATATATAAAATTAAGCTTATGAGCAAATTTTTTGTTTATGATAAATCTAATAATAGGATTCAAACTAGTTTTTTTTTACCTTTTTTAAGTTCTCTTGTAGCAACACTTCTAATAATATTATCATACGCAATTATGAATGGTTTTTCTTTTAAAATTAATGAGGTTATTAATTTTTTTGAAGAACCTGAAATATTAATAATTAATGAAAATGAATTAAATGGGAATAGTATAAATAATGATATAATTGATAGTATTGTAGATCTTGATAAAATCTATGCTGATAGATTCATGTTTTGTTCTAATGGTAATAAGTCTATTTTCTCTAATGTCTATTTACTTTCAAATTTTGAAGAATTTGAAAAAAAATCTAAAAAATTTGAAATAGCTGATTTTTATAATTCATATAATGTAAATAATCCTAAATGCATTATTGGAAATGAAATATCTTTACAATTAGGGTTAAAAAAAGGTGATATAATTAATTTATCATCAATCTTAGATTTTAAAAACTTGCAAATAAAGAATTTCCCTCAAAAAAGCTTTGTAGTTGAAAATATTATTAAAACTAATATGCTTAACTATGATACAAGGATTTGGATTGAATACACAAATAATTTAGATTTAATTAACAAGAATTTCTCCATTAAAGCTCCTTTGGTAAGCTCTAATGTAGAATATAAACGTATAAATAAAATTAAAGGATTAGAAATTAGAAATGATTTAATTAAAAATAATGAAATTTTACAGGCGATTAAATTTGAAAAGCTTTTTTACTTTATTTTTGGTTTATTTATTTTAACAGGCTCCTCAATGATGCTGTTAAGTTTTAATATGTCATGCATTCTTAATAATATAAGATTAGTCGGTTTTTTTCAATCGTTAGGTTTAAAGAAAAAAAATATTTCTTTATTATTTATAGTAAATTCCTGTTTAATATCAGTAGCTTCTTTTTTTTGTGCATTGATAATTTTTTGGATAATATTATTTTTTGATAAGAATTATCAGTTATTAAATATATTTTTTCCTGCAGAAATTTATTTTAATTTTCAATTATTGATTGAAAATAGCATGTTATTTAAAATATTTATATTAAATATAGGTATAATGTTTTTTTCTACATTACTTCCTATTTATAAAATTAATAAAATTGATATTATTGAATGTATTAAAAACGAGGATTAAATGCTTTTAGAAGTAAAAAAAATAAATAAATCATATGATGGAAATGGGAAATCTATACAAATATTAAATGACTTATCATTTAGTATTGATAAAAAAGAAATTGTGTCTATTTGTGGCTCTTCTGGTTCAGGAAAGAGTACATTAATGAATATTATTTCTGGATTATTATCATATGATAGTGGTGAAATTATTTTCGACGGAAATATATTTAATGAAACTTTTAATTTTTCTAAATATAGAAATTCTAAACTAGGTATAGTCTTTCAAGATCACTATTTAATATCGGAATTAACTGCAATTGAAAATATTATGCTTCCTCAAATTATTTTAGGAATAAATATTAATAAAGCAAAAATTAACGCTTCATTTTTGCTTGAAGATTTTAATATGTCTCATATTAAAGATTCTTATCCCAAAAAAATGTCTGGAGGAGAAAAGCAAAGAGTTGCAATTTTAAGAGCTGTTATTAATAAACCTAAATTAATTTTAGCAGATGAACCAACTGGAAGTATAGACGAATTTAATAAAGATAAAATTTTATGCTTATTTAAAGACATAGTTCTAAATTATGATACATCAATATTAATGGTTACTCATGACAATAAAGTCTCTCAAATATCAAATAATATTCTTAAATTAGTTAAAGGAAAAATTATATAAAGCTATGAATAATAACGAATACTCAAAAAATATTAAATACATTCTAGATAATGCTAAAAACCAAGCTTTAACGTTTAGTGATAGATATATTAACTTATCTCATTTATTATATGCTATGACATTAAATGATAAATCAAATGTCAGTAAAATTTTAGTTTCAATTGGATGTGATTTAATATCCTTTCGTTCGTCTTTGAAAAATATTTTTTTTGTTTCAGACAATATCGCTATAAAAAATTTCACTAGTAGCCATATCCCTTTATCTAAAAACTCTGATTTGGCATTACGGGATTGTATAGATATTGCTAAATCATTAGGATATAATAAAGCTGATGATAGACACCTATTCCTATCTTTAATAAATCAAAATGATAAAGATATTACCAGGCTGTTTATAACTTTTAATATTAATTATGAGAATATCCTTCCGTTCATTCCAAAAAAAACTTTTGAAACTATAGCCAAAGATGAAAAAAAATCTTTATATCCTACATTGGAGCTCTATAGTAGAAATATTACAGAAATGGCTGAAAACGGTCAGCTTGATCCGGTAATAGGTAGAATAGATGAGATTGATAGGTTAGCACAAATACTGTCTAGAAGAAAGAAGAATAATCCCGTATTGATTGGTGAGCCAGGCGTTGGAAAGACTGCTATTGTAGAAGGGCTTGCATTACGTATTATTAATAAGACCGTTCCGAGAATTTTATGGAGTGAAAAAGTTTTTGCTTTAGACTTAGCAGGCTTAATTGCTGGAACCAAGTATAGAGGGCAATTTGAGGAGAGAATGAAAGCATTAATGATAGAGCTTGAAAATGCGAATAATATAATAGTTTTCATTGACGAACTGCATACTTTAGTTGGTGCAGGAAGTGCTACAGGCTCATTAGATGCAGCAAATTTATTTAAACCAGGCCTTGCTAGAGGAGAGATACAAATTATAGGAGCCACGACTCTTAATGAGTATAGAAAGCATATTGAAAAAGATGGGGCTCTTGAGCGTAGATTTCAAAAAATTATTGTTGATCCGCCTTCAAAATCTGACACAGTTAAAATTCTTAATGGAATTAAAGAAAAATATGAATCACATCATAACGTAAGGTATTCTGAAAAAGCAATAAATGCATGTGTAGATTATAGTGAACGTTATATTACTGATAAATTTTTACCAGATAAAGCTATAGACATATTAGATGAAGTGGGAGCTAGAATTAGTATTAATAATATTAAAATGCCAGATTCTATAATTAAGTTAGAGAATAAAATTAAAAATCTAATTAAAGAAAAAGAAAAAGTTATATCTGTACAGCAATTTGAAAAAGCTGCAGATTTAAGAGATAAAGAAAGAAAACTATCAATAAAATTAAAAAAAATACAAAGTGAACATATAAATAATGATTCTTTAAATAGTTGGATTGAAATTACAGAAGACGATGTAACTAATATTGTTTCTTTAGTTACTGGTATTCCGTTATCTAAACTTGCACAAACAGAAACAGAAAAATTATTAAATATGGAGTCAGAATTAAAAAAGAATATAAAAGGACAAGACAAGGCTATACAAAAAATATCTAAAGCGATACTTAGGGCTAGAGCTGGTTTAAAAAATCCAAATAAGCCTATTGGTTCATTTATGCTTTTAGGTCCTACTGGTGTAGGTAAAACAGAACTTGCAAAAATCTTATCATCATATCTATTTACTAATGATAGATCCTTTATTAGAATTGATATGTCTGAATATATGGAAAGATATAATGTTTCTAGATTATTAGGAGCGCCTCCGGGTTATGTTGGATATGAAGAAGGTGGTCAATTAACAGAAAAAGTAAGAAGATACCCTTATTCGGTTGTTTTGTTTGATGAAATTGAAAAAGGGCATCCTGATATATTTAATATATTATTACAAATATTAGATGATGGAAGAATAACTGATAGTTTATCTAGGACCATAGACTTTCGTAATACAATAATAATTATGACTTCAAATTTAGGTTCAAAACAACTTCATTCTTCAAATTTAGGTTTTATTAAAAACCAAGATATCGAATCAAAAGAAAATGAAATAATGTCTTATATTTCAAAATTTTATAAGCCAGAGTTCTTAAATAGAATAGATGATTTGATTATCTTTAATTCTTTACACAAAGATGATCTTTATAATATTATTGATTTACAGTTAAATGATTTAAGGAATAATTTAAAAAATAAAAATAATACATTAAATTTTTATAAAGCCGCTAAAGAACTATTATTGCTAGATACAAAACATAGAGAATGGGGCGCTAGGCCACTAAGAAGAAATATTCAGAATTTAATTGAAAATGAAATTTCTGAAAAATTTATTTCTGGAGATTTTACAGATTCCCCAGGAAAAATTACAGTAACAGCAAAAAAGAATTTATTTGTTTTTACTCAAACATTTACAAAAATATCAATTCAATCTAAAGCTATCAATAAAAAACCTGCCAAAAAAACTGCCAAAAAGTCAGTCTCTCATTAGTTGGCATTAATTTTGCCTATGTTTAATATATAATTTATTATTATTAATTAAAAACTAAGGAAGAGCTAAAATGGGAAAAATAATAGGAATAGACTTAGGAACTACAAATTCATGTGTGTCTGTTATGGAAGGTGGAAACCCAACTGTTATACAAAGTGAAGAAGGAGCAAGAACTACGCCATCAGTTGTAGCTTTTTCTGAAAATGGTGATATATTAGTTGGTCAGGCAGCCAAAAGACAGGCGGTAACAAATCCAACTAATACTATATATTCGGCAAAAAGATTAATAGGTCGACTTTTTAACGAGGTTAAAAAGGAAAGTAACGATTTACCATATGAAATTAAAAAGGGAAAAAATAATGAAGTAGTAATTTCATCATTTAAAAAAGATTATGCCCTTCCTCAAATTAGTGCAATGATACTACAAAAAATAAAAAAAACAGCTGAGGAGTATCTTGGTGAAGAAGTAACAGACGCTGTTATTACTGTTCCTGCTTACTTTAATGACAGCCAAAGGCAAGCAACAAAAGATGCTGGAGAAATTGCAGGTTTTAATGTTAAGAGAATCATAAATGAACCTACTGCTGCAGCATTAGCTTATGGATTAGATAATAAGAAAGATGAAAAAATAGCTGTTTTTGATTTAGGTGGTGGAACTTTTGATATATCAATTTTAGAAATTGGAGATGGTGTATTTGAGGTTAAGTCAACAAATGGTGATACTGCGCTAGGTGGAGACGATTTTGATCAGTCTATAGTAGATTGGTTGATATCTGAATTTAAAAGTACTGAAGGAATTGATCTTGGTAAAGACCCTATGGCAATTCAAAGATTAAAAGAAGCGGCTGAAAAAGCTAAATGTGAACTATCAGCGACAAAACAAACGGATATTAATCTACCTTTTATAACAGCAGATGCTAGTGGACCTAAACATTTTAATGTTTCTTTATCAAGAGCAAAATTTGAACAACTTATTAGTAATTTTATTAAAAAATTATCTAAACCATGTATTAAGGCCATAAAGGATGCAAAACTAAAGCCTTCAGAAATAAATGAGGTTATCCTTGTAGGTGGTTCAACAAGGATTCCTATTGTTCAACAAACTGTAAAGAATATATTTGAAAAAGAGCCAAACAAAGGAGTTAACCCTGATGAGGTTGTATCAATTGGGGCCGCTATACAAGGAGGTGTTTTATCTGGTGATGTTGAAGATGTATTGCTTTTAGATGTAACTCCTTTATCATTGGGTATTGAGACTCTTGGAAGTGTTAGCACAAAACTTATTGAATCTAATACAACTATTCCTTCAAAAAAGAGTCAAGTTTTTTCTACTGCAGGAGACAATCAACCTTCTGTAGAAATTCATATATTGCAAGGTGAAAGAGAAATGGCTTCAGACAATAAAACCCTTGGTCGTTTTCATTTAGACGGTATTCCTCCTGCACCAAGAGGAACACCACAGATTGAAGTAACTTTTGATATTGATGCAAATGGTATTCTTAATGTGTCTGCAAAAGATAAAGCTACATCTAAGGAGCAGTCAATTAGAATTGAGGCTTCAAGTGGTTTAACTGATCAAGATATTGAAAAAATGAAAAGAGATGCGGAAGAGCACGCTAAAGATGATAAAGTTAAAAGAGAAGAAATTGATTTATTAAATAGTGCGGATCAATTAGTTTATCAAACTAATAAGGGTATTGAAGATCTAGGTGATAAAATTGACAAGAAATCAAAAGATGAAATTAAAGTTTTAACAGATGAAATTACTAAGTTAAAAGAAGCAAAAGATATTGAAAATCTAAAAAAATCAGTAGACTTATTAAATCAAAAATGGGCAGAAATTACTCAGAAAGCAGCTAATGATAATCCTCAACAAGCTTCTCCAGATAATTCTGATAAAGCAGCAAAGTCAACTAAAGATGATAATATTGAAGATGCTGATTTCGAAGTTGTAGATGAATAAAAAATAATTTAAAATTATTTTAAAAGGCTATTTGTTCACAAATAGCCTTTTTTTTTATACTTGATTTGTTATATTTTACTATATGAACTTTAAAAAATATTAAGGATTTTTATGGTTAGATTTTTTATTAATATGTTTTTGGTTATTTGTATATTTCCAACATCCTCTTTTGATAGAGGAAATAGAGTTGAGTGGAAAAATAAAGTTAATTATAGCTCTATGTATTTAGAGTCTATTAGTTACTTAAATAACAATAATTTTGAGCTTTATGTTATGAGCCTAAATAATATAATTTCAAATTCTAAAAATGAATTACTTATAATGAATTCCTATTATGATTTAGGTCAAATATATTTATCAACATATAAAGATTATTATTTATCGGTTGAAAAATTTGATTATATATTGAATAACAGTTTTTCGAACACTTTAAAACCCCTAAATTTAGATATTAAAGATTCCTTAGAATTAAAAGAAAAGTCATTATTTATGATTGGTTATATTTATCACAACCATTTAGGAAATTTGAGTTTAGCTCAAGAATATTATAATTTATTTTTAGACAAGTATCCTAATAATGAGCTTTCATCAAGCGTTAAATACGAAATAGATTTGATTAATAAGGAACTAAAAAATTTTAATAAGGGAATAAAAAATGGCATCAACAAGTGACTTTAAAAATGGTGTAATTCTAAGAAGAAAAGATAATTTATGGAAAATTATAGAATTTCAGCACGTTAAGCCTGGTAAAGGACCAGCGTTTGTTAGAACTAAATTAAAAAATATAAAGACTGGTCAGGTTGTTGATAACACTTATAGATCAGGTGAAAAAATCGAGATAGTTAGAGTTGAGTCAAGATCCTATAATTTTTCGTATAATGATATGAATGAATATTTTTTTATGGACAATGAAACATATGAACAAATATCTCTTGACAAACCAGCTATTGAAGATGTATTAGATTTTTTAATTGAAAATACAAAAGTAGATATATTGTTCGATGGAGATATAGCAATTGAAGTAAGGATACCTCTTCAAATGAATTTATTAGTTAAAGAAACTGAACCTGGAGAAAGAGGTAACACCGCTCAAGGTGCTACTAAGCCAGCTCTGCTAGAAAGTGGATTAATAGTTCAGGTACCTCTTTTTATAAAAGAAGGTGAATTGATTAGAATTGATACAAAAGAAAAAAAGTATATAGAAAGAGCAAAAGTATAAAGTTATGCTAAAAAACAAAATTGAAAGCTTAATTAAGCTTATAAAAGATACTGAAATTCAAGAGATTGAAATAACCTCATTTTGGGGTGCTCAAAAAATAAGATTATCTAAAAGCGCTAAGGTAAGCAATCAAGCTTTTATTAAAGAAAAGCAGGTAAAAGAAGTAATTATAGAGGATACAGAAGAAAATAAACAAGAAATAGTTCATAAAAATATAGAACAAAATAATATTGATAATCTTACGAATAAAAGCGATAATATTATTTCAGATAAATTTATTTATATAAAAGCTCCATTAGTAGGAACATATTATTCTTCACCGAAACCATCAGACCCACCTTTTATAAAAATTGGAGATAAAATAACTAAAGGTCAGACAGTATGTATTATTGAAGCAATGAAAATTTTTAATGACATTGAGTCAGAATATTCAGGAACAGTAACTGAGTTGCTTGTAGGAAATGGTGACCCTGTTGAGTTTGATAGTATGATGATTAAAATTTTACCTGATTAAATGATTAAAAAACTTTTAATAGCAAACAGAGGTGAGATTGCGCTAAGAATAATTAGAGCGTGTAGAGAGCTAGGTATTAAAACAGTTGCTGTTTATTCTAAAGCTGATGAGTTATCACTTCACACTCGGTTTGCTGATGAGGCTATATGTATAGGACCAAACGAAAGTTCTAAAAGTTACTTAAATATACCTTCTATTCTAGCTGCTGCTGAGCTAACAAATTCTGATTCTATACACCCTGGATATGGATTTTTAGCTGAAAATTCAAAATTTTCTTCTATTTGTAAAGATAATAATATTCTGTTTATAGGCTCTGATGAGAACACTATTAATATGATGGGTAACAAGTCTTTAGCTAAAGATACTATGGTTAAAAATGGCATCCCTATTATTCCTGGTAGTGATGGAAATGTTGATACTTTAGAAGAAGCGCAATTTCTTTGTTCGAAAATGGGTTATCCAGTTATTATAAAAGCTACCTCTGGTGGAGGTGGCAAAGGTATGAGATTAGTAAATGAAGAATCTGAACTTCAAAAATTATTTGAAATGGCTAAAATGGAAGCTGAGGCTTCTTTCAGTGACAGTAACGTTTATATAGAAAAATATTTAAAAAATCCTCGACACATTGAAATCCAAATTATGTGTGATAGTTTTGGTAATATTATCCCCTTAGGTGAACGCGAATGTAGTATACAAAGAAGACATCAAAAGATGTTAGAAGAGTCTCCTAGTTCAATTATGACAGATGGATTAAGAAAAAAATTATATAACTCATCTATTAAAGCATGTAAAGCTGTTAATTATTTGGGAGCTGGTACTATAGAATATTTAGTTGATACTAATTATGATTATTTTTTTATGGAAATGAATACAAGAATTCAAGTTGAACATCCTGTTACAGAGGTTGTTTTAGGTGTAGATTTGATTAAACAGCAAATATTATGTCATAATGATATTCCTCTACCAGATTGGATGAAAACTGCTAAATTAAGAGGTCATGCAATCGAATGTAGAATTAACGCTGAAGATCCATTTAATTCTTTTATGCCTTCGCCTGGTAAAATTACTACTTTTCATATGCCTGGAGGTAATGGTATTAGAGTCGATACACATGTTTATGATGGATATGTAGTTCCACAATACTACGACTCAATGATAGCAAAATTAATTGTAAATGCACCTACTAGACAAGAAGCTATAAGCAGAATGTTAGGTGCACTTGATGAATGTGTAATAGAAGGCATTAAAACTACAATACCTTTTTTAAAAGATATTTTAAAAAATAAAAGTTTTATAAGTGGTGATATCCATACAGGATTTATAGATAAAATGATGAATAAAAATAAACAGGAGTAGTTAATGAGCTTTCCAAAAGATATAAAATTTACTGATGACCATGAGTGGATAAAAATAGATGATAATATTGTTACTATAGGTATAACAGATTTTGCTCAGTCAGAATTAGGAGATATCATATATGTTGAATTTCCAGATGTAGGTACTAAATTTTCAAACAAAGACTCAATTGGAACTTTAGAGGCTGTTAAAACTGTAGCTGATATATTTGCTCCTTTGTCTGGATTTATTACTGAAATTAATGAATCTTTAGAAGATAATCCTGAATTAATAAACGAAAGTCCATATGAAAATGGATGGATTATAAAAATGAAAATTGAAGATATAGAAGATTATGGTAAATTATTAAATGCAGATGAGTATAAAAAATTAATTAAATGACACACTATATTCCATCAAATAAGAAAGATGAAGATGAAATTTTAAAAGAATTGCAATTGCAGTCCTTCGAAGAATTAATAACTATTATTCCAAAAAACCTAAGAATTAAGGATAATATATTAGGTTTAGAATCAGGAATATCTGAAGTTGAGCTTGATCAATATATAAGCCAAATGAAAAAACTAAATTTAAGTAATACTATTTGTTTTTCAGGGGGGGGAGTTTATGATCATTATGTTCCTAAAATTATAGATTTTATAGCCTCAAGATCAGAATTTAATACT
>Ga0115000_10005471_pt1 | contig 10174 bp, 9 predicted proteins | sample ArcticOcean_MG_C_6_FD_89690 | JGI IMG/M metagenome (GOLD analysis project Ga0115000, IMG submission 89690) | Marine microbial communities from western Arctic Ocean - ArcticOcean_MG_CB8_128 | ecosystem: Environmental > Aquatic > Marine > Oceanic | place: Arctic Ocean: Canada Basin | collected... | reverse complement strand
TGGTATATGTTTATGTGTAAGCGCCCATGTTTCCACAATGAATACCTTCCTTCGTTTAACTTATCTAATGTTCATCTAGTCGACACACATGGACAGGGTATAACCAAGATCAGTCCCAAAGGTCCGGTGTTTGAGGGTAAAGAATATGAATTAGATCTGCTGATTTACGCAACTGGCTTCGAAGTTCAGCAGACAGGTATTTACAACGATATTGTTGGTGCGGACGGTGTGAATCTCCAGGATAAGTACGCTGACGGCATTCGAACGTTGCTGGGCATTCACACAGCAGGTTTTCCTAACCTGTTCATCATGGGTGGGTATCAAGCATCCTTTCAATTTAACCTCACGGAAATGCTACAAACACAGGGCGATCATATTGCTGCTTGTATCGACTATCTTTGCACTAACGACTACCATACGCTTGATGCCAGTGACGAGGCGGAAGAGTGGTGGGTGCAGAAGGTCATTGAACATCGAGGTAAGACAAGCCGTTCAGAGGAATGCACGCCCGGTTATTATAACTTCGAGGGCAACGAGCAACGACGTCAGGATGGCAATTACAATGGAGGCTTTAGACAGTATTTCGAACATCAAGGGCTGGTGCGCGAAAAAATGCAAAAAAACTTTAATTTAACCTCTAGAAAAAATTGATAGAGGTACTCTTGGAGTAAAGAATGAGTTTTCCACTCGCTGGGCTTAAAGTCCTAGATTTATCGCGTGTTTTGGCGGGACCGTTTGCGGGGCGAATGCTAAGCGACTTGGGCGCCGACGTTGTGAAACTCGAGCCACCAGAAGGTGACGTTAGCCGAAACTGGGGTATCAAACGAAGCGGTATCTCTGGCTATTATCATCAACAGAATGCTGGGAAACGTAACATTGCAGTCGACCTACGGCACCCCAAAGGGGTGTTGATAGCAAAGTCACTTCTGGCACAGGCAGATGTGCTCATTGAAAACTTTCGGCCTGATGTCATGGAACGTCTAGGGCTTGATTACGATACGTTGGCAGAAATAAATCCGCGCTTAATCATGTTGTCTATCTCCGGTTTTGGCTCAAACAATGCAGATAGCCGCCGAGCAGCCTACGCACCTATCATTCATGCAGAGACTGGGCTGATAGCTCGACAAGCAGAACTAACTGGTGCGTTTCCAACCGAGTTGCCGCTATCTGTCGCGGACACTAATGCTGCTATGCACGGCTTGGTTGGTCTACTGGCAGCGTTATACGCGAGGGAGCAATCGGGGCGAGGAGACTATTTGGAGATTTCCATGGTTGATGCAACGATCGTGACAAACGATGGTATGCATTATGCCCTTGAAGGGAAAAAAATGGGCGTGGCTAATGAGGTGTATGAAACTGCGGGAGGTTTACTCATGCTTGCGGGTGAATTCAGATATGTTTGGAAATTACTTAACTCGATTTATGACGTCAGCGACGGTCTTGAAGATGTGCAAAACGTTTCGCTTGACGAAAAAATTAAAGCCCGCCGTTCTGCCTCTAAACATTTTCTCACAAAGACCTGCCGCAATAGGGAAGAGGTCATTAATGCGCTTGATCGAATGAATATCGCCTGGGGTGATGTCAGACAGGCATCTGATGTCCAAAAGTTAGCCTCCGTTGAGGCGCGATCCTCTATTACCGAGGTCGATGACCGTGCAGGTGGAAAGCGCTTGATTCCGTCGTCGCCATACAAGTATAAACACCTAGAGTCAAAAGTTAGAGCGGGTGCGCCGCATCTGGGCGAACATAACGAGGAAGTACTTAAGCAGTGGCTGGGTTGGTCGACGGAGCAAATAAGCAGTGTCCAATCAGCATTTTTAACCACAACACGTGAATAATTTAGGGGGTAGGCGATGCAGGATTTTTCTCAACGGACTGCGGTCATTACCGGTGGAGCTAGTGGTATTGGGCTAGGCATGGCTAGGTCTTTTGCGAAGCGCGGTATGCAGTTGGTGCTCGCCGACTTAGATGAAGGGCTCTTGCGAGACGCAGAACAGGAATTTTCGGATGCGGGCGTGTCTGTTATGAGCCAAATTTGTGATGCTTCAAAACTTGAAGATATAGAGCATCTGGCCGAGGCGACCATAGACCGTTTCGGGTCCGTCCATGTAGTTTGCAGCAATGCGGGTGTTGGTATTCCAACGTCGGCTCTTAACTTTAAGCTTTCTGACTGGGACTGGATCATAAATGTCGACTTGTGGGGACCAATATATGCGGTGAAAACTTTTTTGCCGCTAATAGAAGCTCAGGGCGAAGGTCATATTAATGCAACGTCTTCGATGGCAGGTTTGATCTCGTCTCAGATGATGGGCGCTTACAATATTGCCAAGCACGGTGTCGTCGCATTGATGGCGGCCACAGAGCGAGAGCTTCGTGCCAAGAAAAGCAATGTCCGAGCATCAGTGTTATGTCCGGGACCTATCAACACGAATATCAGCCGCCATTCGGTCGACTATCGTCCGGGCCGCGGTAAGCCAAAAAATGATACTGCAAAGGCAGGGAAGTTGGCAGGTAATATCCAGTCTGCATTGGAGCAGGGCATGCACCCCGATGAGGTAGGAGAACTCGTTGCCAGAGCCATTGAAGAGGAGAAGTTCTGGATACTGACACATCCGCGTTGGGCCAAGAGTGTTCAGAAGCAACTAGATGCAATGGTTAGTGAGCAAACACTCACTCGCGCATGAGCCTTATATCTTCTAATAAGTAAGCTGCCTACGCTTTGGAAATACCCTGAGTACTATGACAGCTGAAGTATTGATTGCGGCTGTGATATTTGCTGAAGGGTTTGCTCCGGAGTATCAAATTTCGGGTATTGGTGCAGTTGGCGGGTGTGCGGATGCGGCTTTGGGTTGCTCGCCAGTGTTTCGCAAATTTTTGAAGGCTATCCCTACTTCTAAATACGCTCACAACCTAAATGTCCAAACGTAGTTAATAGGTCTTGGATCGATAGATCAAAGCTAATCGCAGAGTCGTTATCAACAATAGTGATAGTGGCCGAGCTTCTACCAAAAACCGCATTCGTCAGATTGCTCAGGGACACTGTAAACGTTGCATTGCTCTCCACCGTTGCCTCCAAGAAAGATCGGAGGCTCTTTCTGACGGCGGAAGATACGTATCTGGAAATTCACCACTGTCCGTTCCTCGAGGGTTCAGCGGATGCTGGGTAATCGCCAATGGGGTGAATGAACGCTAGCGATGCTCGGTGAGGTTCTTTTCGAGAAGAGCGAAAAGATCGGCCACTGACGAGTTGCCTTTGACTCCTCCTTCCGCATCGAATTGCCACAGCACGCCACCAAGGTCGGGATTAGCAAAGTAGACGATCCCGTGGCGGACCGGATCCGTAGATTTCTGGCTCAGAACTTGGTGCTCAATAGCACCCACGGTGCGGTCAGAGTAGGTGGTGATGAAGTTCAAGGCTTCGCCAAAATGGATCGCAAGATGACCAGGGAGAACAGGCACTTCCTCGAACTTGCCGTTCATCTTGATCCGCAGCCCAGGGGCGGTGATATCTAATATTGTTATGAGACCGTAGTCTGTGTGGGGTCGCAGCCCCTGGGCTGGATTGCGTGTGTCATAGTGAACGAAATTTAGAAAGGCCGTTCCCGCTCCTGCGGAGTAACCGCCTGATGCCTTGTCCCAAAATGCCTCAGGAATGCCTGATTGGTGGAAAACCTCGCGTAGAATGATGATGCCAATTTCGTCGAGTTGGCGGCCAAACTCAGCGATTTCTGAGGGATAGTGCTGATCCCAGTGCTGACGGCTGAGCGCTAGCTTGGTTTGCTGATTGTTTTCTAGGGCTATAAATCCCTCTAGTTCTCCGTACTTTGGGATTTGACGGTAAGGATTATCTGGGGCGATAAGCCTGCGGCCGAACCGACGAGCGCCGTCGAGGTCTATATTACTAGGAAGCTTCAGATAGAAGATGCCTAGATCCCAAGCGCTATCGAGGCCCTCCGAGGTGGGAAAAACCAAGCGCCTCTCATCCGAGATAGAGGCAATCGGTAGCCCCATGTTCAATGAACCCTCTTTGCTACTCAATGCCATGAAAAAAACTCCTGAATAAACGCAGCCGTTTTAAGAGTTGGACAATGTATGCGGCCGACTATAGACATCTTTTTTTGAGATTAGCCCGCTTTAGAAAGTATATCTCTCGACGCCGATTCGTTCAAATCGCGCATTGGTGGTTAGATCATTCCCTGTTGCACGGTAGGTCATAAACGTTGCTTCATCGGCATGGTGAAACACAACATCTTCAAAGCTAACGTCTTTCTGTGTTCCGTTGCGCTCTTTGAAAAAAGCAGCTACTTCATCTTTGGTGGCCATGATGCGAGTCACATCTTTAACAAGAATCGAGTAGGTGAAATTTTCAGTTACGACCGCGTATAGGGTATCAAGATCTTATTTAAAAAATGCGCGCCCAAACTGCTTAAACAACAAGTCCCGCTCTGCTTCACAAGGGTTCATACGTATCTCTTTTTATTATTTTTGGTATAGGTTCTCGAAACATGGCATCAACCCGCGGAACTCTCAATTAAGCAAGATTTACTCAAGGTATGTTTAAGTCATGCCGTATCCAGCTAATACCGACCCTGATAATGGGCATATTTGCGCTTAGAGAAACTTGAATCGTTAGCAAAAAACCAGGCTTTTGTCGCATTAGGCAGGCCGCCGCGTTCTGGAGAGGCGCTAATCAGTTGTACTAGTTCGGTCTGCCCTTGGCCTGCCGGTCAACATCGATTCCGATCTAATAATAATTAAAAAAGATAACAAAATGAAAGTACTCCTATCTGTCCTATTTACCCTGTTTATATCGAGCGCAGTCTTTGCCGAGCCGACCCCCGATCCAGCTACGTTCCAAGTGGAAACCATTCAGATGAAGCTCAAAGCTGGAAAGAGTTTGGGGGACCTATTGGCACTACGTGAGAAATTTTCTGATTTTGCGAAATCAGGTCAACTCAATTTTAGTGAGCGCGTATTAGTACCCTGGGCGGTAAAGAATGCTGCACTGCCTGACAGTCAAGATTGGGATGCGATTTGGGTGGGCTTTGCTCCAAATACAAAAGACTACGCAAACGCCTTAAGTTACTACCTAAAAAATGGCGAGGCGTTTAACTCAGACTTTGATGCGGTGATAACCAATTTTGGCACCAACCTTTTAATCAGTGAGACTGTTTTTAGTGGGGAATTAGCCCCAACTGGAGAGACTGGAGTGGTGTTATTCAGAACCTGTGAGTTGAAAGCTGGACAAACCATGGATGAGACCAAAAGTGCGATGCTGGCAATGTCTGAAACATTAAAAGCTGGTGGCTCGAAGGGTGGAACTTACTTCTGGAATTCAGGGCCTGGATCAGCGCCTTCCATGGAAGACTCATTCCTAATAACCAGATGGTTTTCTAGTGTTGGTCGCGTAATGGATTGTTCAGCATTCCGAATGTATCTAGATTATCCTTTTTACGGGGAAGGATAGAAAAAAATAGGTTTAGGGCGCACTTCACGTATTTGCTAATCGCGAAGGTAAGGCGCTGCCTACCCTACTCTATGCGAGGGTCATAAAAACCTAGCGCGCGATACATATCGAATCCAGCGATGCTTTTTTGTTTAGGGGAGAGTGCCTCTAAGACATGCTTTGGTACATTGAGGTACTGGTTTTCCTCCTGTCGGAGCCAGCCTAGTGAGTAGGTAAGAATCACGCCATAACGCCAGTTCAATGAAGTATTGGCACCTCCACCATGTAGCGTGCCGCCGTGCCAGAAGAACAGTGAACCACCTGGCATTTCTGCACTCGTGATTTCGTGTGGTTCAGCGATTCGATCATCTGGCCATGTGTGGCTGCCTGGTTCAACGAGGGTTGCGCCTTTATCCGCGCGAAAGTCAGAGATTGCCCTCATGGTGGCGAGAATAATGTTTGGTCTCGGCTTTGCGAAGTAGTTAAAAGAGTCTTCTTCTCTGTGAAGCACCTGTGCTCGTGCGCCGGGGCCAATGTTAAGAGCGGCGCTTACATGGAGCTGATAGCCGAATTCACTATTGGGCAAAAGAAAGTGATCACACATTGATGTTGCTTCTTTGTGCAACATTAGTTCTCTTACTGTCTCGGAACGGGAAACAAGGCCGCTGACTCTTTGCGTATGACCTGGATAAAACTCGTCAGGGCCGTCGTCTATTCTAACCGAGGTGTTTGTCCATGTGTATTTGCTGTTCAGCGACAACGTTATCTCGGTGAGCTTTGCTCGCTACATCTCGGATGACCATGCAACCTGCCTCTTCTAAAGCTGCGGATTTTGCTTGTAGGGAATCTCTGCAAGATTAGTTAGGTATTGTGGTGTTGAACATGCTGACCTCTCTGCTGTGTAATCAGTTGTATTGCAACCTAGTCGTTGCGCACATTAAGTCTCGCCGAAAGGTGCGTGTTCTTTCTCAGCACTTTTATCTCGTTTTATGCTTCGACGACTCAGGAATGACACTTTGATGGTAAATCCAATGTTGGGTTACGATCAAAAAAGCCTACCGGAATGAGCTGAAAGCCCGTGTACTCTACAGGCATAACTGGCCAATCCTCGGGTCGTGGCACATGGGTTAGGGCTACTGTATGCCACATAACTAAGTCACCTTTGGAAATGTCTCGGTTATGCTGGGTATATTCTGGCAGCCCGCCGCCGCTGTGCATGACGGTATTCTCACCGGCCGCACTAAACTCGTTTTCTGCATAGGGGGTTGCCCACAAATGGTACTTGCCAAAAGCACCGCGTTTACCGACTGCGGAGTTTTTGGAAGCCAATAACGACGGTGAAGCCGCTGGCAGCAACTTGTAAGAAACGGGCCTACCAAGACCGTTTAGTGATTCAGGATTAACAACTTTCCAATGTCTGCTATGTTCCGGCGCTATATTGCGCATGGCGGAATGCTCATCTGTTAGATGTCTGGACACCGACTGAAACTGGGTGCCGTCAGGATTGTTGGCGCTGACTGGCAGCACTTCGATCTGACTTTCGAACAGCGCATTTGGCCCGCCGTCTAGATCCCAGTCGAGCCTAAAGCAGAATACGTGTTGGTGTACCGGGGAAGCCAAACCCTCAGCAATCAGGGGTGCTTGCGCCGGATTATGTGTTGCTTCTGTGACTGAGCTGACACCTACAATACCGGTAAGTTTAATTTCCATTTGCACGGTGCCATCCAAATAGAGGTGCCAGTAGAAACCGTAGTCGTAGTTGCCAATAGTAAAGATTGAACTGATCACCAGTCGTCTTGAGCGCCTGACTTCGCTGGTTTGGGACTCGCTGTCGTAGTGTTTCCACTGAATCCCGTAATCCTCTTCGTGCATACAGATGGCGTTTTCGACGGATTTAACTTTACCCTCCCAAGTTACCTGATGAATGTCGAAATAGAAGATCTCACCAAGGCAGTCACAGCCGAACTTCAGTGAGTTTACCAACATGCCCATATTGTATTCCGAGGCATCAAGCACATGCTTCCAAGAGTGCATATTATCGCTATCGCCATAGGGTACGATCATTTCTGACAAGCCAGCACGATAGAGTAGGGGCCGCTCATTTAGTGACAGCTGATGAAGCACTAGCCCGTGCACAGGGTGCATGGAAACGGAAAATTCGTAACCCTGCCATTTCACCTGATAGCCATCCACTTCAAAGCTTGGGCCGTCAGGTTGAACTATATCAAGTGGCTTGAGGTCGGTACGCGTAGATTGTTGATGCACCGCATCAAATCGCCCAGAGTTAGGTGGCATAGGGATGACGCCGCTGTCTTCGATAGTCACGACCTTTTGTTCGGTAATGTCTACATGTGCTATCAAGCCGTGTATAGGTCGGGCATAGGCGTTGTCCGTAGCATCTTCGCTAACAAATGCGATACAGCGCACAGATCTATGTCCTTCAGGAATTTCTGCTGCCGGATATCCGCCTCCAGGCCAAGGGTCGATTTGAATTCGCTTTAGATCTTTTTCGCTTTCGCATGCGATGCCGCGCGCTTTAACTGCGGCAAGCCATTGTTCGTTGGTTTTGGTGAGCCGTATGGCGGTGCCAAGGTCGAGATAGCCATAGGGGGCTTGTGCTTCATTAGGTAGGCGTAGTATCCGTTCAACTTTTTTCCGGCTTACGTTAATGTAAGCCTCGAAGCCACCATCTGCCGCACTGTCAGTACCTAGAAACTTTACTACCCGATCGATGGCGCCACCAGACTTGACATCCGCCTTGGCGGGTTCGCTCAAACCTGATGAACAAAAAACCGCGCGCTCATCACCGTGTTGATCGCGGAAAATATGGACTGCTTCTTCGATCTCGGCTGTTGTCAACGGTGCAAATAGATTACTCATGGGGGCGCTCCATCAATTAAATTATGCGCAACTCTACGGCTGCTTGTATGTCTAAGCTATCGCGATCTAGTAGGGCTTTACAAGGGATTTACGGAATGATCGAGCAGTTCTAAAGAATGTCTTTAAGCTTTTCTAGAGTTAACGTTAGGACCATCCTAGAGGTTGAGGGTGGAAGCATAGATAGGTGTAGATCCTAAAAGAATCTCTGTAAGTGGAGACAGTGCAGGGGGCAACTTGTCAGCCGCTATTTCTATACGAATGCAAGTACAAAGCAAGACCCTCGCAAAAGCATAATTTTTAATATATCCAGTTACTGATCTAACCTTTTCCCATAATTCGATAGAAGATCTTGCTGAAGGGTTTTTCTTGTCTAAAGAAGATATGTATTGGTTTGCGGAGTAGTATCTCGAAGATCAAAACACGGTAAGAAGCTTTAATTTCGCCCTTATACTCGCAGGATGTCGTTTAAAATATAATTGGAATAACCCCCTACATTTGTCCCGCTTAGTTGGGAGCGCGTTTAGAGTATTAAGTGATAGGCGTGAAGCGATATCCAATGCCGCGAACAGTTTGCAGTGTTGCGTCTAAGCCGTATGGCTTAAGAATTTTGCGTAGTCTAAGCATGTGAACGTCTACAGTACGTTCTTCAACATAAATCTGGCGGCCCCATACTCGGTCTAACAACTGACTGCGTTCAAATGCGCGGTCCGGGTTGCGCATGAGTACTTCCAATAGCTTGTATTCAGTGGGGCTGATTTGAATTTTATAGCCGTTGAGTGTAACTCGGTGGCTCTTAAGATGGATGCAGATACCACTGGACTCAATTAGGTTGTTTTCGGGGCCGCCACTTCTGCGTAGGAGTGCTTTGACCCTAGCCAATAGTTCACGGGGCGAAAATGGTTTAGTAATATAGTCGTCAATACCGCCAGCAAAACTTTTTAGTTTGTCCGCCTCTTCACCTCTCGCAGTAAGCATAACGATAGGCAAATCCGCTGTAAGTTTGTCTTTGCGTAGGCGCTTTGCTAAGTCTATGCCATCCATGCCGGGCAACATCCAGTCAACTACGATCATATCTGGTAGTTTGATGTCTATTTTTTGCAGCGCTATCTCGGCTGTTTCAGCCGCTATGACGTCGTAGCCATCGCGCAAAAACGTAAATTCGAGGAGTTCGCGGATATCTTGTTCGTCTTCAACAATAAGTATTGAGGTTGCCATTTCGTTTTTTTATCTCCCTATCTCATAGAGGCCAAAAATTTTTAATCGAATCAAGTTACAGGAGTAAATACCCTATTTATGACAATATCGTGAAGATATTGATCCTCAATTTTTTTCGCTATAGGTTGACGAGCAGCTTGGTTAGGGCAAGGTTGTGTCGAGACGCATAACCTAGGTTCTGTTGTCTTTGCCATGGTAAAAATTTACAAGGAATCTATTTATTCGGGTCGAAATTAGCGCCTGAACTGGGGCTACTTGAGGGGTCAAGTATACCTGCCAAGCATTGATTTAGGTGACCAAAATCCCTTTTAGTCATTGTTTTATAGTTTCTGCTTTCCGGTTCTAAAAGCCACCTCTCGATGACAGACTCGGGCCAACCCAGTAGTCTTGCAAGTCCATCCGGTGTCAACTCATGGCGGCAACAAAGCGTTTTTGCGTAGTCATTATAGTCTAGGTCTGTTTCTAGATTTGGGTTGGACTCAAGCGTTGAGAGATCTTCCACCGAGCGTTTTAACTCGCTGAGAATTTGTCTAAGTTCCAACGCATCTCTCTTGGAGAGGTGGAAGCTCTTTGAGTTGTTACTGAGGTCTAAAAGGTGCTGAAAAAACGTATTTCCATGTTCGGCCTCTAGGT
>Ga0115000_10005469_pt1 | contig 10175 bp, 9 predicted proteins | sample ArcticOcean_MG_C_6_FD_89690 | JGI IMG/M metagenome (GOLD analysis project Ga0115000, IMG submission 89690) | Marine microbial communities from western Arctic Ocean - ArcticOcean_MG_CB8_128 | ecosystem: Environmental > Aquatic > Marine > Oceanic | place: Arctic Ocean: Canada Basin | collected... | reverse complement strand
TTCTATTCTTTTTATTTCATCTTCAAGATTTTGTTTTCTTTTTTTATAATTTGTTATTTTTTCAATTTGTTTTGTAAGTTTTGTTGGGTCAGTATTATAAAAATATCTTTTTGATATTTTTATTTTTGAATTAGATATAGCGCGTTCAATTTCGTCTTTATATTTTGTATCCGGTGTTAAAAAGATAGTTTGTTTTGTCTTAACTAGTTCTTTGAATTTTTTAATGGCATTTAATTGAGAGGTTGCATTTATTCCTGCATTTATAATATTTTTTGAACTATTATCTTTTTTGTTTGTTAACGATAAAAAAGTCAGTTCGTTTATTTCATCAAGATAAATTAAATTTTCGTTAAAAACTGGTCCAATAACTATTTTTACACCAAGTATACTCAATTCTTTTGCTGACCTAAAGGTAATATCAGGGTTTGATGCAGTATCTTTTGGAATAATTTTAATTGAGAGATTGTTAATTTGATTTACTGCTAATCTTACAGATTTGACAATAGATTTACCAATTTCAGAATTTTTACCTGTTAATGGAACAAGCAATCCAATCTTAATTTCACCTTCAGCAGCCACCTCCCTTAAAAAAAGTGAAAGAGTTAAAGTTAAAAGTAATATAATTTTAATAATTTTCTTCATTTTGATGTTATTATAACAACTATAGTCAATGATTCTACATACTGAAAAAATAAATAATAAATTTAAAAGTGGCCTTTATATTGTTGCTACCCCCATTGGAAATTTAAGTGATATCACGATAAGAGCATTAGATGTTCTAAAAAACTCAGATTATATATTGTGTGAAGATACCCGTATCTCAAAGAATTTATTAAATAGATATGAAATTAAGTCAAAACTTATTCCAAATCATAAATTTAATGAAAAAAAAAATTTATTAAAAATAATAGACATTTTAAAATCAAATCATATTGTTTCAATGATTTCTGATGCTGGAACTCCTTCAGTCTCTGATCCTGGAGCAATATTAATTAATGAGTGTGTAATGAATAATATTGATGTCTTTCCAATATCTGGTGCATCAGCAGTTTCCACTGCTGTTTCGATAAGTGGGTTCGATGAAAAATTTTTTTTTTATGGTTTTTTTCCTGAAAAAAATAGCAAGTTAAAAGAAGATTTTGTAAAATTAGCAAATCTGGATTGTTGCATTGTCTTTTTCATTTCTCCAAGAAAATTTAATAAATCTGTTAAAGACATCAAATATTATTTTTCAGGAAGAAAAATTTTGATATGTAGAGAGATGACCAAGTTTTATGAGGAATATAATAGAAAAGATATTGATGATTTAGAGCCCTTCAAGGATAACCCAAAAGGGGAACTTACAATGGTTATCTCTGAAAAATTAAGAAAAAAAAATTCTTCGATAGTTTTGAAAGAATCTGATAAAAAAAATATTCAAATGTTAATAAAAAAATTAAGTATTAAAGATATAACAGATTTAATTAGCCAGAGCTCGAATGTACCAAAAAAAAAAATTTATAATTACTGCCTAAAGCTAAAAAATGAAAAATAATTTTTTTTTAATATGTTTAATTTTATTAATATCCAATGGGTGTATTGGTCTTAACTCAAAAGGTATTTTTGGATCTGGTGTTAGTATTGCTTTTGATCCAAGGTCTTTAGGAACACAAATAGACGATTCTGTAATGCAAAAAAATTTATCTGCAAGAATGATCCTAAGAGACAAAAGCTACCTATTATCAGTAAGTACAAATGTTTTAGATGGTAGAATCTTCCTAACTGGCAAAGTGGAAAACCCAGAAGAAAAACTCCAGCTTACTAAATTGGCCTGGGAAACAAAGGGTGTTAGATCTGTTAAAAATGATATTAAGATTAAAGAAGAGTTCAATTTTAAAAAATCTGCTAAGGATTTATTAATAACCTCACAATTAAGAACAGCCATGATATTTAATAAAAAAATTAAGGCAACCAATTATCAAATAGACACTTATGAAAAAAAAATATTTATTTATGGAATTTCATTAACCTTAGAAGAGAAAGAAGAAGTAATTAGTGAAGCAAAAGAAATACTTGATGTTAAAAACGTCATAGCAAGCATTATTTTAGTTGAAGATTTAAGAATCCAAAAGAACTAATTTTTTTTATAATCAATTACATCAGCAGAATAGGCAGCAATAGAGGCTAAATTTATTATCTCAGAAGTAGACGATCTTAGTGGAGCAATCTCAATTGGTAGACCCAAACCAATTAAGAGTGGGCCAATAACTTTTGTCTCACCCAAAGTTTTCATTAACTTATATGAAATTGCAGCACTGTGTTGTCCTGGCATTATTAATATATTAGCATTTCCTACAATATTTGAAAAAGGATAAAGTTCTTTATAATCCTCATTAAGAGCCACATCTGGTTGCATATCACCATCAAATGCAAAGTTTACATTCCTGTCTTTTAAAATTTCGACAGCCTTTTTGATATGTTTTGTTCTACTTGTAAGAGGTTGACCAAAAGTTGAGTGAGAAACAAAAGCAACTTTAGGAGTAAAACCAAATAATTTGGCAACTCTAGAAGAGGAGATGGCAATTTCTGCAAGCTGCTCAGAACTAGGATACTCATGAACACTGGTGTCACCAATAAATATAGTCTTACCTTTATAAACAACCATATTTAAACCAAACATTATTTCTCCAGGTCTTGGATCCACAACCTGTTTAATTTTATCGAGTGATGCTCCAAATCTTCTTGTATTTCCAGTAACTGCACCATCTGCATCTCCACAGGCTACCATGCATGATGCCCAGATTACACGGTCATTCCTTACTAGTCTATCGCAGTCTCGTTCTAAAAGACCTTGTTCTCTTTGCATTTTCTTAAATAAATAGCCAACATATTTCTCACGCTTTTTAGAGTCTGTAGAATTTATTATCTCAATACCAAAATGATCCTCATATCCAATTTTATTTAACTGATCTTTAATTTTTTCTTTCTTACCAACCAAAATTGGAATCCCTAATTTTGAATTTTTAAATGCAATTGCTGCTTTAAGAGTATTTTTGTCTTCGCCATCTGCAAAAACAATTCTTTTTGGATTTTTTTTAATATAAGAATTAATACCCTGCATAATTGTAAGAGATGGATTGAGTCTCTGCTTGAGTTGCTCTTTGTAGATTTCGAAATCAGTAATATCTTTTCTTGCAACACCTGTATCCATAGCTGCTTTAGCAACAGCTGCAGGTATTACACTTATTAGTCTTGGATCAAATGTTGAAGGTATAATATAATCTTTTCCATAATGAGGTCTATCTCCACCCATTGCTGCCACCACTTCATCAGGAACATCTTCACGTGTGAGCTTTGCTATGGCATCCGCCGCAGCTACCTTCATTTCTTCGTTAATAGTTCTTGCTCTAACATCAAGAGCCCCCCTAAAAATATAAGGAAAGCCAATTAAGTTATTTACCTGATTGGGATAATCTGATCTTCCAGTGGCAATAATAGCATCACTCCTAACTTCCTGTATCTCTTCGGGCCTAATTTCAGGATCTGGATTAGCACATGCAAAAATTATAGGATTTTTTGCCATCTTTTTTACCATATCTTTTGAAAGTACACCTTTAGCGGAAAGTCCTAAAAAAACATCAGCATTTTTAATTGCTTCATCTAATGTTCTCAATTTCGTCTCAACAGCATGAGAAGATTTCCATTGGTTTAATCCTTCTCTGCCTCGATAGATTACCCCAGACCTATCCAGCATAATTATATTTTTTTGAGGCACACCACTATTCTTAAATAAATTAGTACAAGCCATTGCTGATGCACCAGCACCATTTACAACAACTTTAATTTCTTTTATTGATTTTCCAGATATATCCAGGGCATTAATTAATGCAGCAGTTGTAATTATTGCTGTACCATGTTGGTCGTCATGAAAGACAGGGATATCTAAAATTTCTTTTAATTTATCTTCAATAACAAAACAATCTGGAGCGGCTATATCCTCTAAATTTATTCCTCCAAAACTACATGCAAAATTTTTAATACTATTGATAATTTCCTCTGAGTCATTTGAATCAATTTCCAGGTCAATAGAGTCAATATCTGCAAATCGTTTAAATAAAACCGCCTTTCCTTCCATCACAGGTTTAGAAGCCAATGCTCCTAAATTACCCATACCTAAAATTGCAGATCCATTACTTATAACAGCCACCAAGTTTCCTTTTGAGGTATAGTCATAGGCTGCTTCAGGATTTTCATAAATTGCTTTAACAGGAACTGCCACACCAGGTGAATAGGCTAAGGCCAAATCTCTCTTTGTTGTCATCGGCTTGGAGGAGTTAATCTCTATTTTTCCAGGCTTGTTCTTGCTATGGAATTCCAAAGCCTCTTTATCTGTATAATGATCTATTTTAGTTTTTTTCATTTATGATAATTAGATATACAAATAGAGCTAATTTATGACTAATATGATTTATGAACCTTATTAAGTCAACAGGCACATTCAGTTTTTTTACGATAATAAGCAGATTGTTAGGTTATGTCAGAGATATATTGATAGCAGTATTTCTTGGTGTGGGACCGTTAGCAGATGCTTTCTTTGTTGCATTTAGAATTCCAAATACATTTAGAAGATTATTTTCAGAGGGAACATTTAATGCTGCGTTTGTGCCCAGCTATTCATCTTTATTAAGCAAAAAAAAAATATCAGAAAATTTTGCTAACAATATTTTTAATCTACTTACTCTAGGTCTATTTTTTTTAGTAATCTTTATTGAAATACTAATGCCATTCTTTGTATTTTTAATAGCACCAGGATTTGAAGGAGACTCGCAGAAAATGGAATTAGCTATAACTTTAACAAGAATTACTTTCCCTTTTTTATTATTTATAAGTTTGGCGTCTTTTTTTTCATCAATTTTAAACTCCCACAATAAATTTGCTATTGCATCAGCAACACCAATTATCTTAAACATTCTTTTAATTGGGGTATTATTTTTTGGAAAAATTTTAAATGATCAATTAGTATACTATCTGTCTTATGCAGTTACAATTTCTGGAATATTGCAATTTATATTTTTATATTTTTTTGTAAAAAGATATTTTTTACCTAAATTAAAATTAAAGATTAAGATTGATCAAAAAGTAAAAACTTTTTTTAAAAAATTATTACCAAGTATTTTTTCTTCTGGTGTTACTCAAATAAATATTTTGGTAGGTACTGTCATTGCTTCTTTTCAGGCCAGTGCAGTGTCTTATCTTTATTATGCAGATAGAGTGTATCAAATAAATTTAGCAATTGCTGGAATAGCAATAGGAACAGTAATACTTCCTCAACTTTCTAAACATGTTCAAAATAATAAAAAAGAAAAAATAAAGCTGATTCAAAATAAGGCTTTGGAGTTGAGTTTATTTTTAAGTATACCAGCATCAATCGCTTTGTTAATTGCTTCTGAGGAGATTATATCTTCTTTATTTGGATATGGATCATTTGATGAAGAAAGTGCTAAAAACTCTGCAAAAGCATTATTTTACTTTGGAATGGGATTGCCTGCATTCTCGATCATCAAAGTTTTTTCAACCTTCTTCTTTGCTAGAGGCGATACAAAAGTTCCATTTTACATTTCCCTGATTTCAGTTTTACTAAATATTTTTATTAGTATTATTTATTTCAGTGAAATTGGTTTTTTGATCATTCCAATAGCAACCTCAATATCCTCTTGGTTTGGTGCTATTTTTTTATTTATTTTTTTAAAAAAAAAGAATTTATTTAGTTTTAATTTAATTTTTATAAATAGATTTATAAAAATTTTAATTGCCTCAATATTGATGGGAATATTTTTCAATTATTTGATTCATTTCTTTTATAGTGAAATAGTTTATGAAGAAATTTTTAAATCAATGTATCTTGTTGGTGCAGTAATATTGGGGTTTACCTTCTATATTTTAGTAGCAATTTTTATCAAAGCTTTTAAGATAAGTGATATTCATCTAAAGTATTAATTATGAGTAAAAAAATTTTTTCAGGTGTTCAGCCCACAGGAAACCTTCATTTAGGAAATTATTTAGGTGCAATAAAAAACTTTGTGGAATTGCAAAACAAAAAAGAGAATGAATGCATTTTTTGTGTTGTAGACCTTCATGCTATAACAGTTAAACAAGATCCAAAGGAATTAAAAAAAAATATAAGAGAGACAGCAGCCACATTCATAGCTAGTGGAATAGACCCAAATAATAACATTATTTTTAATCAATCAATGGTACCCGCTCATTCAGAGGCTGCATGGATCTTAAGTTGTGTTTCAAGGATTGGTTGGCTTAATAGAATGACACAGTTCAAAGAAAAAGCTGGAAAAGACAAAGAAAATGCTAGTATTGGTCTTTACTCTTACCCAGTTTTAATGGCTGCGGATATTTTATTATATGATTCAACACATGTTCCTGTTGGAGATGATCAAAAACAACATTTAGAATTATGTAGAGATATTGCCCAAAAATTTAATAATGACTTCAATGCTCCTGATTTTTTGAAGTTGCCAGAACCATTAATACAAAAAGAATTTTCTAGAATAATGAGCCTTAAGGACGGAATGAAAAAAATGAGCAAATCAGATCTGTCAGATTTAAGCAGAATTAATCTTACTGATGAGAAAGAAAAAATATCTAATAAAATAAAAAGAGCAAAGACAGACCCTATGCCTATGCCCAGTGATATTAAGGACCTAAGAGAAAGACCAGAAGCAGGAAACCTACTTGGAATTTATTCAAGTCTTAAAAATCAGAACTTAGAAAAATCAATAATTGAGTTTGATGGAAAAAATTTTTCAGAATTTAAAGTTCAACTATCTGATGCTTTAATTGAAACGATTGATCCAATATCAAAGGAAATAAAGAGATTATTAAATGAAGAAAAATATTTAGATGAAATTTTATTAAAGGGGTCATTAAAAGCGCATAAAATAGCAACAAAAAAAATAAAAGAAATTAAAGAATTGGTTGGTTTTTAGGTAAATATATTAAAAAGTGTTAATTTAATTATTAATCATTATATATAATTTATGTTTGTACAAACAGAAGTAACACCCAACCCTAATTCACTAAAGTTTTTACCGGGAAAAACAGTATCTAATAACGGTTCTTTTGAAGTCACAAAAAAAGAGGAAACCGATAGTGAGTTGGTAAGAAATCTTTTGTCAGTTAATGGAGTAAAAGGAGTGTTTCTGGGTAAAGATTTTTTATCTATAAATAAATCTGAGAAAATAGACTGGGAAGATATTAAACATATTGCCATTTCATTAATTAATGACTTTTATTTGACTGGAAAAGAGTTTGTAGTTGCAAACAGACTCTCTAAAGAAGAAAAGGTAGAACTCAAAGAAATTGAAAAAAAAATTATAAACCTTTTAGAAACAAAAATCAGACCTGCAGTTGCTAGGGATGGTGGGGATATTATTTTTAAAGAATTTAAGGATGGTATTGTAAAAGTGGAATTACAAGGTAGTTGTTCTGGGTGTCCAAGCTCCACTATGACACTAAAACAAGGTGTGCAAAATCTTTTATGTCACTATTTGCCTGAAGTAAAAGAGGTGGTTGCAGTATAAGTATGATAAAAAATCAAATAGCATTTTTGAAAATAAGTAGATATTTTAAAAAAAATAAAATTTCAATTATCGAAATCCAGAAATACTTAAAGATAAAAGGACTTGTATTAATAAAAAATAATAATGGTGAAAAAAAAATTGGCAATACAGGAAGTATAGTAAGAACTTTTTTTTCGAGTTTAATAATTATATTAGTTTTTTTTATTTCACCACTAGTTACCAATTTCACAAAAGATAAAATAAGCTTTTCAAAAGTTCATGAAAATAATTCAAAGAATAAATTAAAAAAATTATTAAATAATAAGAACAAAAAACTAGACACCGTCTTAGAGGAAAATTTTTTATTTGAAGACATATTAATTTTTGATGAGCAACCCAATAATGCTATAAGACTGAGTGCTTTAACAGTTGAAGAATTATTTAAATCAACTAATTATACGTTAGAAGATGTTAGAAAAAATAAATTAGTTAAGCCAATTACATTAACAATACTTCCTAAAGAGATAGTCAAAATTGAAAATTCAAAGAAGAGAAAAGATTTTTTTATCCAAATTATTTTACCACTAGCAATAAAGGAAAATAATAATATTAAATTGGATAGAAAAAAACTTTTTAGAGTTTTAAATAAAAGTAAAAATACAAAAATAGAAAAAAAATGGCTTGCATCAAAGTTTAAACAATATGGTGTAGTAAATAGAGATTTATCCACATTAAAAATCAGAATGGATGAAGTTCCAATTTCAATGACTATTGCACAAGCAGCGAAAGAAACTGGCTGGGGCACATCAAGGTTTGCACAAGAAGGAAATGCATTATTTGGTCAATGGACTTGGTCTGGTGAAGGAATTAAACCTTTAGGAGCAGATAATGATGCCACTCATAAAGTTATGAGATTTAGAGTATTACAAGCATCAGTCAAAGCTTATCAAAGAAATTTAAATACCCACTCTTCTTATAAAGACTTTAGAAGTGCAAGAGCTGAACTGAGAGAAGATAATAAAAAACTTAATAGTTTAATACTTTCTGAACATTTAGATAAGTATGCTGAAACAGGAAAAGAATATGTTAAAATATTACAAAAAATAATTAAACAAAATGATCTAATGGATTTTGATGATGCTAAGTTGTTGCCTTCAAGTATTGAATTGGATAGCTTAACTTAGTTAAGTTTGACTGAAAACTGAACACCAAACCAACGCCATATTCCATTATCGTTAAGTGAACAATTAATTCTTCCTCTTCTAAAATTAAACTTTTCCCTAAAGTTTAATGTTAATATTTTTTGTTTAAAATCTATATTAGATTTTTCCCAACTATCACCTTCATCAGAAAAACAATTAATATTATTTATATTTTTTTGTTCATTAAAAAATTTTACAAAAAATTTTGGAGGATTATTACTTTTGGTTAAATATTTTTCATCTGGATGCATGTCTTTATATTGTAAGGGATAAAGATTGATCAGAAATTTAAATCTTTTTAGATCGCCATATTTTTCATTAATTGGAAACCTTGGCAGTTCATAGCGATCCTTATTAATATCGATTACTCCAGAGTGTTGACCAAAAGAAAACTTAAAGTTTTTAGAAATATATTTTTTTATACGCAAACTATATTCTCCAAAAGGATAAGAAAAAAAAATTGGATTATATCCTAGGTTTTTATTAAAGATTGATACTGCAGTATCAATATCATTTATAAATTTTTTATTTTTAAGATCTACTAAATAATCATGAGTGTGAGAATGATTTCCTATATGCACAAAAGATTCTTTTTCTAATTCCTTTATTTGTTTCCACGTCATATAGCCATTGTTACCTACAGCCTCAGTTGAAACAAAAAGAATAAAAGGAATTTTTTCTTTTTTTAGATAAGGCCAGGCAACATTATAAAATGAAGAAAATGCATCATCTATTGTAATAAGTATTTTCTTTTCTATTTTTGTAATATGAAAATTTTTCTCTAAATCTTTTGGGTCATAAAAATTATATTTTAGATTTCTGATTATATCGATTTGTTGCTTAAAAATATTCATTTGTATACTAGTTGAGGGATATTTATTTTCATCAAACCTATGATACATCAATGCAAGAATACCCTTATCATCAGAATAATATTTGATATTTTTTTCTTGTGCTTTAGTGTTAGAAATAAATAACAACAATATAATGAAAAACTTAATAGTAGATGCTGCTAAGGATAATATTTTTTTAACATTCATTGTTAGTAAAGATATTTATACTTGTAGTCATGAAAATAGTAAAATTAATTTTGATAAATTGATGATTCTAATTAATGAATTTTTAAAAAATAACAAAAGTTCAATAGATGAAATAAGTGCCATTTACGTTAATAGAGGCCCAGGTAGTTTTGCAGGCATTAGAAATTCATTATCAACAATTAAAGCATTATTTTTAACGAAAAAAATTGATTATTATTGCTTTAGTTTTGATGATTTTGATGAATTTGAGATAAAAAAATATGTAGAAGTGCCCAACTTGTGTGAAAAATATAAAATTAAAAAGAATTTGATTAATCCTATTTATTTAAGTTAAAATTAAAAATGTCAGAAAATATTGAACAAAAATGTTTAGCCAAAGG
>Ga0115000_10005467_pt1 | contig 10178 bp, 10 predicted proteins | sample ArcticOcean_MG_C_6_FD_89690 | JGI IMG/M metagenome (GOLD analysis project Ga0115000, IMG submission 89690) | Marine microbial communities from western Arctic Ocean - ArcticOcean_MG_CB8_128 | ecosystem: Environmental > Aquatic > Marine > Oceanic | place: Arctic Ocean: Canada Basin | collected... | reverse complement strand
TAATATGGCCCCTGGTATGGGTGGTATGATGGGTAATAATATGGCCCCTGGTATGGGTGGTATGATGGGTAATAATATGGCCCCTGGTATGGGTGGTATGATGGGTAATAATAATATGGCCCCTGGTATGGGTGGTGTTCCCCCTCTTATTGGTGGTGGTAAAAAAACCAAGAGACGTAAATCCAAGAGAGGTCGGGGTGGTAAATCCAGAAGACGCCGGGCAGGTAAAAAAACTAAATCGCGTGGGGGTCGTAAAGCTAGAAAGGGCAATAAAAGAACAAAGTATTCACGCAAGTAAATAATAATTAAATAACTAATATTTTTATTTATTATTCTGTTTTGAATTCATCGCCAATAGTTTTATATATGATGGTTGCTATATCAGCAATATTAACTAATAGAGTAACCAGGTCTATTTTATCCTTATTATTAATGAAAGCAATTCTAACAATGCTTTGATTTATATGCGGGTGTGGTTTGCTAAATCCGCAGTATGTGAGATTGTTGGTGCTCGTCTGTTCTTCGGTATTCGCTTTATCAATCTGGTAATATTTAGTGTATAAAATATACTCCAATACCTTACCGAGCGTATGGTCCTCGTTCTCCAAAACAATATCGTAGCAATGTTGGATAGTAGAAGATGACTCTTTAATCATGCTCTCATTGCTTTGAATGTCATCGGAAAATTTCTTCAGTTTCCCTATCATAACATCGGCTGCCTTATGGACAATCATATAATTTGTGAACGGACCCACGCTCTCAATCGTAAAATCAAATGAGTCTGTCAATATAATTCTTTTAGCATCAAGCAAGTCCCAATCCTTTTTAATGGACGCGATACTATCCTTAGTCTCACCAGAGGCCTTGAGTTCTTTGTTTTTATTTGTCCAGACCTCATTAATTTTAATAGGGTCAATCGACGCACCATAACTACAAGTAGAGGCAACATTAAAGGCACTGTCCTGTTTAGCCATACCAATATCTAATTGTGCTGAGAATTTGATATGCTCGCCTGGAATAACGTCGGATATTTTAGGACGCAATCGAACCAGCTCAATATAATCATTTGTGATGGAATCCGGTGGGAATATATTTTTAACCTCTCCGTCGGTCAAGTATTTATCGTTCTGTGTATTTTTTATTTTAAAATCGCCAGTTGTAAGATAAATTATGGCATCGGTATCGTTCTGTAGATCGGCCTCAACAACATAATCCTTGTGCTCAAACCCCGTATCAGTAATATGAATAGGCACACAGCTTATTCTCTGTTTAATGAGCTCGTTATTCATTCGTGTTGTATTTAGCTGAAAGTCTACCAGATTCTCTTCATATGGACTGGTGCGAAAGACGATAGTAGGAATTTCCGAAAGAATAATCCTCCTTAAGGCGTTTGCGATGCTTACATTCACACCGGACATTGTAAATTTTAGGTAATTATCATCGGTTACGAAGTTACTTATTTTAGGGTCCATGATTTACTATATTATATAGACAAATAATTAAATCAATTTTTAATTAGTTTAATTTAAAATTCGTAAAATAAATTACATATATAATGAGTTCTATTCTTTACTATAGTAATTATTGTAATAATTGTAAACCGCTATTACAGAAGTTATCACAAACATCAATTAAGGATGACATTCACTTTATCTGTATAGATAAGAGGGTACAAAAGCCAAACGGAATTACTAATATTGTATTGGAAAATGGACAAGAAATATTGCTACCACATACAATAACAAAGGTTCCCGCATTAATGCTTCTAAATAGAGGTAATAAGGTCCTTTTCGGAGAAGAAATAACGAATCATATTCAACCACAAGAAGTTGAACGAAACAATGTATCTACGAACAATAATGGAGAGCCTCTCGCATTTTCTCTTATGGACGCGACAACTTCTGGGTTTGGTGTCGCGTCGGACAATTATAGCTTTTTAGACCAAGACCCAGACGAATTATCGGCGCAGGGTGGAGGCGGAATGAGGCAACAACACCATTACGCAGATTTGGGGTCATCGTATGTTATCGAGACCCCACCGGACACATATAGCCCGAATACGGTCGGCGAAGTATCTATGGATAAATTACAAAGCGAAAGAGCAAACGAGATTAAGAATTAACCATAATAATATTAAAGCATTAATAATATTATTATTAAATGAAACACAATTATATTTGTATTGTAGGTGCCATACCTATAGGTATATTTGGATACATCTGGAGGTCACATACGATGTTGTTGAGCTCGTTTATAGGTGTTATTTTTCATATTCATCCGAACAATAATACACTTAAATATATGGATTTAGCTATGAATTCGTGTTTCTCGCTGAGAGCAACATTATATGATTACAAAATAATGTTATTGGCTATATTTTCAGGGATTTGTTATATATTAAATAGTCGTGTATATAATATCTACAATACAAACAAGACGTTATGTAATATTAGACACGTTCTATTAGTACAATTAGTTGGCGTATATGGTTATTACTTGCTGCGATGTCACAAACCATGTATCGATTTTTATTTTGATTGTAGCGACTATTATCTAAATAATACTATAATTATCTAATTATAATAGTTTAAAAAAATAATAATAGATATTTCATATGGATAAGTCGCAAATCCTCAAGGGATTCAACGACCATTTTGTAGAGTTTGTTGAAGATGTTGAGCGCGTATTCCCAGATGATGACGATATTTCCACTGTAAAGGCATCATTTATTCAAATGCGAAAGGCAAATCCTAAATTAGTCATTAAGGCATTCAATGAATATTTTTTGAAAATATATCGTAGCGAGATTGAGTCTGGAAATATTGATTTTTTCATTCACAAAGATTACAACACCGATTTATCTGTCGTCGGAGATTCGGATTATATTCTTAAAAAGATAGACGTTCTGCGTGAACCCGTTAAAAATATGAATTCCGTTGACAGGGAAAAAGTGGTTAAATATATACAAAATCTGTCAAAACTGTGCGATGTATACTATCGTTAATATTATATAAATACAACAATACAATTATTTAATTATAGTTTGATTTAAAAATAAATTATGATTCAACCTATATTATGTCCGATGAGAACGATAATTCAGGACCTAGTGAATTTACGGAGGAGCATTTTAAATCAATGATGGAAAATTTAAATAGTCCAGATTTATCAATGGGTGATTTAAAATCAATGATGGAAAATCTACAAGATATTGCGGGTTCCATGGGCGATATGAAAGGGTTTATGGATAACCTAAATATGGATTCTGATGTCTCGGGCAATTCCACACACGAGAACCCTATGGGCGATTTAAAATCAATGATGGAAAACCTACAAGAGTCTGCGGGTTCCATGGGCGATATGAAAGGGTTTATGGATAACCTAAATATGGATTCTGATGTCTCGGGTAACCCTGCTACTGAAAACCCGTTAGATAATCTCAGAAAAATAGTGTATGATTTCACTAACGACTTATTAACAACCTATCCAGAATTAAAGAAAACATTACATCCTAATTTGGCTGCGATAGTTGAATACAATGATATAGACGACGCTAATATAATCTCAATTAAGGAACATTGTTTAAAAATATACCCCGAGAAGTTTTTCGACATTCTATATCAGAATGAAAAACTATTTTCGGGCGAGGATCCGATTTATCTGCTTCCTGGTATTGATTTCCTATTTGTATGGACTGAAAATATTAGCGATGCGACGAGAAAGACAATATGGAAATATCTACAGCTATTATTATTTGCGTTGGTATCGGATATGTCTGACACGACCTCGTTTGGAGACACTGCGAAATTATTCGAGGCGATTGATAATGACGAATTCAAAAGCAAATTACAGGAGACTATTTTTAATATGGACACCGGGCTTGACATTAGTGGAAACGATACAGGAAATAACGTCGGTGACGAGAAAAATGGTCTACCAGACCCAGAAAAATTACATGACCATATGAACAAGATGTTAAATGGAAAATTAGGCAATCTTGCGCGCGAGATTGCAGAGGAAACTGCGTCAGATATTAATATTGATATGGAAGATGAAACGTCAGTAAATGATGTATTTCAAAAGCTGTTCAAGAATCCCACAAAATTAATGGATTTAGTGACAAAAGTTGGAAGTAGACTGGACACAAAAATTAAATCGGGCGATTTAAAGGAGAGCGAACTTCTTGCGGAGGCAGCCGAAATGATGCAGCATATGAAGGATATGCCTGGTATGGAAAACATACAGAATCTTTTCAATAAGGCTGGTTCAGATAAAATGAATACTAGTGCGATGCAGGCACAAATGAAACGCAACATCAACCTGGCAAAGCAGAAGGAGAGAATGCGAAGTAAAATATCAAAAACAAACGTAAAACCAATACCAGAGGTGAATATTGAATCGGAAGAGGCGTCAAATCAAGCGGCAATTGATTTGCTATTATCAGAGGGTGTGAAGTTTGAAGATATGGAAAATGTTATATTTAGTACAGGCGAGGCATATGAAAAATCGTCGCGAAAGCAAAATACGGATAGTGAAAGCGAACCTAAGAAGAAAAAGAAGAAAAAGAAGAAGAAGCAGAACAAATAAAACCTTTAAATATATATAATGACTACTCCATTTTGGATAAACGAACCAAGCATATTATTAGACCGTGATAATGTTTTTAAAATATGGCCAACCAGGATAATGAGTAAAAACGAAAAACTAAATTCTATTTCGCGCCTAATAATTATATTGACGACCCTTGGATTTTTTGCAACGAAGCAGTTTAAAATAGTGGTTACTGGAATTATAACTTTAGCAGTAATAATTTTAATTAACAAAATTCAAAAAAAACAAAAGGTATCTATCTCTTCTACTGAAGCGTTTACAAATGCCAATTACTACGAACTAATTAAGGATGAATATAGTAAACCAACACCTATTAATCCTGTAATGAATGTATTGCTTACAGATATCGCGGATAATCCAAATAGGAAGGCGGCTGCACCAACATATAACCCGATTGTAACGGAAGACATTAATACCGCAACTAAAGAGTTTATAACGAGCGAATTTAAAGACCCAAATATTGACGAGAAATTATTTAAAGATTTAGGGGATAATTTCGCATTCGACCAATCAATGAGAACGTGGTATGCCACACCAAATACACAAGTGCCGAATGAACAGGACAAGTTTGCGGAGTTTTGCTATGGTGGTATGAAGTCTAATAAAGAACAATCGTAGACATGTGGGAATAATATTAATACAACATTTATATAAAAAATATATATTCATTATATAAATGGCCTCTGTCTATGATTACAAATTCAATCAGGGAACACGAATTGGAAATGATATGTGTGACCAGAGTCAGCAAACGATTCAGAATTCACACGCATCTAATTATATGTTAAACAGTTACCAGTCTCAATGTCCGAATGAGACAGCGGTTGATTTTGCCACAAACCATTTAGACGTGAATTTTACTGGAAGTCATCAGGTTGGAATTGGTGGATGTAATATCGATCAGAACTCTAATCTAATGCGTACGCCGCTCTCGAAACCAAGATGTAAAATCAGTTTAATTCAGCGACCGTTCTCGACCGTTCCGTTTCTGGGTAGAGGAAACGCAAACCCTGTTATGGAGTCACAAATTCAACAGGGCGAATTGGCGAATAATCGCAAGAGCATCACACAGTCCTCCGAACTCTCTTACATTAAATACCATACGCCTATGATTCCATCGTTAAAGTCTACTGTTAATAATCCGGCCAATCTGGTGGAGGGTGTTGCCGAGAAGGGCTGGATTCGTGGAGGAGTTCCGTCGCGCGAATTAACACGCGACAAAGAATATTCTACCCAATAAGTCTGTCATATAATTAGTTTAAAAAGTATCATCATAACTAATTATGTATAATACTGAATTTGTGTGCACATATAAACAACACGATGAAGATGAAAAGGACGATATGTACAGGATTCAACTGATTCAGGTGTATAATTTAGATAAATGGGATGACGATAAGATAAATACTATTATGACAACCATTTTTGAAAAAAATGCGGATAATACAGATATGCGTGATATTATTAAAAAGGCGCGCGAGTCAGATAAATTAAGCAATATTAAACTCTATATAGGTGATGACGATTTAACTATATTCAAGGGGATGTTTCAATATGAACTTTTTGACTTAATCCATTTGTGTATTTGTGATTTAGATAAATCCGACAATATTAGCAAACATAATAAAAATACTCTTATAAATAATCTATAATCATACATATATATGGCATCTACCCGTAATAAAAATACGCCTGGTAATTACAAATTAGAGCAAAAAATTAATAAATTATCAAGTAAATATGATTTCTATAAATATTCACAGCATGGCCCAGCATACGAGCCAACAATCCCGAGTATTGGGTTTTTCCCAAACGCAATTTCAAGAGACGCGCTTTCTAGCAACCCCATAGAGATTGAGTCCGCACTGTTCGGAATTAACTCCACTAATCTGGTTGATCCGAAACCTAACACCATAGCACAACTTAAATATCTACCAAGAAAGGATTTCTTTGAACGCACTTCAATGATAATGCCAAATAATTTGGTAATTGAGAATAATCAAAGACCATTGCGTTCTTAATATTAAAACGTTATAATAAAAATATTTTAATATTATAATGAGTAATAGCACACGTAAAGGGAAGTTGCCTAAGGGCTTTGACAGATATAATCTAAGTAACTGTGAAATAAGTAAAAAATTTATGGATGGATTTGATAAGGAGTATAATTGTAAACCAGTTAAGAAGACATCCGCAACGAAAACCAGAAAAAATTCTAAGTCAAGGTCTAAGTCAAGGTCTAAGTCAAGGTCTAAGTCAAGGTCTAAGTCAATTAAATTTACAAAAAAAACAATTGTGCGGCGGCGACGGACGAATAATTCGGTAACGCGTAAAAAATCAATAGATAAGCTTACCGACAAATATAGCATTAACGATAAGTTAGGTCGTATGCTTGTGACGCAGAAATTAATTAAAAATACTTCTCCAAAACCAGTAAAGCAAAGTAGATATGATCCAAATAACCCTTAAAGCACTTCGTTGATTATTTTCTCAATGCGCGGAAAGAATTGCATTTCATTTAAAAGCCTATTTTTCATTTTTCGTATGTAAGGTAAACGTTCCTGATATAAATCACTAGCAATTGCCTTTGAAATAATATCATAAGCTTTGTCAAAATCGTCAAGGTCAATTTCTACAAACGATAAAGGGTCCACATATTTACTAACATCGGGTGCCCCACAGTAGAAAACTAATGTCTCGCACAATATGGGCTCCCATAACTTTTCTGTTATAAAACCGGGTTCAAAATTATTCTCACACATGAAATAATATTTGTAGTGTAGCATACCCTTTGATTTATTTATAAAGGGGGCTACAGGTCCCTTGTAGTTACGAAAACTATGTTTATTGTCTATATTAAATATGTCAACATCAAACACCGAGTTTGATTTTGATTCCATATATTTTAAGAAATCTATGCGTTTTATATGTCCTGGGTCAAAATACTTACTACTGCATATGGAAGATATCATATTTGTTTTAATAATTGGTTTCTTTAATTGTGAATATGATTGTTCTAACTGCCAGAAGACGTTGTTATACGTAGGAGTTTTTCTACCAATAATTGCTAGATATTTATTTGGGTCTGGGTCTGCCCAATCGCCCCAGGTATTTACACCCCAATTCTTATTCTCACACCAAGGTTCCATTTGAAATATGATGGTTCTCTTTTTATCAAATTGCTTTACCCGCTCTTCAGCGCCAGTGTTAGGTTTATTAATAATAACAATATAGTCACATTCGCGTGATTCTGGCGATACTAATTCAATATTGTTCCAAATACAATATCGTTTTCCAAGATTACCAAATTCGATGCATGCTTGTTTGGATGTACAGTAGTTTGTAATTATTCCAACTTTAACATTGTCACCTGCGGTATATAATTTACTAGGATAGAGAGAATGAAAATGATTAATATTTGATTGGTGTAGCGATACTATTTTCTGTTCATCTAACGATTTGTAATATATTTTAGACCCAACCTCTTCATATCTGGTCGCGGAATCACATAAGAAATATTCGGCCTTCATCTTGTGAGCTATGTCTAATTTATCGCTTGTTATTAACTTTCGCGATAATATATGCGTTGTGTTTGCCCACCAGAAATTCCCAGAATAATGGTTTCCTAGCCAATTAACGCCGACACAATCAACTGTATCCAATTCCGAAATACAGACTTTGTATCTCTCTACGTTAAAATATAGCATTAACTTTATCCAATCATTAACACATTCATTACTAGTCGTGAACAAGCCTTTGGTGTGTAAATATAATAGTTTAGTTTTTTTATTTACTTTACAATACTCGTGAATCAAATTGAGAGTTATAGCCTCATATTCATTTGTATCGGGTGATAAATTATAAATGCGTATTTTATCCTTATCTAAAAAAATATGATTTTTTGAATCTAATACCAATCCAATATTGCAGATATACAACGCATCTATTTCATCGTATAGACCGCTTCTAACGATGCTTTCTATTATATCTTGTAGTCTAGATAATCCGCATTCTTCTATATAACAAGAGTGAATAAAACATACAATTTTCTCTGGACTCGTTATAATAGGGTCAATTCTCAAGGTTTCTGATGTATTCTGTATATCAGTATCAATTGACTTTCCTCCTTCATTCCATTCTGTAAATGCTATTTGTGGACGAATTTCTTTTTTAACTAGACTATGTATAGTTTTAACCGCAAGGTAATCAATACCGTGTTTTATCCCAGTTACACTCATACTTTGTAATATTTTTTGAGCACCCCTTTTATTAATACTGTAACAAAAGAAACCACCAATATATTTATCTAGTGCCAAATTGTATAATTGAATAGGGTCGTTATTATCATACATTGATTTAACACCTTCTCTAACATTATCAAACATACTATATCCTAACATTACCATATCTGTGCTTTCCAACGCATTTGTATTTTTATACAGCTCAGTGTACCAATTTGTTTTGAGTTTAATATCGTCCTCCATAATAACATAGTAATTATTTGTAGTGTCAGTCATTAATTCCTGCCACAATTCTATATGGCTAATCGCACAACCAATTGCGCCTGGATTGCTATTGAAGTCGTTTCCAATGAATGTGTGCAGTCGCGGGTCATCGCTCCGCAACAATCGGCCATCAACCGCATCCTTGAAATCGAATCTAGTGTCTTTCAATTCGCGTTTCATATTCTCTCGGCGGTCACTGCGACGCATTAGATTTATAACCTTAATTGGTAGAGTGGGTGGAGAATAGTTTAGTCCTTGGTCTACACCGTTCAACTCATAAGAATTTTTATCGGTATTACATCCTCGTTTACCGGATAGTTTTCCAATATGTATACATGAAATCGCATCAAAGTATGCAGTTTTGTATCCAGCATCCACGAATTTGGTCGCATAATCCAATTCAAAAAATGCGTTTGTAGTATTAAAATCACCGAGCGTTTCTAATACGTCAACTCTTGTTATTCCAGGACGAAAACTATAGTGAGGCCAATACCCACACGGCGAATCAGACGCGTCGTGTTTGTGTAGCAACAATCCGTCTTCCAGACGCGTTCCACATATCCAGCTGATATCCGAAATTATTTCGGCATATCCTTTGTTAAATAATACCTGTTTTACATGTTGGTCTGAATATTTATTAAGACAATCTATTCCTCGCGAAATATAATTGTCTGATTTTATAAATTCCCAATCGTCTTCTATGTGTATCCAATATCGTGCTCCGCTAGTTAGAACATAATTGCGTATCCGATTCATACTGCTGCGATGGCCTTTTTCATAATCTCCCTTTACGATAAATTCAATCCAGGGATATTCAATTGTTAGGCTTGCGAGTTCTGTTTTTTCAGTTCCATCATCGATACATATCATTTTATCCACCATACCGAAATCCCTCCAGTTGCGAGTCATAGATTTTATGGTTCTACGAAGAATGTCTGGACGCATACACGAAGTCATCGTGAGAACAACATTTACCGAACTTGAACAAGTGGCTGGTCGGAACTCGCCGTTAAAATCAAATATATTATTATATTTTTTGATATATGTATCTAGAATATTTCT
>Ga0115000_10005464_pt1 | contig 10180 bp, 1 predicted proteins | sample ArcticOcean_MG_C_6_FD_89690 | JGI IMG/M metagenome (GOLD analysis project Ga0115000, IMG submission 89690) | Marine microbial communities from western Arctic Ocean - ArcticOcean_MG_CB8_128 | ecosystem: Environmental > Aquatic > Marine > Oceanic | place: Arctic Ocean: Canada Basin | collected... | reverse complement strand
TTCAAATGCCAAACGGCGCAGTGAGCCAGGGGCCAGGAGCAGCGGGCCAGGAGCAGCGGCAGGGGCCACGGAGGGGCCAGGCGCAGCGGCCGCGAGCAAAAAGAAACCCCGAGCTGGAGGCGGGGGGCTGGGGGGGCTGCGGTTGGGACCCGCTTGCGGGGGGTGTGCGCTTGCTCCGTTCGCTGGCTAACTGTGGTCGGTGCACTTCCGAGGTGCCCCCTTCCCTTGGACTTGTTGAGTTGTCGCTGCTTGTGGTCTCCACCGTCCTTCCCATGGACGTTTCCCGGTCCCAAATCCTCGTACAAGGCTGATCCGCTTACGTAAAGGTACGTGCGGATGGCCCACGGTTTTGTCGTGGACAACCACACCCTTGGGGGGGCGATAAAACCGTCACGCTGAGGACGCTCGAAGAGGACGAGCAAACAGGGTAAACTCAACTATCTAAGTAGGCAAATTGGCGCAGCCAAGGATGTGCTAAAAAACCTACCCCCATTAACTCGAGGGCGTAAACGCCACGGGAAGGGGATCTAAAGAACCGGGGCTGGATGGAGCCGCCGCTGTTGGTAGCTCACTTCTCGTGGTGAGCCTGCCGTGTGTTAGAAGCACCTGGTGTGGTAGACGCACCTGGCACCCGGGGCGGGGAAGCCGGTGTTCCCTGTTTAGGGTGTCTTCTGGTAGGGGGTGCTGTCTTCCTCCTATTCGGAGTTCCGTCTCCGATCACTCCCCCCTGGGCCGATTCGGTTAGGATCGAACCAGACAAACCACTGATGGTGGGAGTTCTTGCATCGTGGTCGTGTGGCATCGTGCAGAACAACTCGTTCCCATACGCTTTAGCCGGAAGCACGTCCCAGAAAGTACCGGTCATTCGGCGTGGCCGATCGCCATCAGCGTGGGCGATGCCGTTGACGAGCTTGAAACATGGTTTGGTAGCAAACCCAGCTCTTTCACCATTGGTCATATAGCCATGTTTTGGTCCACCTGAGTGGGTTTCGGCGGTGGGGGTTCGTCCGTTGTCAGCGCGAACCATGAGCGGTGATTGCTGTCCGGGTAAAGGTCTTGTTAGTCCGTCAGCCACCTGATTCACAGTGGGGCAGTACACAACTCTAATCGGCTCCTTCGTTGTGTCACAGTAAGCACTTCCACCATCCACTCCCGCGCCGTAACACCGGCGTGTGGTGGCATTACGACGCCTGCGTTCGAAAGCCGATGCCTGGCGCCGGTGCTCCAGGAGACAGCGTCGTTTGGCAGCGTCGACGGCAGAGACCACATTGTCCTCATGTGTATCGTCATCGATCGGAAGGCGAGCAGGCCGGCGCGCCACGGCCTTGGCACGACCAGCAGCGACGTCATTTTCGAACTCTGCCGTGGTGTACATCAGCTGTACACCCGCCGCACTGTCGTAGTAACCAATCCTATCAAGGATATGTTTAAGTAGAAGGCCATGATAGTGCATGCATCGCAAGTTCGCCAATGTTCCCTGTCGCCGTAGGCTGGAAGCCGGAACTGTGCATGCAAAGTACAGTGCAAGTCCCGTCTTGTCGTAGTGCCACTTGTTGTCGACGCCATCGTCAACAGTATCAGCGCCGCTGTCAGTGTCCACAAATCGTGCTGGCGCAAACCTAGTGTCGTCATGCTCCGAGTGGGAGCCACTCACCGAGTCGTATGTGGTTGGCGTGTCGACGGGCGTGCAATCACTGAGTCCAGAACCCGGCAGACCACAGGGTTGCACACTATACAGCCCCATAGCAGCCATAGGATTCGACGAGTCGAAGTATTTGCGTCGCGCAATAGCCACATATCCCGTGGCTTTCGAAGCAGCTAGGTCAGCGAGCGTGCCACGTCCATTCTGCTCGGCGGAACTCTGACCCACGGGTAACTCGTGGTGGATCCCATATAGAGCATCGTGAGCACGTTGTTTGAATTGCTCAGGGAGAGATACGCACGCACCGCCGAACAACAGGTTGCAGATTGCCAGATGGAGCGCCAGGCACTCCGAGGTAGCGTGGTCGTGATCGAGTGAACTGGTGTTCAACATCATATCCCATGATCCCATGCTGCCCCCTGACGACGATCGGACTCGAGGGCATGCACTTTTCTTCCGTTGAGATAGCAGCGAGTCCTGTAGTCGTGCCGAGCGTAGAATGAGCTCCAGATGTCGCACGATACCTCTGCACATTTCTTGGACAAGCGATGCGCAGGCCGTCACCTCACGCACTTTGCAGACGTCGCCAATCAGCAATTCGATATACATGACGTGTTGCTGTGCTTGCCACGATAGCATGTCATCATTCCGCAAGGCGATCTCGAAGTCGATGGCTTCCACCAGGCAGGCCTTTGCGTCGGCCAGGTCTGTAGTTCGAGCGAACTGCGCGACTGCCTCATGTAGTCCGGAGAGACCGCAGTTGATCGAGCCACTGTCCCTATATCGAAGAAGATCATTGTAGCATTCGCTGGCTACAGCCGCAGGCATCACAGGAAGGAGCGAACGTATGTGGGCGTGAGATAAGTCGGCCCACTGCGCGTCCCACGCCACAAACGATGTCGGGCAAGTCGTGTCGCCACGAGTGGGAGTGTCCTTGCCAGGCGACGATGGAGCCGAGGCAGCATACGCGCCGTGTCCGGTATGGGGAGCGCCAACTTTAGCGTCTATGTGTCTGGTCAGAATACGCTGTACCTCTTGTGCATCGTACGATGGTTCTTTCAGTCGCTGTAGTAGCATGCACATGTGGTGTAGTGTAGCCTGGCATTGGCATACAGCCGTATCTCGTATGTTCTTGCCGGCGTGCTGTCCCTCGCAGTGTTTGAACACGTACTTTTCGTTGACCTTGTACTTGGATCTGAATGCACCGACAGACTGGTGCACTTGCCCTGCACTGTCGATTACCGAGCAGCCGTCATCTACGATTGTCGCGAAGCCACTTGTCGTGGGACTGATCATGAATACTCTATCGACAAGGGACACCGGGGCCATTTCGAAGAACATGGCTGGCTGCATCCTGACACCCGCTGGGCAGCACATCATGATTCGTCCTGGGAGATGGCACTCAGTTCCGACGCATGCACAGCTAGGACCTTCGCCAGGATATCCCAGGGTGGAGTCGAACTCCTTTCCAATCCAAGGATGAGATCTGCGCCAGGGGGCGAGATCGATAACCGAAGTAGGAGAGGGGCAAGTGCCATCGATGGCACTCTTGTCACTTTGTTTTCCCCGCTCCTGCGCCGAGTGCGCTAACGGGCATTGCTCATTCTTGCGATGAAACTGAGCAAGACTACGAACATCCGTGAATGCGTACGCGGTAGTCTCCAGATCGTCACCGTCAGCGCAGTGTGTACGGCGATTAGCGGTCAGAGAGGAACAGCCGTTCGGATCATTCCTGGTCGCTGGAAAGCGTTTATTGCCCGGTGACAACGACTGCTGCAGTACACCCGTCGTATGCGTGGAAACGCTGATGTTCGCCGCAACCCCATCGAGCCCGGCGGACGTGTTGGTCACAGTGCTGACGTTAATCACCGGGGGCATGCGGCGGTGTGTACCGTTGCCTTCGGTTAAGTCGAGCAATCCTCCCCCCTTTCTGAGAAGGGTGCGAACTGCTGTCCAGTTTATGTCGTTCATTACGACCGGCAGTCCACTGTGATTCAGCAGTACCGGGTCGCCATATTGCCTTGGTGGTACGATGACGGCATGGAGGACTGGCATGTAGTTCGTCACCAAGAACGGAAGCACAGTTTCGTCTTTGCGAACGAAATGTTTCGAGTCGGTGAACACGTGATGACCATCACCTGCCTGTTGGAATGTAGACACCACACGAGCGGTACCCTTTGGGGAAAATCTGACGTCGTGTAAAGAAAACGCATACGGACGACCTAGATGGTCGATCGCTACTAAGTCGACGGTGCCAGCAGCCACCGACACAAGTGGCGTACCCTCCACAGCCGTCTGCACTTCCTCACCGTAGCTGGTGAAGCGCCCAAAGTCTTGGTAGTAAGGAGTGTAGTGGTATGGACCAGCACCACTATCCAGATATAGCTGCACGTTAGATCCGTCACGTTTGATGTTGGACTTCACGTTAAGAACGTGACATTCCACGAATGGGGACAGCATAGGTAGATAGGCCTCCATCGCTTGACACAAGACGCCTTTCACAGCTTCAGAGTCCTCGGATATGGGGACAGCTGCAACCATCGCACAGAACACTGCGGCACCGAACACACCAGCACCACGCTTGTTGACCCTGCACGCCTGCCCAAACGCCAGAACTAGTAGTATGACGCTTTGTACCGTGAGAACAATATGCCATATCTCCGGTAGTAGACGAGGGTCGTCGAGGTATGTATGGTAGGTGCACGCCAACAGAATGACCCACTTGACAATGAATACAGGTCTCCACGCTTCGTAGTCAGCCCTGGTGGTAGTGTATACAACCCAGAGTATGACTGCATACGTCGCCGACTTTGCTATAGCGCCCCACATCGGGCCGTAAGCTTGCTCGCTCCAAAAGTAGTGATTCAGAAGCCAACTCCCCCCTTTGGCCATCAGGAAGTCCGGGTGATCTTCGTGAAGTATGTTACATAGGGGGTAGATGACAATCATCACACCACCCGCCATGTGTGTAGCCCAGTATAGTTGGACGGCGCGGCTGTGCCCAGCAGTTTCGGCAGGGGCACACAGACATTGATAGTACTCACGTACCAAGTGCGGCACCGAGGCCATGCCCTGAATCGTGTACAGCACAGGAGAAACACTCCAGTCATAGATAAATCGCAGTGGATAGCTTGCGAGGGCAACCACGAGTCTCCTCTCACGAGCGCTGAGTGCCAGTGTCCAGACCGTGGCACCCATACTCAAGACACCGATCACAGAGAACGTGCATATCGGCAGCCGATATGTTTCCACAATTATGGGCTCGCATGTCCTGCCCGCAACACACATGGCCGTGAGCGCAGCTGTCAGAGCCCATAAGATATGTGTCGCCACTGTCGAGCGATGCTGCCAGTGTTGAGTAGCCACTCGAACAACGAGCACTAAGGCAATGATACAAACGAATCCCATCAGAGCAGGAGCAAGCCAGTAGGACTCAGCAATGGAATGATCGCCCGCCAACTCGTCAGCTTCCGCGCACACGGGTAGAAGGAACATCATCAGACTGACCGAACTGTATTTTGCAGCACGTGCTACGGAGGTGGAGGCTGCACGTGGCGGGTCACAGCGGGGTTGCTCCCCCCGATTCTCATTGTCTCCTAAGTCCGAGTCATGAGGCCGTGACACTGGGTCTTGTGGTCGTTTGGCCTTGGCTCGCTTAGACATACACACCACCTTCGGTTCTGGGATGGCGGTGAACAGCTCGAGAGCGCAGGCTACCGTAGCCGGATCAGCGCACGTAGGTAGAAACCAGCATTGTCGCCGTCGATCATATTCGCATCCCCAGTCACGAGGTGTGATAGTGGCCCAATCAGTGTCCTCGCCGTGGTATGACAGTGGGGAAGACACGAACACCATCGTCTGTACCGTGGCACCAAGGAGCCATGCCGGACAGCTGTCACGCGCACAGTGAGATCCGCTATCATCAGTGGTAATGAATACTTGCTTGCGTCCAAGACATGCCCGCAGCCATCGAGCCACTTTGTCCGTTGCTTTCGTAGGCGATGAGTCCATTTCTGCCATGCGTGTCATCGCGTTGACCGCAGCAGGTGTTGCGGAGCGGTGGACTCGCCCACCATCTGCATTGACGCATAGGTAATCGCTGTGATCCATCACATACGTCACGTTCGTGTTTGTCTGACACTCAGTGGGCAGGACGGGTGAGACGTTGGAAGAGAGCGGTTGACTCGAAGCTCGTTCCCTACCGCCAGGACGAGATCGCACGCTGTGCGACAACCACGAGTATGGCTGCCCCGGGTAGTAGGCTGACGGAATGCCAACAGTAGCGCAGTCAGCAGCATATTGTTGTGGATCAAGGGACTTCGCAACGCAGTACGCCGCATGCATGTCGCGTGTGGCATCCATGAGAGTAATGCTGTGCTCGCCCATCATGTGTTCATCGCGCTTTGCGCTTACATGCAACGACATACTGTGCTTGATGTCAATGATGCGCGCGCACATTCTGTCCAGTATGTCGATCGGTAGCCTGCCCCATAGTGCTGAAGCGTTGGCGATCCTATGACGATGTGCAGCAATAGATATGCTCGCGGCCATGTGCTGTTCAGCACTCGACCTAGGAATCGTAGTATCCAACCTCAGCAAGTTCAGAATACGCAAGTCGTCGTTACGCTGTATGGGTTGCAACGCAACAGACCGTATAACAGCATGTAGATGCCTAGTTCGGAGAACAAAGCACGTCTCAGAATCTACCGTGCCATGAACAGACGACTGCCGTTCGGAGGCAGCGACTTCGCGAATCCAGTCGCTGAGCCGTCGACGCTCAGACACCGCGCTGGCGTGGCTGTCCGCAGTGGCAACACCCATTTGTACTCTGTCCCGTGCCTCGTCCAAAGCTTGCTGAACGATGGGTACCGTAGCGCTATCCCATGCTAATGAGTGGTGCAGTAGCATATCCACCGTCGCTGACTCCGGTGCAGAGCGCGTAATATTTCGCAATCGGAGGTGGTCACGTCGACTCAAGCGTGTCTGATGACGTGCCTCAGGTCGTGGCACGGCCGTTGGGCATTCCAGTATGCGCGTAGGGCGACAAGCACCACCGTGTTGAGACTTGTATTTGTCCGAGCGTCTCCGCATTGCTATGGCATTGCTATCCACCGTGTTGCGCCGCTTGCCCAGCCCACGCTTGACCGCTGGAGGCTTCCTATGGAACCAAGTCGTAGGACTGGGATTGGACGTGTTGGCGTTGCCAGTGCGATGTTTGGCGATACGTTCTCTCGATGGTGCATACACCGTTGTTGTGTGGCCAGCGCCGTGCTGACGCGATACATCCGCGTGGCACCATCGCCATAGTGATGGGCGAAATAGACCGTCGCGTTGCCTGTAGTCACTTGCCAGCATGTACAGTATCGCAAGTAATGCCAACGCTATGAAGATGTAAGTCACCCATCGTTCATAGCGGAGGTTGTAGCGGAGTTCGTCAACGTAGTGTAGGAAGTGTGCATCGCCATACTCTTCGCCAACATTCGTCTGCGATCTGGACGCGTCAGCTGCACTCACTACAGCTTGCAATACGGCGCTGCGTAACACCGATCGTGGGAGATGGGGTGGGTTAAGTGGGGTAGTAGGAGGCGGCGGTGTAGGAGGTAGCCCATCAGTGCCGTCGGTAGCGCCAGTCGATGACTGCAGTTGCCGCCATGCAGTGCACAGCGGACATGCAGTGTCACCGGTGTGGGCTTCTTCGTTACATACCATCATCGTATGATCCACGAAGACTGGTGTCCAGGGACCATCAGGACACAGACCAAGTTCCTGGCATATGTTGCGCACGTGTTCTTTGGCCTCACTAGTGGCAGTCGTCACAGACATCGTGGGTCCAGTTTTGACCGAGTGTCCATCATGCCGGTGTAAGAGGTGAATCTGCCCCCGACCGACAGTCTTGCCGTTGACCTTGTGAGGATGCAGGCAATGTAACATCCCAGAGCGGTGTGTCGTTGCCAAGTCGCCGCCACAAGTAACGTGGTCAGCAGGTACTGAGGTCGTGTCGCGTGCGCCATCGTTGTCAGCGTTGTCTTCATCAGGTCGACCATAGTAATACATGTTGTATATGCAGTACACAAACCACCCAGTCATAAAGATGATGCTCACGGGCACGGTGAAGAGGATAGTGTTCAGCGCCCAATGAGATTGCATCACTACTCCGAACCATGTCGGCCGAAGGTACCGTGCTGGGGCATCGTAACCGAGAGTAGGCACATGCGCCGCCGACGATGTGGTGAACACCATGGGACCAACCTGTATCCACATGGCCACGTACACACAGACGATCACCGAGATCAGCGTCTGGTTCTTCATGACGAAGTCGAGCGAGCCAGGGTTGTGCCTGTCGATCACCAAGCCTCTGGAGGCATGATGTAGTGGCCCTCCACCACCGTCAGCGGTGGGGGTGGGACTTGTGTCGCTGCCGTCCATGCCATTGTCCGCGTCGTCGTGGCTGCCATTGTGTAATCCACCGTCCGAGTCCTTGTGAGCAAAAGGTGACTGGAACGAGGCGTAAGCCGGGCTCAGACCAGTGGCATCATGGGTCGTACATTCGTGGACCTCGAAGACTGCACTGTGCCCCGCTTGAAGCTGAAGTCGCTCGCGGGCATTCTGTCCTGCAACCGTGTTCGGATAGTGTTCGCAATCACGTCGTAGATGCAGCTTGCCGCACGTCATGATTTCTTCGCCATGCCAGTACCTGTTAGTGCACGGCCCATGCTTGTCCAAGTCGAACGTGATCGGACCCTTGATGACCTTGGGTTCCTCTCCAGCGGGCGCGGCAGCGTAGGCTTGCGCCGGTGCACTTCGTGGGTGCGGGTCAGCGTTGTGAGGTCGAGGAAGAGGAGCCGAACCAGGTGTAGTACGGTTATCACGTCGAGAGCCTCCACCGGATCGCTGTCCATACTGCCGTGAATGATCATCGTCTCGTTGTCGTTGAGGATAAGCATGGTCACGTGGGCGGTTGGAACTTCCACCTGATCGCTGGCCATATTGATTGTCGGCACCACGCAGACGGTTGGAATCCCCGTAGTGACGTTGATGACCCGCTCGCTGTTGCGCACGATTCGGTTGCTCACACTGGCGTGCGATGTGTCCCACGCCACCGCAGTTGAAGCAGACGATGTTGGCTTGGAACGGTTTAAAGTGGCCGTGATGCGCAGGAGGAGGACCGCTCGGTTGTTGTAGGGAAGTCGGCATCGCCGCTACGATCAGATCCAGACGCCTGGAGAAAGAATCCAGAGTGACAGCATCCTCGGGGGGATTCTCGTCATCAACTGCGCCGTCGGTTTCCGTAACGCTGGCAACCATACCTGGGTGGGGGGTGCGAGTAGCGCCGTCGCCACGCTTGGACGTGGTGCGCCTACTGTCGATGGCAGTATCCCTGCGCACAATCTTGCGTTTGAATTCCTCCACATCAGCATGGGTGACCACTTCTTCGTCGAGTAGGTTGAAACCATCGTTGATCTCCAGCCTGAACCTGTCGGAGGCCGCTTCTTCCAGTGCAGTAAGGAACAGCTGGAGTTCCTGTCTCGGAGTCGGACCTTTTCGCTGCTGCTTCAGTGCAGCTCCATCAGACTTCAGTGTAGCACCCGACTGTGCCACTTCGTTAAATAGCACCGTCACCGGCAGGGCCGGATTGTAGCCAATGCTCATGAAGTCGGCCCAAGCAGTGGCGACCGACGATTGCGACACCACATGGTACAGTGTTGCAAGGATGCCAACCATGTCCAGGAAGGCATACTCATCAAGATGAGACACAGCTTGATGAAGCTGACCTTCGTAACCTAGACACCCCAGCAGCAAACGAGTTGCGAGCCGCAAATATTTGTCCAACTGTGGTATTAGTAACCCGATGTCCTGCCACGATCTGGTGACCTCCCATGCAGGAGAAGCATAAAGAGCTTGTATAGTACCGACATCATTATCTCCCGGGGCCAGCAGACCATAGCATGTGTCGACCACGTCGTTGTATCGCGGTTGCCCAGTCAGGGGAGCAAGCGGGGCCCCCACAGTGTGGACATTGAGCGCGCAAACGGAATCCGTAATCTCAGGGTCAATATCGCCAAGGACGATCATAACGTAGGAAATCGCCAATTGGAGTAGGGACTTCACGGAGATCGTGCCAGCGCGATTTCGTGTTGCTTGATCTCTCCCCCATTTGTCAGCCGCAGTTCGAGCATGAGACGCGGCTTTGTAATCAACGGGCTTCAATGCTCCAGCATCGGCCATTTCTTCAATTTGCAGCGGTTGCGTTAATTCTGGGCACCGTTAACCTGATCCGCTTACGTAAGGGGTACGTGCGGATGGCCCACGGTCGTATCGTGGACAATCGCACCCTTGTGATGCGATAAAACCGTCACGTCGAGGACGCCGACGAAGACGAGCAAGTTGGTTAAACTCTCAACTACTAATAGGCAAGGCGCAGCACAAAATGTGCTAAAAACCTACCCCCCTTCACTCGCGGGCGTAAACGCCTTATGGGAAGGGGATCTAAAGAACCGGGGCTGGATGGAGCCGCCGCTGTTGGTAGCTCACTTCTCG
>Ga0115000_10005462_pt1 | contig 10183 bp, 9 predicted proteins | sample ArcticOcean_MG_C_6_FD_89690 | JGI IMG/M metagenome (GOLD analysis project Ga0115000, IMG submission 89690) | Marine microbial communities from western Arctic Ocean - ArcticOcean_MG_CB8_128 | ecosystem: Environmental > Aquatic > Marine > Oceanic | place: Arctic Ocean: Canada Basin | collected... | reverse complement strand
TTAGATCTTCTCGCGTTCGCTGAAGGTTGCGCAACAGGAAGCTGTTGCCCGACGACGTTTGCAGAAATCATCGGCGTCATCGACGTGGCCTTCGTCCCGGGAGAGTTGGACAAAGAAGAGCGACGCAAAGCGCGTCTGCTGGCGTGACGTAACATTTTGTTTAGTATTATTGAAAGTTGTTTAAAAAAAGTATGATGATGTGTATAACTTTGAACGTTCGAGAACAAACAAAGGTTATATCGTCTTCTGTGCGTGTGTATATGCGCTGATATCAGTGACGATTGATTACATCTCCAATCTTTACACAGAAAGTCGTTTCTGGTCTTAAACGACCCCTCGAGAGAAACACAAAATCCATCGAAAAGAGATGCACACGCGTGGTCACAAGAGGCCACGTGTCTGTTTTTCTTTACAATGAAATTTTTTTAAACCCTAATTTTTTTTTGTAATTTAGTCTCTCCTCCTCAAATTCTTTTCTTCCTCTCTTTTTTGAAACTGAAAGAGATACCACGAGGCGCTCGGGCCGGGAACTGCGGTACCGTCGTCTTCTTGGGGGAACCGATGATTTCGCGAAGAAGGAGAAAATGTATTTCCCGTGTTGACCTTGTTTCGCTGTCTCGCGGAAGCTTTTTGATGCTCGCGTTTGTCTCCCTCGTCGTCGTCGTTGATGTCGTCTTCAGTTCTGTGCTCCTCTTCTTTCACCTTGACCACCCCGGGAGATACAAAAATATGCTTCGTCGTTTTTTTCGCCGCCTTTGCCCCCTCTTCTTCCGTCTGCTGCTGCCCCACTGTCTTCTTCGCGAACAGCTTCTCTAACGTGTTGAACTGCCCTTTCTTCCTCGCTTGAATGGCTCTCTTAGAGTCAACGTTCGTTACATCGCCGCTCTTAACAAGCACAGATTCTCCTTCCTCGTTTTTCTTGCCACTCACTTTTACGATGTACCTGTCGGTACTTTTGTCGTGATCGATCACTGTTCCATATCTCCCGTTCAGATCCGGACGATTTTTTAACCCGACGATACACACGAGGTTGTTTTTCGATCGTTTTCCTCGGCCGAGGCTTGTTCTTGGACTTTTTCGCGGCGGTGCCATGGCGCGCGTTCTCGCGTGCGCGTTACTTTTATTTCTTCGAACACAGCAAATGGCGCATGTCGCATGTCTTTTCAACTGAAATGAGAAACCTCATATTTTTAGTCGCGCAAAAACACGACGGGCACACGACGCGTTGTAAACCACGGGCACACGCATTGTAAACAAATCACTTTGCGCGATGACGCGCAAAACAGGCGAAGAAGTCATCATCGTCGGTATGAAAAGTGGCGAGGCGTACAACGGTCGTAAAGCGCTTTGGCTCAACTACGACAGAGAGAGGAAACGACATCGAATTAAAGTTTTCGTGAACAATGGCTTGGACGACGAGATCTTACTCGTCAAAGGAGAAAACATCACGAGCGATAAGAAGTTCCTCAAAGTGCACCCGGAATACGATACGCCGCACAAACGTACGCGATTGCAGACGCTGGACGAAGTTTTGAAAGAGAACGAGGAGAAGAAGAAGAAGGAAAAAGGGCAGAAGAAGCTTTTTATCGAAAATCCATTCGTAAAGAAGGACGGGAAAATCGTGGAGAAGCCGAAAGCGAAACATTTCGCGACCGTGAAAAAAAGAGGATGGACACCCGGCTCGTACGCGAGAGCCAGAGCACAAATGGCAGCACGTGGAAGAGAAGGAGGGCGTTTCGCTCGCCGCGACGAGAAAGAAGACGAGCACGAAGACGACAAAGAAGATTTTTTTTACGACGAGCGCGCCGCGGATCGAAAAGTTTCGGTCATGCGACAGAAACTTCTCGCGATGAATATGCAACTGAACGCGCGGTTCAGCTCGGATAACCTCAAAGATGCGCTCGTGAAAACGCGCGGCAACGTCGACGGTGCAATCGACGCGCTCCTCGAATCCAAACGAGGTACCGACGAAGAAGAGGACGAACGGGAAAGAAGGAAGAAGAGAGAGAGGACGACGACGGACGCGGAGAACGAAGTCATCGTTTTGAATTGAGAGAGAAGAGAAAGAGAGAGGGAAAGAGTGAAACAGAGAGAAAGGAGGAGGAGAGAAACGCGCGATTGTGATACTAAGAAGTAGAAAAAATTGAAAGAGTTTTTACCACGCATATATCTCTTTCTTAAAAAGTTACGCGGCGAGGACAGCGTCGAAGAAAATATCGCCGTCTCGATCTCGCTCGGGGAAGACGCCGAGACCGCGACAGGCGTCGCAAATACTTTTTTCCCGGAATGAACCACCGGTTCGAGGAATGCGCACGGTTTTCATGACGTGACCAAAACCTGCGCACATGGAACATGTTCTGTGTAGTTCGCAACAGTACGGTAAATTCTTCGGTCGATTTTCCGCTCTCATGCATTTTCGATAGTACGGGACGCCCAAGCGAATCGGTCGGAGGAGTATTCTCTGAGAATACAACTCGTTGTTGTCGTATAAGTGCACTTCCGGACACCCATTCTGTACACAGAAATTCAAAATATCTCCACGACCTCCCTGTTTGCACCAAAACAAGCACCACGGCGACCACGGCGACACCAATGGCGCTCTTCGCCTTACCGTTTCCACGACCAATCTCAACGCGTTCTCGTACCCAAGCTTGCAACAATACATCGCCGCTCTTTTCACCATTCTTTGGTTCGTTTCCAGAAAATGCCTCGACACGTGTTCTAAATAATATTGGACGATGACGATGTCTTCATCGCTCGCCATTCTTTGCACCGCCATCGGTAAGCTCTCCGGATGGAACGGACATTTATTCGCTTCGTGGATAAATCGAAGCGTTTCCACGTCGAGATCTCGTTCGCCGATCAGAATGCGATGCAGAGCGAAAAGACAATCTTTGTCGTCTTTATCAGAAGAAGAAACCCCCACGACGACGGTCTGGCGGTGCAGTCGCCAGAGCGTTTGCAGACGAGCGCGTTCGAATACCATTAGTAGTAGTATTCTTTTACTAAAGTTCTTCGGAAGAAGACAAAGAAGCGCGTTAAAGTGAAGAGACAGGAGTAAAAAATACACGAAGGAAAGAAAATGTGAGAAAATGTACTAAAAGAGTGTGATCATTATTAGTAGTATTAGTAGTAGTATTCACGATGCTTTGATCATTTCCTCTCTGATGCCTGTCTGTTTGCGGCACCGCTTGTGCTGTTGATGTTCAATTTCGAGAGCACGTCTTCTTTCCTCAAATGCGATTGAAACCTTCGCACTCGAGCGGAGAGCTGATCGAGCTCTTTGCGTTGTCTCCCGAGCGAGTTGGCCAAGGCGAAGACGTATTCGTCTACCGCTGAACCGGGTTCGTCGACGACGCGGAGGAGCTCGGCGGCGTCCGAGGCGCGAGTGACGGATTGCTCCACGTGCGAGCGGTGCGCGTCGATCAAGTCGAATTCTTCTTTTAAGATGGTTTCGATGAGCTTTTCGTGTTGGCGTTGGAGTTGAGGCGGGGAAAGGGAGGTGGCGTATTTTTCAAAGAGAAGGTGAGATGTTTCTGAATCGTCGTCGTCGTCATCGACGGCATTTTTGCTGTTGTTCTCAGCATCGACTTCGAGCGGGTTTAGTGATGATTGTTCTTTCTCGTTCGTTTCATCCTTCTTCTTCTCTGGCCGCTGATGTCGATCGAGCGTTTTCTCAGCGGATGTTGGACTCGAAGAAGAAGAAGAAGAATTTGAAGAAGAAGGCAGAGCAGGATTGTTTTCTACTGCTCGTTCACTTTCGGGCGAGCAAAACGAGAGATCAAACGCCGGTCTTCGCTTTGCAGGAATAGTAGCAACCGATGATGATGTTTGAAGCGACGCCTTTCTCGCGGGAGCATCGCTGATTGCAGAAGATGACGACGACGACGACAACGACGACGACGGTAGAGATCCAACAACGTTACTCCGCAATTCTTTCACTCTATCTGCGTAACGAAGCGTATTCAACGTGTGCTCGCAACTTCCCGCGGCTGGAGAAACGCACGCAATCATCACCGTTCGACTATCGCCTAAAAACGAGTCTCGCAAAACTTCGGTTAACTTCGATCCGCGAAATGGGACGTGCGTCGCGCCACCATCCAACGCGCGAATGCATTCTTTCAACGCTAATAAAGATTTGTTAATTTCTGCGCCTTCTGCTCGCGTCTGGCGGTCCGTATCGGTGGTATCCGCGCCGCGCTCGGAACCCGCGAGATCGATGAAAGAAAATTTTCCGAGCGGCTTTCGATGGTATCTCTTATTTTGAAGCTGTGGATGACGATGCGAATTCATCATCAAGTCGTGTTGTTGCTGGCGCTGATATATACTTTTCTGTCGACCATTTCGAGCTTTTGTTGGGACTAACCGCTCTTTTATCCATAATTGAATCACCGCGTGCGACCGCGAGCTTTCCGCGTTGGCGCCCGTTTGCCCGACGCACCTCTCTAAAGCCGACCGTTCAATCAACGTTTCCACTTCGCTCACGTTTTCGCAGAGAAACTCGGATAAACCGACGATTTGCATTTGATTCTTCGCGTCTTCTAAAACTCGAAGTTTCTCTCGAGAGGCTAACAGATCGTACACTTTACCTCCGTATATTTCATAGGCGGAAACCCAAAGCTCAATTTTTTGGCCGCCGTCTTCTTCGTTGTTTGGAGTTGGAGCCGCATCGTTCAATCCGTTCTCGGGGCACTCATTCTTCTTCTTTTCTTCCTCGAACACTTTGTTAAACTCGGCAAATCCACTCAACAACTCCTTCGCTGCTCGCGTAGGCAAAGGCGCCATCGTATACGTCTTGCCGCTACCGGTTTGACCGTAGGCGAAACAGGTCGCGTTACCGCCACATAAAACCGAACGAACCAAAGGACCGACAGTTTTATCGTACACGCGATCGTCCGAGCAGTATCCGCCGAATACGTCGTCGAACACAAACTCGCTCGTTTCCGTGAACTTTGTCAAATCAACTTTCACTTTTGGTTCAAAGACGGTCAAAGTCTTCGAGTCCGGGTCGGCGTCGCAGACGTTGCGTTCATTCTTTGCAATCTCGCGGGGTGCTAACGGACGCGCGCGAACGACAACGCGAATGCGAGGTTCGTCGTCTTCGTCGTTAGCATTATTATAGTAACCGTCTGCGTTATTGTTCCTACTTCTTTGCACGTTGACTAAATTGTTCTTTTGCCACACGGAGACGATAGCGTTCGAGTTGGTGCTATTATTACCGCTGCTAGTATTCGCCATCGAATCGAGAGGCTCGGTGGTACTCGTACTCGATACCAAAGACGAAGATGGTGAAGAAATTACCGTCGATGGTGAGCGCTTTCTCTGATTCACTTGCTTACTCTTCTCTTGTTGGTGTTGCTGTTGCTGATGCGACTGAACGCTCGTCTTCCTTGCGCCGACGCCGCCGCCGTTACTTCTCGGCGTTTTCGCCGCGCCTCCAACATTCGTCGCATTCGTCGTCGTATTTCTCGGTGACGACGACGAAGACGACGACGAGCTCAAGGACGCTATCGAACTCCCACCCTCGCTTCTCCTCGGCGACGACGACGACCCAAGAACAAACCCCGTCGAGGTCGTCGAAGAAAATTTCGCTCTTTCCTTCCTCAAGACCGAAATCGCTTTTTGCAACTTTTGCTTATCCGCGGTGTCGAATATCTCGTGCTTGGCAAAGTCCGGGTGTAACTTCAGCTCTAAGAACTGTTCATTCGTTAATTTTCGTAAGGTTTCGGAATACTTTTGAAGCCCAAATCGATGGAGCCATCTGCACAAGAAGAGAAAGAGAGAAAGAGAGAAAAGTTACTCATTACTTCTTCCTCCCGAAATGCAACATGCGGGGAAACATTTGCGCGTACAAAAAAAACAAAAGAAGAAAAAAGTAGAGAACAAAAACGCACTGTCGCACGCGAGGTTGGTGGTCCGTCGTCGTCTCGTTGTTGTTGTTATTCGCCGTCTCCGTCATCTCTCTTCTTCTCAGGTGCTGCTTCTTTCTTTCGCTCGAAAGAGAGAGAGAACGAGAGAGGTAAATATTTAGGAGTACATATATACAGAGGGGCTTTTGTGTGTAATTTGTTTGTGTTACAAAAAAAAAAGCGTTGACCAAAAAAAAAAGAGAAAAGAAATTGAGGAAAAAGCGAGAGAGGAAAACTCCAAAATCTCAACACGTCAGTCATAAAAAGAATCAAATGTGGCGGTTCCTCGTCGACGCGCACGAACACGCGGTACGAGCTGCCGCCGGTGTTAACGCCGCCGCTAACGCTGCGAGTAGTCGTGGTGGTGTTTTAAACAATAATAATAATAATAATACTAACGAGAGGGAGGAGGACGACGAGAGGACGACGATGCTTTCCAACGACGGAAACGAGGACAACGGGAATGGTACTACGGATGAGGATATCATCGTCATCGCGGAGGATGATGAAGATATCGAAGAGGGCGAAGAAAACGACGACATCAACGCGGAAGAAGTGACCATTCGCTCAGATCTTCAGAGAGTATTTCGAAAAATGAAACCCGTGATGCCGTATATCTCGTTATTCTCGTTCGTTTTCTTAAGCTTCCACTGGAAAATTCTGTGCGTGATTTTCGCCTTATTCGCGTGGCATTTGAAAACGAGCGAAAGTTTAGTCCAAGAAATCGCAAAGAAAGAAGCGTTTATTCGCAAAAACGTGGTGAGAGATTTCGTGCACTGCGTGTGCGTAATCTACGCGTTTTTGTTTTTAGTGCCGACAAAGTTGGACGACGTGGACGGTTCGCCGAAAATGTGGCGACGCGTCCTGGCGAAGACGCCGACGAGACACGAGTTTACCGCGTGGGAAGGTTTGTTCGAAATCGTGGCGATAAATTTGAACGCGCGGTTTATGTTTGACGCGTTGAAGTGTTTGTGCGTACTGACGACGTCGACGGCGACGCAAACGACGAGTAGTGGGGGTATTTTAGGAAACGTGGCGCACGTCGCGAAGATGGTTTCAGAGTTGGACGCGAGGAGCGCCAAGGATTTCGTGATGGGTTTTGGAGGCTTGCGCCGGTTTCGGAAGAAGGAGAAGGACGACGAGGACGAATGCACTAATAGCGAGCCCGGTATCGGCGATGAACAGCAGCAGCAACAACAACAACAACAACAACAACAACAACAGCTACGTCGACAAAGCGTGGTTGACGTCGAAAGCGGAGGAGGAACGACGATGGTGATGCTCGAAAGCGACGACCAACAAACGTTAGGCGGGAAAGACGCGCGAAGACCGTACCGCGCTCGAGGATTAACAATAAGTGCCATCGAGTATGCGGCCATCTCGTACAAAATTGTCCTCCCGATCCCGATCTGGTTCGCATTCTTCCAAAACGCCAGCCTGTTCGGCCTCTTCCTCTCGTCCGCGCTCGCCGGCTCTTATCTCGCTTGCGCTCTGTTCAAAACGTCGAAATCGGTACACGAGTTTACGCGCGCCTTCTCGCGTCGTTACGATTTCGGGTCCAAAGCGTTCAGTTGCGCTCACGGCACGCCGGCGACAAAAGCGGACGTCGAAAAGCTCGGCTTGGAGTTTGAATGCGCCATTTGTCAACAGAAGGAAATCATAGCGCCTTTGAAATTGGAATGTAATCACGTATTTTGCGAAGAGTGCGTGGAACCGTGGTTCGAGAAGGATAACACGACCTGTCCTTTGTGCAGAGCAGTCGTCGTGGAAAAGAAGAAGGACGAATTAAAGAGTTTGTCCGGTGGGGAGACGCACTTCCTACCGGTTGTATTTTAAGTAGTAGTAGAGAATAGTTTTAAAAGTAGATGTTTTGGTTTTTAGCGGCCGGCGGCGCGATATATATACGCTTACTGTTTGTTATATGTATATCTTGTAAAGTAAATTTCTTCTTCACGATAATGATGCTACGGTTTGATTATATTCAGGTATTGATGTTGGCCGCAATCCCTTTGGCTGCCTACGTTAAACACTTAAACTTTTTCTCTGTTCATCACACCCGCTCTCGTTACTAATTTTTTGTTGTTGTTGTTGTTGTTGTTGTTGACGTCTTTGTTAATAATATGTAAATGTTGGTTCTTCCTCAAATCAAAACTCACCGATTAAAAGTCGTCGTTTACTTGGCCAACTCCTCTTCGCCGTCCTTCTTCCTCAAGGCGCCCAATTCCGTTGGGGCCATGGTACCACAGATGGTGGATTTTCCCAAGGCGGCGACGTCGGTGCCGGCTTTCTTGTCTTCTTCAATCTTTTCGCTGATCCATTCAAAGGTAACCTTCAAGCCGTCGGCCAACTTGACGGACGGCGCCCACCCGAGCTTCTCCATGCACAACTCGTTGTTTGAGTTTCTGCCTCTCACGCCTTCCGGACCGGGAATGTGCTTGATCGGCATGTCCGGTTTACCCGCGAATTCGAGAGTCATCTTTTGCATCTCGTTCATGGCAACCATCTCGTCCGAGCCGAGGTTCAACGGTTCGCCAAAGTCAGACTTGGTCAATCTCAAGATACCTTCGACGCAATCGTCGATGTACGTGAACGAACGGGTTTGCTTACCGTCTCCCCACATTTCAATTTCACCTTCAGCCAACGCGGCTTTACGGCAAAACGCCGCCGGCGCCTTCTCTCTGCCGCCTTTCCACGTCCCGTACGGGCCGTAGATGTTGTGGAATCGACCAATTCTGCATTGCATGCCAAAGTCAGCTTGGTAGTGCTTGTACACTTCCTCGGACGCCAGCTTTTCCAACCCGTACGCGTCTTGCGGTTGCGCCGGCCACGCCGCGGCTTCCTTCAGACCCGCGGACAAGTCCGTCACCAACTGCGCGCTCTCCGGGTAGATGCACGCCGAAGACGCGTAGAAAAATCTCTTCACGCCTTTCACTCTCCCAGCTTCAACCATGTTGAACGAAATCATCATGTTGTTGTAAAAGATAACCGAGTGATTGGATTGAATAAAGCCCATCCCGCCCATATCCGCGGCCAAGTTAAAGCAATGGTCGCATCCTTCCAACACCTTGGCGCAGTTCTCGAACAAACGCAAATCGGAGAGGATAAATTCGTCGCAAAACATTTCTTCCGGCATGTGCTCGTTGCGCTTCCAATCCGCGCCGACCACGTAGTGGCCTTCCTCTTTGAGACGTTTTGCGAGATGGGAGGCTGTTTACGAGGAAAAAGAGTAAAAAAATGGTCGTCAGTGTTTGTTTTCAAAGATGAATCCGAGGCGCAACGACAGCCGCTGAATTTCCCCAACAGTGGGATAATGTTGTGGATCGCTTCTTCTTCTTTCTCTTCTTCCGGAGCGTGCGTGTATGCACGTGCGCGCCAACTGCTTTCGAAAGAAGAAGAAAAGAGACCACACTCGCCAAACTTTCGATTTCAAAACCGGACGACGTGTACGAAAACTCTCTTCACGAGAGAATAAAAGAGACGAGAAAAAGAACGAGAGATCGAATCATCCGATTACAGGGGCAGCCCCTTTCTCATTTATTATATGCTAAACATATTTAAACGTACCGATAAACCCACCGGCTCCCGTGACGCAAATCTTCAGCTTCTCCTGAGGCCAGTACGGCTCGGAGCCGTAGATCCCTCGCAAGGCGTACTTCTCGCCCGCGGCGTTCGATCTTTTCGAATCAGTCATTCTATTTGTGTAAGTGTTTCTCAATTGGTGTCGTACGTGTAAGATGTGTTTGTGAGGATAAAAATTAGTGTTCAGAATGGAACAATTTTATTTTGACACAAAGGACAGCACTAAAAGCACCCCCTCTTCTTGGAAAAACTTCTTCACAGAGAGAGGCGAGAGAAAGGCAAATTTTTTTCTGTTTTTTGGCTTCTTTTTCGAGACCTCTGCTCTGTTTTTTTCTCTCTTTTCTCTCTTGTGTGTTTTGCACCCAAAACGCTCTCTCTTTGATCTCACCGCACCTTTTTGGCGGCGGCTCAAAGCGCTCCAATCATCATCATCGATCTTTCCTCATTATAAAGTAATACACAACACACACGCGCCAATAAACTCGTACCTAGTAAACGCGCGCAAAAACAGAACGCGCGACGATATATGCGCAAAGCAGAAAGCGAGAAAACGACCTCTGAAGAAATGGGCACGACGCGATCTTCCGGGCGTTCTCCCTCGCCTGCTGCGGGAAACGATGACGCGAAGACCCCCGATGGGACTTTGACGAGCAAAAAGAAGAATTCGATGATGAGTACTAAGGGGGATGACGACG
>Ga0115000_10005461_pt1 | contig 10185 bp, 7 predicted proteins | sample ArcticOcean_MG_C_6_FD_89690 | JGI IMG/M metagenome (GOLD analysis project Ga0115000, IMG submission 89690) | Marine microbial communities from western Arctic Ocean - ArcticOcean_MG_CB8_128 | ecosystem: Environmental > Aquatic > Marine > Oceanic | place: Arctic Ocean: Canada Basin | collected... | reverse complement strand
TTGGAAGTTTTGGATAGAATTGTGCAAATTGTGAACTATGGGAGTGCATTATTACTGGTACTCGTAATAATTTCCATAATCTAAGACGAATTTGTTTTCTCCATGTTGACATACTGTGAGAAAAATGAATGTGTACCAAATCGGGCTTATTAAATAAAAATCTTAGAGGGAGAGAAAATATAAGAACGAAGAAGTGTGTAATTCGACCTAATATCCAGAAATCATTCATAGATGGTGCCATTTCTAATTTTACTCCTGGTTCATTATAATTTTCCATGATCATTTTTTCAAGCGAAGAGATGCCTCCCTTAACTTTTAAATGTGGCCCTATCATCATAATTTTCATGATAAATATCTCCCTTAATTTTTTAATTAATTTTATTCAATGAAATATAAGCAAGTTGAGCATTTAGCCAATCTTTTGTATTGCCAAAATCAAACCATGAAAAATCTTTGAATTCTGTCATTAATAGATAATTATTGTTGCATAGATAATTGAGTAAGTCAATTGATAATGTATCAGGATTCGAAGTTTTTTCGAGCAAACATAGGATATCAAAGGCATCACCAGGAAATATATACCTCCCACATAAAGCAAGGTTTGATTCTGTAGAACCAATTACAGGTTTTTCTAATATCCTGACTAAATTGCCATCAACAATTTCTACTATCCCGTACTTCGATATTTCATCATCTGGAACCTGAAATAAACCTACGCAAGGAGTGTTTGTTTTATTGAATTGATTTACCATTAGTGAACTTGCTAAACTGGCATCATTAATATCGGGATTATCAAAATTAATTTGGTTTTGGATTAATGCGTTATCGCCCAAAACTACTAGAAATGGATCTTTAAAGTTTTCACAAGCGATTTTGATGGCATCACCGACGCCATTTGCCTTTTTCTGAATCAGAATTTTTATCTTGGTTTGTTCTGGTAAAGGATTAAGATGTAATCGATGAATCTTCTTAGAATCTACTAAATCGCTAGTATTTCCATTAATTAGTGATTGAGCAAACTGAATTTTCTCGGGAGATATAACTAAGGTTATAGAATATATTCCAGCCCTTGTAATTTCCCATATTAAATGATGAATGAGTGGAATATCAGCCAACGGTAAAAACTCTTTAGGGCAATATGAAGAAATTGGCAACATCCTTGTCCCATGGCCAGCAGCCAATATTATGGCTTCTTTTACTGGCAATTATTTTCCTCCGATAGCGAAATTATCGTATGCCCCTGAGATTATTGAATTGGGCGGAGTAGAAGAATTGGGAATTAATATACTCCCAGGATTACACACACTATTGCAGCCTAATGAACAATTATCCCCAATTAATGAACCAAATTTTTCAAGATTGGTTGGAATCATAAATCCTTCTCCCTTGATATCGATTGATTTTTTGTCGTGCCTAATATTGGCTATTTTAACGCCAGCACCGAGATTAGAATATGAACCAATTATTGAATCTCCTACATAGTTAAAATGCGGAGCTTTTGAAAATGGCAAAAGAATAGCATTCTTTATCTCTGAAGAGTGCCCAACTACGGCCCCTTTGCAAATACAACTTCCTGGCCTTAAGTATGCTGAATGTTTTATTATTGCACCATCGCCAATGTAGCAAGGAGCTTCAATTCGAGCATTTTTATCCACTATAGCATTTGGATGTATAAATATATTATTAGGGGAATTAATGCGTGAAGATTTATTTGTAAGATTAATCTTTATTAATTGATTGATCAGATTATCGTTGTTTTTTGGATCAAAAAGGGCCCACGGTTTGGTGAAATTTATAGAAACTGGAACATCATCAATAAAATCAGAAAAGTTTGGAAACAATGAGTAAAGTATCTCCATAATCCGCTCAACGAGTGGTAATCAATAAACATTCTTGATAACACAAGAATAACAATATGTAATCAGTTCTACTTAAAAAAGAATTTTGACCCCAGTATTTTATGTGTGGTATATTTGGATACATTGGAAGCCAAAATGTCAAACAAATTTTGCTTGAAGGTTTAAAAACATTGGAATATAGAGGATATGACTCTACAGGAATAGCCATTTTAGATACAGATATAACTCTAAAGAAATGTGTAGGTAGCGTTTCTGAGCTCGATTTAACCATATCTAACTTAGACTTACCTGGTAAATTAGGCATAGCACACACAAGATGGGCCACACATGGAAAGGTAACAAAGAAAAATTCTCATCCACACATATCAGTTAATAAAGAAATTGCAATTACGCATAATGGAATAATAGATAATCATAAATATCTTCGTAATATGTTAGAAAGTGAGGGAGTAATATTTGAATCTGAGACAGATAGTGAAATAATTGTTCATTTAATCGCTAAATATTATAATCAAGGTAAAACTCCTTTGGACTCCGTTAAGAGTGCATTGATTTTAATTAATGGTACATGGGGAATCTGTGTAATTTTCAAGAATCATGATTTGATAATATGTGCAAGAAATGGTTCTCCAATGGTTTCAGGACGAGGAGAACATGGTTCTTTCATATCAAGTGACCCCCATTCTATTTCAAAATACACTAATGAAATGATATTTTTAGAAGATGGGGATATCGCAATCTTAAAAGACGATGGAATTGAAGTTGATAGTTTGAATGGGCACAGTTCCAAGGTAGTAAAATTTGAAGATACATGGGAGATTACTGAATTAGGAGACTTTGAACATCACATGATAAAGGAAATATCTGAACAGCCGGAATCTCTAGAAAGATGTTTGAGTGGCAGAATTATTATTGATAAAGGATTTTGTAGATTACGAGGATTAGAATTAAGTGAAAGAGAGTTAAGCAATAAGATAAATATTCATCTGATAGGATGCGGCACTGCATTTCATGCTTCTGAAATGGGTGCTATGGCGATCGAAGAGATATCAGGAATTTCGGCTAAAGCTAGTGTTGGAAGTGAGTTTTTAATTAATAATCCAATAATAAAGATGGATACCATATATATCGCTGTGAGTCAAAGTGGGGAAACATCTGATGTTTTAGATGTTGTTAAGAAAATAAAAAATGCAGGCGGATTAATTATGGGAGTTATCAATGTTGTAGGCTCAACAATTGCTAGAGAGTGTGAAAGAGGCGCATACATGCATGCAGGATCAGAAATATCGGTCGCATCAACAAAAGTATGTACGAATATGATTGCAATTTTGTTAATGTTCGGTATTCAGATAGGAAGAGCAAATAACTTATCTGAAAAAGATTCCAAAAACATACTACAAGAATTAAATATTTTACCAAATAAAATTAGAGATTATTTAAACGATCCAGGAGATGTTTTGGCTGCTGTTGAATTAATAAAAGATAGTAAATTAGTTTTTTTTATGGGCCGCGGCGTTTCATCCATCGTGGCAAAGGAAGGGGCTTTGAAACTCATGGAAGTAGCATATATTCCCTGCTTGTCGTATCCAAGTGGAGAGATGAAGCATGGACCACTGGCCCTTATTGAAGAAGGAGTTCCTGTAGTTGTAATACTTCCTAAAAATAAGTCAAGAGAAAGAGTAATTTCAAATATCGAAGAATGTAGAACTAGAGGTGCAAAAATAATAATAATACACGAGGAGGATGATAATGAAATTATAGAATATGCTGATGTATCAATACCCATCCCACAGACTGGAAAATATATATCTCCAATTATGTCCAATATTCCTCTTCAATTAATAGCATATCATACCGCATTATCATTAAATATAAATCCAGATAAACCAAGAAATTTAGCTAAATCTGTTACTGTCCATTGAAATATAAATAATTTATTTAAATTATTATATTCCAAAATAACATCTAAGTAATATACTAAAGATTTTACGAACCAAAGGGGATGATGTTCAATGTGGTTTGAAAATAAAATTGAAGATACACACATAACTGTTGTAGGATTAGGTTATGTAGGCTTACCTGAAGCGATTGCTTTCTATGAGTCAGGATTCAAAGTAACCGGTTTAGACATTGATAAAACTGTATTAGAAAAAATTTCCAATAGAATAAACCCCTTGTTGGATGAGATTGACATATTGATAATTCCTAAAAAAAATGAAAGATGGATGGTTACGGATAATTATGAAGAAGTAATTCCTAAATCACAAATTATCATAGTTGCAGTTCCGACTCCAATAGATGATAATTATAGTCCAGATTTAAATCCATTAAATAATGCCCTAAATTCGATATTTAGAGAAATAGAAGATTGTCAGAAGGTCACAATAATTGTCGAGAGTACAGTCTATCCTGGTGCGACAAAGGAAATAGTTGATGAAGTAGCAAACAAGAACAATAAAAGAGAACATGTTGACTATATGATTGCATACTGCCCGGAAAGAGTAAATCCTGGGGATTCGGACCATAATGTGAAAAAAGTAGCTAGAGTCATTGGTTGTAAAGACGAAGTTTTAGGTAGAAAGCTGGCAGAAATGTATTCATTGATTACTGAATCTGGATGCAAATATGTTGGCAGTATTGAGGTAGCCGAGGCATCTAAAATGATTGAAAATGTACAAAGAGATGTTGATATCGCATTGACTAATGAGTTAGCGATCGTTTTATCAGATTTTGGATTAGATATAGAAGAAGTTTTCGAGGCAGCCGATAGTAAATGGAATTTCCATAGACATACTCCTGGAATTGGCGTAGGAGGGCATTGTATACCTGTAGATCCATATTATTATTTTTCACTTGCAGAAAAATTAGGCCATACTGCTTCCATCAGTTATAATGCTAGAAAAACAAATGAAAATATGCCAAATTATGTTTTTGAAAGTATTAAAAGAATTTGTAAGAAAGAAAATACTAAACTAGAAAAAATATTAATATTAGGTTATGCTTACAAAGAAAATCTTGGAGATTCTAGGATGACTCCAATAAAACCATTATCAAATAAAATAATAGATGCGGGAATTGAACTCGTAATTTGGGACCCTCATGTTTCCTCGGAAAATAATAAATTAAATAATAATATTTTGTATGATTTAAATTCATTATACTCATTGAATGATGTTGATATGGTAATACTTGGAACTGCTCATGAAGTAATTTTAAATTTGGACTGGGAATTACTTAAATTAATAAGTAATAATTCATTAATATATGATGGGAGAAGAGTCCTTAATAATTTAAATTTGGAAAAAATTGGATGGAAATATTATGGCATTGGTAAACCCATATAATGGAGAATATATTTATGCGAATTTTATTTGTTACTCATTCCACTTTAGGTGAAGGAGGTTCACTTTGCCAGACTGCAACGTTGGGGACTGTTGGGGCATTATCCAAATTGGGATGGGATGTGACTATAGTATCGACCAGTAAAAGTTTTAAAGATGGTAAAAACATAATTAATGGATTCGATTGGCATCACGTACCCCTTAGAAAAATTCCGGGAATGCAATCTTTTTTAATTGAAAGGTCTAGCCGAAATGTAGTAAGAAAAGTTCTTGCTGGATCAACTTTTGATGTTGCAATAATAAATTGGTCCATATGTAGAACGGTAATTCCAATAATTAAAGATTATAATTTTCCAATAATTGTAGATGATAGGAGCCCTCCTGTTCATGAAAGTTTAATTGGTAAATTACAATGGTTACATTACCACTTTGCCTGGAAATATGCATCAACAAAGGGAGATGGTTTCTCATTCAATAGTTTAGCATTAAAGGATATGATAACAAATAAATATGGATTAAAAAAATATACATGTTTTTATCCATCTGCTACTGAACCGGACAAATATACTAAATCGCAATTAATTATGGGTGATACTATGACACTGGTATATCATGGTTTAATGGATAAAGAAAGGTCGGTATTTGAGATATTTGAGGCGGCTAAAAAAGTATTAGATGAAGGAGTAAAAGTAAAATTGATTATGTTTGGAAAAGGTAATGATATAGGAAGATTAACAAAGTTATCAGAAGAAAATGAATGGTTTGAATTACTTCCTCCCTGCACTCCAGACAAAGTTCCTTCTAGATTATCATGTGCACACATAGGAATTTTACCCCTTCCTGACAAATATCAGTGGAAATTCAGTAGTCCCCTTAAATTATTTGAATATGCTGCCGCTGGACTAAATGTAATTGCAACCGATATCCAATGCCATCGCGCCATTGGAGCCAGAAAATGGTTAAAATTAATTAAAACAGATCAGATATCTACGAATATTGCAAATGAAGTTTTAAGTATAATAAAGGATAGGGAGTGGGAAGTTAATAGTAAAATTGCATATGAAGATGCAAAAAATGAGTTTTCTTGGGATAATTCCGTTAAGTCTCTAAATTCATTAATTCATAAAGTTTTAAATTCTACCCACTAGGAGTTGGAAAAATAAGTTTTAAAAAACGATTTCTAAGAAATAACTTTTTCTTACTTATTTCACAAGTTATGGTAATAATTTCTGGAATTGGGACTCAGTATATTTTAACCCATAATTTGGATAAAATCGATTATGGCTTAATAATAGTCTTAATTGATATAGCACTTACAATTGCTATATTGATTGATTTTGGAGTTCCTACATGGGCTGCGAGAATTTGGGACGGTAAGAACAAAAATATATTTCCATTAGTAATGAGAGTCGTGAAATTAGAATTTAAATTGGCCATCATATTCACGACAGTTTCAATTCTAATTGGTAAAATTATTTTTGAAGGTTATGATTTAAAATTATTTGCAATAGTAATGACAGCGATAGGAATAATGTCCATAAATGAACCATTAAGATTGGGCCTTAGATTATTAGGTAAGGTCCAAATAGAGTCTTTTTCAAGAGGTTTGGAAAGATTAATTGTCCTAACTTCATATTTGTTACTAGTCCATTTAGATAGGTTGAGTCTAGAAAATATTGGTTACGCATTAATAATATCATCAATTATAACTACTTTTATCACATTTATTTCATTATTAAAATATAGTATAAATGATACTAATCATAGTTTTAAAATTGAAATTAATGAGTTTCAGATAATTAAAGAATCTCTACCTTTTTGTATAGGCATTTCAGTCTATCCACTTCTTGGAAGGATTGATAAATTGATATTAGCTCTCAACCAAAATTTCGATATAGTAGCAAATTATAATGTTGCTTGGATCATACTTGTAACTGGTTTCATTGTACCAGCTATGTTGAGAAAAAGTATTGTACCAATGTTTGCAGAAGACAATAGAATTAATAAAATAAATGAAAATGTCTTAAGCTCAAAGGCCCTTATAAATTCTTTAATAGTTATAGGAATACCTATTTCCATAATTATATCTTACTTTTTTATGAATATTATATTTCCAAGTGAGTACCTTCAAAATGAAAATGGAATAAGATATATTTCTGGCTTGGGGTTATTCATCTTCCTATTGCCTACTTGGATTTGGGGGATGATGTCATCGACTACTCTCGAAGCTGTAAAATTCTTTAATAATTCATGGATTTTCTCAGGAATCGTCATAATTTCGATAATTATAAACCTTTCAGTGGGCCTAATTTTCGTAAACAATTTTGTAATAATAGGAGTTTCTCTTGGCTCAATATTATCTCAATTTAGTATTTTCTTATTAGCCAATATTGCCCTTAATAGGCAAATTGGTAAGACTGGAGAGTTTTTTTTAATTGAATTAATCATAGGAATAATTTTAACATTAACTCTAACTTTGACTGGAATATACATAACTACAGATACAATAAGTTTCTATTATTTGATAATTCCAACAGGGACAATAATAATTTGTTATCTGGTCATAATAACTAAAATGGATTTAATAAAATATTTATCTAGTGGCAGAAGTTGAATCCTGATAATGGGCACCCAATTCCCAAGCAATTTTATTGTCCAGAGAAGGGACGAATGAAGGTTTGACCCAAAAACGACAAGCTCCCGGAATTTCTCCGACTAGTGTCCAATTTTGATAAATATCTCCTAAATCATATCTCTGTAATGCTTTATCCATGTCAACAGTCTGTAATACTGCACTTATATTATCAATTTCATCTTCATCCAAAGAAGATTCATCACCTAGTCTTATAAATCTACCAAAATATCTATCAGTTGATTTAGTTATAGTTATTGGAGAATGTATTACAGTATTATATAAATCAGGATTATTTCTTATAAGTCCGACAAGCCCATTATCTTCTGCCATGTCCCAACATCCCAATGTTTCATCAGGTATCAAATATGTCCTAGAAGCATATGATTCATGAGCAAGGGGTGAAAGTATACTTGCAAAGATAGTTAATAATAATAATAAATAAGAATTATTTTTATCAGATAATTTTAATTTTACATCACGCATAGTTTGATCAATTAATATTATTCCCCAGGAAGTCAGTGGCACTATTGAATAGGCTAACAACCTTGGAGTTAACCGTATTTCTCCTATTCTGAAGTCAATAAATGCCATTAAAGGGATCGCAAAGATACAACCCAGTATTATACTAATATTGTGAGTTCCTATGCCATCGCCCCACAATGCATCATTCTCCTCATGAACTCCATATTTAGCCCATAAATGAGAAATTAAAATACCAAAAATTAATAGTAATAATATATGCCAGTACTCTATCTGTGTTCTTAATGAAGACCCTGGTTCACCAAATTGTGATCTGAAACTATTCTCTGCAACTGTGAAATTCCACAATATAAAAAATAATCCCATCATCAAAGCAGAATATCTTGCATATTCCGATCTTTTAGTAGGTAAAAAGCTCTCAATAAATAATATAATCCCAACGATTATTGCAGATTGGATATGAGTAGCAGAGATACATAATAATACAATAATATACAGATATTGATTATTTTTATTTGGATTATAGTGGAGAATATATGAACACATTATTAATCCTAATAACTGGGCTGAATACATTAGTGGACACCACCATGCAACCATAATAAATGCAATGAATGTAAATGCTGGAATTCCCCATTTTTGAAAATTATTCTGATTAATTAATTGATTTATTGAGAGTGTGATCCATGCGATGCACATAAATAATCCAAAAAGTGAGGCAGCTAAGGGGGCACTATTCGGTAGAATTCTTGTCACAACTTCAAGAGGAATTAAAACAATCATTTTTTGAGTATAACCTTCAGAATCGCTAACTCCATACAATGCATATCTATCTGCTAGTTCTAAGAACCACCAGCCGTCGACACCAAATGGGCTTGGTTCTGCAAATTGAGGAGACATAATAATTAAAATAAACACTAGATTAATACTAATGATCGTATTTATTTTAGTAGAAGGAAAGAAGAAACCTGACAGCATCATAAGGGAAATGGAGATTCCTATAAATGATAATATTAAAGGAGACCATAAATATCTGCCACCAAATGCTGAAGGAATTCCTTGTGCTTGATCATCAGGAGAAAAAAAATATAGGCATAAAACGATAAAACTGGAAATATAGGATAAAACTTGTAAATGCGTAGCACCAGAATTAGAGATACATTTAATCAATGAATCAGTAACTTTCATCTTATATCCCTTCATTCATAATATCATATCTTATTACTACTTTATAGATAAAAATAATATTTAATACAGATATAAAAATCATATATTTTATCGGCATATTATTACCAAAGAAATAGACTAATCTATCATTTGAGTCTTCAAAACCATCATTATCTTGATCATAAATACAATCTATTGATGATTTACTTTTATTATCTGATGTAAAGCCCGATTCACCGCATGATATAAAATAACTAGAACCATTAGATGAAAAAAAGTTTTTTGGAGTATCTATGCATTGATCATCAGATATTGCACCAAAAATAGGTTGATACGTACCACTGGGGCATAATATTGGGATTATTGCTGATACATGGTCAACATAAAACCCCGGCCCTACTACTTTACATGAGTTTGCTTCAGCATTATCCTGATATGTACCAACTTCACAGGGTGATTGTTCAGTTGAGGAATAATTACTAACATAATTACCTGGCATAACATCGTTGCAATAATGTCGACCATAAAATGCTTGAAAGCTTCCCGGAGTACATTGATATTGGCAAATTGCACCAGATGCGTCTACATAAAATCCAGGATCTGCAGCTAAGCATTCTATTTGACCTGAAAGTGGTTGGTACGTTCCGAGCTCGCAAGGAGATTGGGCAGTAGAGTCAGATGTTTCTACATAAAATCCAGGATC
>Ga0115000_10005459_pt1 | contig 10188 bp, 10 predicted proteins | sample ArcticOcean_MG_C_6_FD_89690 | JGI IMG/M metagenome (GOLD analysis project Ga0115000, IMG submission 89690) | Marine microbial communities from western Arctic Ocean - ArcticOcean_MG_CB8_128 | ecosystem: Environmental > Aquatic > Marine > Oceanic | place: Arctic Ocean: Canada Basin | collected... | reverse complement strand
TTCAAAAGCATTATGCGCAATTGCCAGCACGTGTGAATGAAGCGCGAATACTATTAGGGAAATCCCTTTCTCTCACTGAAAAGATTTTATATTCCCATTTATGGGAGGATGTTACTGCATATACGCGAGGTAAAGATTACGCTGAATTCAGGCCTGATCGTGTGGCCATGCAAGATGCAACTGCACAAATGGCATTACTCCAATTTATGATGGCAGGTAAAGATAGAGTTGCCGTTCCATCAACTGTCCATGCGGATCATTTAATCCAGGCTAAAACAGGTTCTAATCAAGATTTGTCGTTTGCTTTAGATAATAATTCTGAAGTATACGATTTCCTTTCAACGGTTTCTGACAAGTATGGACTTGGTTTCTGGAAACCTGGTGCTGGAATAATTCACCAAGTAGTTTTAGAAAATTATGCATTCCCAGGTGGAATGATGATTGGTACTGATTCTCATACAGTAAATGCAGGTGGTTTGGGCATGGTTGCTATTGGGGTGGGTGGTGCTGATGCAGTTGACGTAATGGCCGAAATGGCATGGGAATTGAAATTTCCTAAATTGATTGGGATAAAACTTACAGGAGAACTCAGTGGTTGGGCATCTGCTAAAGATATCATTTTAAAGGTTGCTGGAATACTTACGGTTAAAGGTGGAACTGGCTGTATTGTAGAATATTTTGGTGATGGTGCAAAATCCTTATCATGTACAGGTAAGGGTACTATTTGCAATATGGGTGCAGAGATTGGTGCCACCACATCTACATTTGCCTATGATGATTCAATGGAGAGATATTTACGTGCAACGGGTCGTGCAGATGTAGCAGATTCAGCAAATGGGGTTCGAGAGCATTTAACTGCGGATTCTGAGGTATATGGGAATCCAGAGGAATATTTCGATCAAGTTATCGAAATTAATTTATCTGAATTAGAACCGCATATCAATGGACCATTTACTCCCGATCGTGCCACTCCAATTTCAAAGATGCGTAAAGAAGCAGAAGCCAACGATTGGCCGCTTGATGTGGAATGGGGCCTTATTGGTTCATGCACTAATTCTTCCTATGAAGATATCTCTCGTGCAGCATCTATTGCAAAGCAAGCTGTGGAAAAGGGTTTGAAAACTAAAGCAGAATTTGGAATCAATCCCGGTTCAGAGCAAGTGCGATACACTATCGATAGAGATGGGTTTATAAAAACCTTCGAAGATTTGAATGCAAAGATTTTTACTAATGCGTGTGGACCTTGTATTGGTCAGTGGTCTCGTGCAGGTGCAGAAAAAGAAGAAAAAAATTCGATTATCCATTCGTTTAATAGAAATTTTACAAAGCGCGCTGATGGGAATCCCAATACGCATGCATTTGTAGCATCACCTGAAATGGTTGCTGCTATTGCAATTTCTGGTGATTTGGGGTTTAATCCTATAACAGATACATTGATAAATGAAAATGGAGATGCCATAAAATTTGAACCACCGACAGGTTGGGAATTGCCCCCAAATGGTTTTGCTGTCGAGGATTCGGGCTATCAGGCCCCATGTAAAGATGGATCTAAGGTTAATGTTGTTGTGAATTCTGAATCAAAAAGGCTACAATTGTTGACACGGTTTGAATCGTGGGGAGGTAGTGATTATTCTGGATTAAAGTTGCTTATTAAAGCAAAAGGTAAATGTACCACTGACCATATTTCAATGGCAGGACCTTGGCTTACTTATCGTGGTCATTTAGATAATATTTCAAATAATTTATTATTAGGTGCTGTAAATGCATTCAATGATAAGCCAAATTGCGTGAAAAACTCACTGAATGGTGAATATGGTTCTACGCCAAAAGTGGCAAGAGCATACAGAGATGGAGGCGTTACATCTATAGTGGTGGGTGATGAGAATTATGGCGAAGGCTCATCTCGTGAGCATGCAGCTATGGAGCCGCGGCACATGGGCGTAAAGGCGGTTGTTGTGAAATCCTTTGCTCGAATTCATGAAACTAATTTAAAAAAACAGGGTATGTTGGCGTTGCTGTTTAATGATAAATCTGACTACGATGTGATTCAGGAAGATGATTCTTTTGAAATAAAAGGCCTCATATCGTTTACTCCTGATATCCCTTTGACTTTAGTGGCAACCCATAGTGATGGTTCTACTGACGAAATTATTGTCAATCATACCTTTAATGAGAACCAAATTGAATGGTTCAAAGCAGGAAGTGCATTAAATCTAATTTCTCAAAAATCCAGTATGAATGTCTGAAAATAAAAAGATAGCCTTAATTACAGGGGCCTCATCGGGGGTTGGTGCAGCCCTTTCACGGGCTCTATGTGAAAAAGGATATCATTGTATCCTTGCAGCCCGTTCAGCTGATAAGTTGGAAAAGCTATCTCAATCATTGCGAAATGGTGGTTTTAGTTGTTCTGTTATAGTCGTGGATGTGAGCAATGAGTCCTCAGTAGATGCATTATTTGAATCATCTGCAAAAATAGGAACGGTTTCCCTTCTTATCAATAATGCAGGATTAGGCATATTCTCAAAGATTGAAGAGTCCTCAGTTGAAGATTGGGATTCCCAGATTAATGTGAACCTTCGAGGGTCATTCTTGGTATCTCGAAAGTTTATTCCTGCAATGCAATCCCGGAAAATGGGTACATTGGTATTTATGAATTCAGTGGCTGGGAATTTTGGGTATCCATATTCAGCGGCATATGTAGCCTCTAAGTTTGGATTAAAGGGTCTTTCTGAAAGTTTAAGAAATGAACTACGCAAAGATAACATTAAAGTAATTTCGGTTCATCCTGGCGCAATTAACACATCATTTTGGGATGATATTAGTGTTGATTTTCCTCGTAAAGAGATGTTATCATCTGAAATGATTGCTGATTCTGTGGTGCACGCAGTAGAGGCTCCAGGTGCAACGGTAATTGAAAATTTGACTATCCGAAGAGTTGGAGGAGATTTTTAATTGAATTTTGATATTCTATTTATCTTGCAGGGAAATATTATGAGCTTTAAATTTTCAGGCTCTAATTGAGCACGTTTTTTGAGAATTGATGGATGTTTGAGCAACTACAAGATAGACTTTCAGATGTATTAAAGACAATTCGGGGTCAGGGTAAAATCACCGAAGATAATATTTCTCAGTCAATGAGAGACGTTCGTCGTGCATTATTGGAAGCAGATGTAAACTTTAAAGTAGCCAAAGCTTTTGTGAATAGAGTTCAGTTAAAAGCAGAAGGTGAAAAGGTATTTACCTCGATTTCTCCCGGGCAACAATTTGTTAAGTTAATTCAAGATGAATTAGTTGAATTTTTAGGTGGAGATACACAAGGTATAAAATTTAAATCTTCTGGTGTTACTATTATATTGATAGCAGGGCTACAAGGTTCAGGTAAAACCACCACATCTGCAAAACTAGCTAGCTTGCTCAAAAAACAACAAAATAGAAAGCCATACTTGATTGCAGCAGACTTACAGCGACCCGGTGCGATTGACCAGCTTGAAATATTGGGGAGCCAAATTGATGTTCCTGTATATTCAGAGCGTATAGCCGATGCAGTCGCAGTTGTAAAATCTGGACTTAAGCAAGCAGAGATTTTGGACATTGACACTGTATTGATAGATACAGCGGGACGTTTGCACATTGATGGAGAATTAATGGCTGAACTGAAGAGTTTAGTCGACATTTCTTCTCCCGATGAAATATTGTATGTTGCTGATGGTATGACAGGACAAGATGCAGTTACCTCATCATCAGCTTTTTCAGAACAAATTCCTATATCAGGAATTGTACTTAGTAAAATGGATGGTGATTCTCGTGGCGGTGCGGCATTATCAATTTGCCAGGTGACTCAGAAGCCTATTAAATTTTTAGGAATAGGTGAGTCTATTGATGCTATTGAGGTGTTTCATCCCATTCGTTTAGCGCAACGAATTTTAGGTATGGGTGATGTTGTTTCACTGGTTGAAAAAGCGCAAGGAGTATTTAATGAGAAGTCTGCTATCCAAATGCAGAAAAAAATGCTTGGTAATACCTTCTCATTGTCTGATTTTAAAAATCAGTTGATGCAAATTAAAAAGATGGGGTCAATTTCTGAAATGATGAATATGATTCCAGGAGCATCCAAATTAAAAGGTATGGAGATGAATGATCGCCAACTCATTTGGCTTGAGGCGATTATAAACTCTATGACTCCAACTGAGCGTGAGCGACCAGAGTTAATTAATGGTTCACGAAGAAAAAGAATTGCTAAAGGGGCTGGTAGAAGCGTGCAAGAGGTAAACCAGCTATTAAAACAGTTCTCGCAGATGAGAACAATGATGAAGAAGTTTGGAAAAATGGGAAAAGGTAAATTCCCAATTGGATTATAAATAAGGAGATGCCTTTTTGGCTGTACATATCAGATTAAAAAGACAAGGTCGCAAAAAGCGCCCATTTTATCGTATTATTGCTATTGACTCTCGTTCACATCGTGAAGGTAGAGAAATTGAACGTTTGGGTTGGTATGATCCTGTTAAAGAAGGACTTTCTGTTGAATTTAAAGAAGACAGAATATTCCACTGGATGGGTCAGGGTGCAATCCCTACGGACACAGTTAACAGTTTAATGCGCAAAAGAGGTTTGACTCATAAGTGGCATTTAATAAAAACAGGTGTTGCTGAAGAGCAAATAGTAACTGAAATGGAGGCATGGGCTGCACGTCAACTTGAAAAAGTTGAAAAAGCAGCAACTAAGAAAGCCGAAAAGAAGGCTGCTGCCGTAAGCGTTGTTGAAGAAGCCATTGAAGCACCAATACAAGTAGCTGTGGTTGAAGAAGTAGCCGAACCTGCTCCTGTCGCCGAAAACGTAGTCGAAGCACCAGTAGAAGCAGCTGTTGTTGAAGAAGTAGTGGAAGCTACTCCTGTGGCTGAAGAGGTGGTGGAAGCACCAGTAGAAGTAGCTGTTGTTGAAGAAGTAGTGGAAACTATTACCGAAGCTGAATCACCTGCTAAAGAAGCTACTGCTAAAAAAACTAAAGAAGAAGAGGCGGGGGAATAATTAGATTCCTTTTAATGGATAGTAGGAGTATTCTATGAAAGAGATGCTAGAGACTATAATCAAAGCTATAGTTGATTCGCCAGATAAAGTTAAGATTGATATTGCTGAAACAGAGAATACAAATATATATGAATTACATGTTGCCGAGGGTGAGGTTGGAATGGTTATCGGGAAGCAAGGAAAAAATATAAGTGCAATTCGCACATTACTTTCTGCTACAACTGCAAAAGCAGGCGGAAAAAGATCGCTTCTTGAAATAATTGAATAAACATATTCCTGTTGATTTAGTGCCGCTGGGGAAAATAGTTAAGCCCCATGGTATCTTAGGGGAATTAAAAATTAGGCTATTTAATAGTGAGTCTAAAACTCTAAAAGTTGGGCAATCCGTTTGGGTTGGTTTTGGCGGAGAAGATTATGAATCTTATATAATTGAAAAATTAAGTTTACAATCTGAGAAATCAAGGCTCAAGCTTAAAAATATTAATGATAGAAACAGCGCAGAATTATTCAGAAATTTTACATTATCGGTCTGTAGGGATCAATTTCCTGAAACCATAGATGAAGAATTCTATCTTGTAGATTTAATTGGATTTAACGTTGTAGATCAGACGGGTAAAATGGTTGGAGAAGTTTCTGATATTATGGAAAACCCTGCCAGTGACATTCTCATAATTTCATATGAGGATAAAGAACATTTAATTCCACTTGTGGATGATTTCGTGACGCTTTTTGACTTTGAAAAAAAACAAGTAACTATCAATCTAATTGATGGGTTAATCGATAATTCATGAATGTACATTTCTTGACCCCATTTCCTAAAATGGTTGATTCTATTATTAGTGAAAGTATTTTATCTCGGGCGCGAACAAAAGGCTTTGTGAATTATAGTATTTACAACTTATTTGACTATACGGATGAACCACATCATCGAATTGATGATTATCCTTTTGGTGGTGGTGCAGGAATGGTAATGAAGCCAGAGCCAGTTTTTAGGGCTTTTAATGAAGCTAGTAAATCACTAGATGGCAAAAAATCACTTCGCGTTATTTATCCCACACCTGACGGTAAGGTCTTGACACAATCTATTGCTCAGGAGCTCTCTGTAGCAGACCAATTAGTTTTCATTAATGGTCATTATAAGGGTATAGATCAGCGAATTAGAGACCATATAGTTACAGATGAAATCTCAATCGGAGATTATGTGATTACTGGAGGTGAATTAGCATCAGCTGTAATTTTAGATTCAGTAATTCGACTGATTCCCGGGGTGTTAAATAATATTGAGTCTGCAGACACAGATTCCTTTTCACATCCTTTACTTGATGGACCGCATTATACGCGACCTGAAGTTTATAATGGCATGCAAACGCCAAAAGTTTTATTGTCTGGTCATCATCAGAAAATTGATGAATGGGTTAATGACCAACGAGAGTATAAAACTCGTGAAAGAAGACCCGATATTTGGAAAAATTATATATCCTTAAAAGGGAAAGACGGAGTAAAAAATGGATAAAGTATTACAAGCTACACAAAATGATTTAAAAACAGATTTACCTCAATTCCAATCCGGTGACACGGTTTCTGTTGGTGTAAAAGTTATTGAGGGCTCTCGCTCTCGTGTGCAAACATTTGAAGGCGTTGTGATTGCAATTTCTGCAGGTGGTGGAATTAATAAAACATTTACTGTAAGGAAAATTTCAAATGGTGTTGGTGTGGAAAGAATTTTCCCATGCCATTCACCAAATATTGAATCCGTCAAAGTCCTTAAAAGAGGTAAGGTTCGCAGAGCTAAACTATATTATCTAAGAAACCTTAAGGGCAAAGCTGCGCGAATTAAAGAACGTAACTAATTGAATCTTCCATTTTAATGAAAGCTCTCAGTGTGTAATACTGGGAGCTTTTTTTTTATATGAATATTAGCAGAGAAAAACATATAATTATACTAACGGGTTTAGGCCATTACTTGGTTCATTTCGTTACTATGATTTTACCAGCAATTCTAATTTTATTAGAGAGTGAGTACGACATATCATTTGTGCAATTAGGAACATTACTTACTACTCAATTTTTATTTATGGGATTAGGTGGTTTGCCCGCAGGAATATTGGTAGATAGATTTGGATCAAAGTTTATATTAATTACCTATTTCATTGGTTTATCACTTTCTTGTCTTTGGTTATACAATTCCACTTCTTACTCATCATTTGTGATTGGTATGGCATCATTAGGTATGATTGCAGGTCTTTATCATCCGGCTGGATTAAAAATAATCAGTCACGGAAAAGATGTGAGTAGATATATGGCTTATCATGGTGTCTTTGGAAGTTTGGGTTTGGCTTCAGGACCACTCTTTGCTGCATGGATGAGCAGTAGTTATACCTGGAGATTTGCATATTTAGTAATTGGATATGTCTCACTATCTGGACTTTTAATGACATTATTCTATTCTGAAGAAAAAAATATAAAGCCGCATTGGCCATCTCTAAAAGTAAACCTCTCACGCACACATATTATCTTATTTACCGTATCTGCTATTTGGGGAATTGCTCACCATGGAGTTTTTAATTTTTTACCCTATTATTTTTCTGAGAGAGTTCAACTTGGATTTAATCCTGTTTCTGAAGGTGGATTACTCACAGGTTTTGTATTACTTCTAGGAATCATAGGCCAATTAGTCGGTGGGAAATTAGGAGGCCACTATAAACGTGAGTCATTATTACTATGGGTTGTGGGGCTAAATATTCCTTTTTTGATTCTCATGACATTTTCATGGGGTACTCCATTGATAGTATTTGCCTGTATGTTGGGCGCAGTAAATTTTATGTTTCAGCCCATTAGTAATAGTTTAATTGCAGATATAAGCGCTGTAAAAGGTAGAGGGTTAATTTATGGAATCTCGTTTGCTCTTAGTTTTGGAGTCGGTTCACTCTCTGGAATAATTTGTGGATATATTGGTAATTATTTACAAATTAATATGATATTTATATCTATGGCTATTATTTTAATTCCTGCAACTATTTTCTCCTGGTTGTTGAAAAAGGATGTAAAGAAGTCCTAATTTAACTATCTTCTGTCAGAATAATTAGATAACTCAAAGGATATCGAATGGATTATAAAGCAAGAAGTCTTTTTCTAGAAGAAAAATTAAACGATTAAATGAAATTGGGATTGCACTTTCTACTGAATCAAATACAAATAAATTATTTGAAATGATTCTTGAAGAAGCACGCAACATTACCCATGCTGATGGGCGAACCCTTTATATGAAGGATGATGATGGGAATTTAAAATTCGAAATTATGGCTACTGATTCAAAGGATTTCTATATGGGTGGAACTTCTGGTATAGATATACCATTCCCCCCCCTTCCATTGATAAAAGATGGTAGACCAAATCACTCACACGTAGCTGCACATGTGGCGATTACGGGTGAGTCAAGTAATATTGAAGATGCATATACAAATAAAGAATTTGATTTTTCAGGCACAAAAGGATTTGATTCTGGAAATGATTATAGGTCAAAATCATTCCTCACTGTACCTCTAAAAAATCATGAAAATGATATTATTGGAGTAATGCAACTTCTTAATGCCAAAGATGAAAAAACAGGTGAAACAATTTCATTTACTGAAGAGATGGAAAATCAGATTATTTCTTTGGCTTCACAGGGTGCGGTAGCTCTTACTAATAAACGTTTAGTTGAAGAGTTAAAAACTTTATTTGAATCATTTATCCAGCTTATTGCGACTGCTATTGATAGAAAGTCTGAATATACAGGTGGGCATTGTGAACGTGTTCCTGATATAACCATGATGTTGGCAGATGCGGTTGAGAATACTAATGAAGGTACATACAAAGATTTTTCAATGACTAAAGATGAACGGTATGAGCTTTATATAGCAGCATGGTTGCATGATTGTGGTAAGGTGGCAACGCCTGTACACGTAGTTGATAAAGCAACTAAACTTGAAACAATTTATGATCGCATTGAAAATGTTCAAACTCGTTTTGAAATATTAAAAAGAGATGCTGAAATTAAGTTTTTAAATGCCAAAATAGAACTTCTTGAAAAAAGTGATATGGATGGTGTGAAAGATGCGGAAGCAAAGCTACACCTTCAATTGGCTCAATTTGAGGATGAGCTAGCCTTTGTTGAAAAATCCAATGTGGGTGGTGAATTTATGCAAGATGCAGATCAAGATAGGATTCGTCAAATTGGTAAATATGAATGGAACTATAAGGGTGAAACTAAAGCCTTCTTGTCTGAGTTAGAGGTAAGAAATCTGACTATTGCCAAGGGTACATTATTACCAGAAGAACGTGAAATTATTAATGATCATATTGTCATCACTATTGAGATGTTAGAGAAATTGCCTTATCCCAAAAATTTAAAAAATGTCCCAGAATTTGCTGGAGGGCACCATGAGACTTTAGATGGAAAGGGTTACCCGAAAGGATTAACTGGTGACCAAATGTCTGTTCAGGCAAAAATGATGGCTATTGCAGATATTTATGAAGCATTAACTGCTTCAGATCGACCATATAAAGATGGTAAGAAGCTTTCGCATGCTATGCGAATATTGGGATTTATGAAAAATGATTATCATATTGATGAAGAGCTTTTTGAAATTTTTGTAAAAGATGGTGTTTATAAAAAGTATGCAGAAAAATTTCTTCCTGAAAGTCAAATTGATGAAGTTGATGAAGTGGCTGTTTTAGCTTGATGGAAAAACAAATTATTCAGATGAATCAGAATGAATTAAAAAATTATATTTTGGAAATTCAATCTGCGGTACAAAATGAATTATCAATGGGTACTGATATTGATGATTTTTTAGATCAAACGACAATTTTTGATGATTTTGAAGATATCATTCCAGAAGCTGAATTTGGTATTTTTGTTTTAACTATTTTAAATGGTTATAAATCTGAAGTGATTTTAGATAAACTGGCTGAAGTAATACAACAATCCTTGGTGGAGAGAGAAAATGTGGGGAAATAGAAAATGAATCAACATAATGGCATGCAGGAGGCATTGCAACAATTACCATCCGTAGATGATGTACTTCAGCGGTTTGAAGGGAAACTAGATGGGGCTCCTCATAAATTAATTATTAAAACAATCCGCTCAATTATTCAATCCCAGAGAGAGATTATCCTCTC